>Ga0160422_10001387_pt1 | contig 15206 bp, 9 predicted proteins | sample Fk160mmetaG_FD_108192 | JGI IMG/M metagenome (GOLD analysis project Ga0160422, IMG submission 108192) | Marine microbial communities from the Central Pacific Ocean - Fk160115 60m metaG | ecosystem: Environmental > Aquatic > Marine > Oceanic > Photic zone | place: The Central Pacific Ocean...
AGAATGATTAATATAATTCTGTATATTTTCACTAACACATCTAGCAAGTAGTGTGTCAATTTCTTTCCAATCTTCCAGATCGGTTATGAACAGATCAGTAGAAGTTTTTAATTTTGTATTGACCTCCCTAGAATCAGGAGTTGTCCCAACATATCCAACAGATTTACGTTCATCTTCTTCAAATTTTATTATTATCTGTTCACATACATCTTTACTCAAAGCATTTTTGTTCACATAGACAAAATCATCAAATTTCATATAGTTAAAGTATTATGACTTCATTATAAAGCATAAAGCGTAATATGGGGGTAAATTTTTATTAGCACCACTAGATCCTTCTTGATCTACAGTTATAGAGGAGGAGAATGTTCCACCATCAGAACTTGTAGATCCCGACAGAGAAATTGTTTCACCATCAACACTAGCACTAGCAGATATTGAACCAGCACTATCACTACTTGTAGATCCAGAAACATTCACAGACTCAGAATCAACAGTAACACCAGCACTTAATGATCCAGCACTTTCATTACTTGTAGATCCAGAAATACTTACAGATTCAGTACTTGAACTACCAGATGATGATTCACTACTCGTAGATCCTGATACAGAGGCAGATCCACTTTCACAGAAAAGACTTACAGAATCAGATGATACTGAAACACTACCACCAGTAGTTGCTCCCCAAGTTGGAGAGTTAGCAGCACCAGAAACAACAGTAGTATCCCATCCATGACTATCTGTGTCAACCCCTTGAGATCCAGAAGGTATAGCAGAAGTATGTTGGTGAGCACTTTCACTAAAGGTGGCACTATGATCATGAGCACTTTGAGTAATACTATGATTATGAGAACCAGATCCAGAGAAAGTATGACTATGAGATCCAGCACTTACACTATGACTGTGACTTCCACCACCAGAGAAATCATGACTATGAGAAGTACTACCACTTACAGTTCCAGAAGCATCATGACTATGGTTTCCACCACCAGAGAAATCGTGATTGTGAGATAAATTACCACTTACAGAAGCAGAAGCATCATGAGTATGGTTTCCACTCACAGAAACATCATGTGTATGTGATCCACCACTTGCAGTACCAGTAGCATCATGACTATGAGATATAACAACAGCATCTTTACTGCCACCAGCACCACCTACAGAATAAGCACTACCAGCACCAACAATAAACTTATCAGTTAAATCAGGAGTACCACTTGTACCATCACATAAATTCCATCCTGTAGGTATATTACTTGTAGATCCAGACCACATAATAATTCCACCAGCAGGTACAAGATAAGCACCACCAGATGGAGGTCCAGGTGGTCCTTCACCACCAGGAGGTCCAGCATTACCAGGAGGACCAGCATTACCAGGAGGTCCTGCTACTGTTGATCCAGGACCAGGTGGTCCTTCATTACCTTGAGTTCCTTGATTACCTTGTTGACCAGGAGGACCAGAAGGTCCAGGTGGTCCTTGTACTGTTGAAGCGGGTCCAGGAGGTCCTGCTATTGTTGATGCTGGACCAGGAGGACCAGCAGGTCCAGGAGGACCACCAGCAGGTCCAGGAGGACCAGCAGCACCAGGTGTTCCAGCACCAGGTGCACCAGGAGGACCAGCATTACCAGGAGGTCCTGCTACTGTTGATTGGGGTCCAGGTGGTCCAGCATCACCAGGAGGACCAGGAGGACCAGCAACTTGAGAAGCAGGTCCAGGATTACCTTGTATACCAGGAGGTCCTTGATTACCAGGAGGTCCTGCTACAGTTGAAGCAGGTCCAGGAGGACCAGAAGGTCCAGGAGGACCAGGTACTGTTGAAGCGGGTCCAGGTGGTCCAATAGGTCCACCAGCAGGTCCAGGTGGTCCTGCTACTGTTGATGCTGGACCAGGAGGACCAGCAGGTCCAGGTGGTCCTTGATTACCAGGAGGTCCTGCTACACTAGAAGGAGCACCAGGAGGACCAGAAGGTCCAGGAGCACCAGTAAGTCCTGAATTTCCTTGATTTCCTGGTGAACCAGAAGGTCCTTGAGCACCAGGATCAGGAACTCTTCTCCAAACAGCCCCATCCCATCGCCAAGATGCAATACCAAATACATATGTGGCACCAGGTGCTGGATTTGATGGGAAATTTATAGGCATATTACGACCAAGGTAGTTTTTTATTCACTTCTGATGGTGTTGGAGGAGACTTAACAGAATTAATCCATGCCTCCGCATTTGTCTTTGTATCACTTGCAGAAATTTCATCTGCTATCCAACCCTTAACAACAGTTTCTGATAGACTATCATATGCTACAAATCCAGCAGCAGATGTTCCACCAGAACTATCTATAATATAAGTATCATAATTTGTTTGTGTAAGATTTGAAGGATCTGAATCATCAACAGAGACAGTTTTGATTGCTACTTGCGAAACAACATCTGTTCCATCATTTAATACTATTAAGTCAATAACAGTTTCAGTATGAGTGATTGCCATATTTTAATACTCCATAGCTACAAGAGATGAACCTTTTAAAATCTGAAACCCATCATTATCAATATTATCATTACCAACCTTTACCATTTTCCCCTCAATTTTATATTGAATTGCACTATAAGCACTACTAGTCATACCAACATCAGGATATTCAAGAGAACCATGAGCATTAAATTTTTTGGTTTGAGAACTATTCCCAGTCTCACTAAAAAGATTAGTACAATCTAATCCAACTCCAAGTTGACCCCAACCACCAGATGTTCCTATTCTTCTCAAAATTCTGAAATAAGCATTCATTCCACCATCCTCATCGGTATCATTTAGAACTCCATATAAGAAATTAATTCCTGTACGAACTAAAATATTAGTACCTGCAGATTTAGAAATCTGAACTAGCATAATTTGTTGCCAGCTATTATTTGTAAAATTAGCTTGAGTTGATCCCACTACATTAACCGCTACTCCAATACTAGCAGCTCCAGATCCACCAGGAGGACCAGGAGGACCAGCAGCACCAGGAGGACCAGGATTAGTTCCAGGAGGACCAGGAGGTCCTGCTACTGTTGAAGGAGGACCAGGATCACCAGGAGGACCTATTGTGCCAGGAGGACTATTACCAGGAGGACCAATTGTACCAGGAGGACCAATTGTACCAGGTGGTCCTGCTTGAGTACCAGGAGGACCGACTGTACCAGGAGGACCAATAGTTCCAGGAGGACCAGCAGGACTAGCACCAGGAGGACCAATAGTTCCAGGAGGACCAGGATCACCAGGAGGACCAGCAGCACCAGGAGGACTTGCACCAGGAGGACCGATTGTACCAGGAGGTCCTGCTTCTGTGCCAGGAGGACCACTAGGACCAGGAGGACCAGCATTACCAGGTCCACCAGGAGGTCCTGCTTCAGTACCAGGAGGTCCACTAGGACCAGGTCCGCCAGGAGGACCGATTGTACCAGGAGGTCCTGCTATAGTACCAGGAGGTCCATCAGGACCAGGTCCACCAGGAGGACCTACAGTACCAGGAGGTCCTGCTTCTGTGCCAGGAGGTCCATCAGGACCAGCATCACCAGGAGGACCTATTGTACCAGGAGGTCCTGCTTCTGTGCCAGGAGGACCAGCATCGCCAGGAGGTCCAACTGTACCAGGAGGTCCAGAATCACCTATACTACCAGGAGGTCCAGCATTACCAGGAGGACCAGCGTCACCAGGAGGTCCAGTATCAGGACCAGGAGGACCTTCATCACCAGGAGGTCCAGGAGGACCAATAGTTCCAGGAGGTCCTGCTACAGTTGAAGCAGGTCCAGGTGGTCCTTGTACACCAGGAGGACCAATATCACCAGGAGGTCCTGCTACTGTTGAAGGATTACCAGGAGGTCCTTGTAAACCAGGAGGTCCGTCAGGACCACTCAATCCAGTTTGACCAGGAGGACCAGCAGGTCCAGGTGGTCCTGGATTTACATTACCACCTCCTGAGTTAGCAGTTGCCCACACCCCAGTTCCATCTTCATCAACAAAATATATGAATAAATCTCCACTATCACTCTCCCACCACAATTCTCCATGATTAGGATCTGCAGGAGGATCTTCACCAATAGTAGTTGGAATAACAGTTATAGTAGCAGCAATACCTGGATGTCCTGAAGGATTCTGAACATCTACAAAAGCAGTTACAGAAGCACCTTCAAAATTAAGTTGAGTAATACTATTAGCAGTACCTACTATAGTTCCTTCATCATATACACTAATAGAACCAGGAATTAATCCACCACCAGTAGGAACCCAATATCTTTTACCAGGATTACCAGGAACAGCAACTAACTGATACTGTGTTCCAGAAGGAACAGGATCACTAGTACCAGGATCACCTAAAGTAGGTTCTGCTTGGTTAAGACCAAGATATTGATACCTTTCTGGATCTAACTTCTCAGGAGGATCCTTTTTTACTCTACCGCTAAGATACCTTGGCATAATTATACATTACTATTTTCAAGAATACTTGCTATGAACTCCATCTCTACTGGAGCAAAATACCCACCAGAATATGATTTTCCAACATTGACCCTAATTGAAGAATTAGTACCAGCAACAGCCATTGCTAATGCCGCACCAGAGGCAGGATCAGTAGGTCTTGGATAAGGATGTTCTGTGTAATGGTTATCCATAGTACAAGTAAATATCAAACTATTATCATATATTTGTATAGTATCACCATTAGCTAAACTATTTGGTCCAATAGTCAATACAATTTCACCAGTCGAAGGATTATAATCAGCACCAGATACATTAAACATAGTACCTTGTCTAGTTATACCACTTCCTGTAGAGGACATCCAATAATGAGTTGATGTATTAGTAGATGGAACTAAATCTAATACTTGTACATCGAAACTATTGGTCTGCACATTAGAAACCTCTAACCACTTACCATTAACAGGGTCTGATGCTCTTGGATATTGATGTTGTGATGCTCTACTATCATGATCACATTCAAAGGTAAATGAATTAAGAGCAAATTTAACCCTATTTCCATTAGACATTTGGTGAGCAGTCGTAGTTGTAACACTAAGAACACCCGTATTTGGATTGTATGATGTACCAGTAGTAGCAGTAAAATTATCTAATCCAGAGTGACCACTACTACTAATAACTTCAACTGCTTCGGGTCTAGCACGAACAAATCTATGTTGTGCTGGTTCGTAAGTATGCTTATTTCCTTTAGAACTACCAAGATAAGCAGAGAAAGTCTTTGAAGTTCCAACATTATCAATTATTTCATCAACAGTATAAGATTGTTGTGGATCAGGGAATAAATTTGTAGTAATTCCACTGTAATTATTACCTGTAACAGAATCAAGAACTCCACTATCTTGTACAAATGTATGAACTGTTGTATTTGTGGAAGGAGGAGATTGAATAACCTGTACAGTAACAGTAGTTGCCGTAACTGCTTGAATAACTAACGATCTACCACTAGAAAAGTCTGTTGATCTAGGATAAGCATGAGTACCACTACCTTGAGTACAAGTAAAGCTCATCGCATTATCAGCAATCTTAATAGTTTGCCCAGTTACTAATGAATGAGTACCTATATCTAATACAAGAAGACCAGTAGTAGGGTTATATGTTGTTGCGTTGCCAGGAGTATATTTTGTACCACAAGTAAAATATATTCCACTCATAGTTACTGGATCACCAGTATTCAACTTATGAACACCACCACACATAACTGTGGCAATACCTGTTGGTTCATCATAATCCACACCAGTTATAACACCAACATTTTGTTGTGTTCCCTGTATGTAAATACGATCCAATACTAATGGTGTTTTCTCCAACACCATTCTACCATCAACCAATATTACACCATCATTTGGTGGTATCTCTACATCTTTTAATACTCTTATATCTCTTTTATTACCAGTGCTTCTACTCTCTCGTTTTTGCCAAAATGTAACTGTCGGATAAGTAACACCTATGGCAACATTAGCAACCTGTGCATAAAGTAATAATGAAGTAGTTCCTGTAGGAACTTCATATAATTTTTGTGCTCCAGGTGCTACAGGAACAGAAATATTAATAAACTTATTTACGGGTGCTATTGCCATTTATTTCAATGCTAATATCAGTGGTGTTAATTGTGCTTGTATTGCTCTATTAAAATCCCTTCCTCGTATTGTAGACGTAGTTTGATCAATTGTCAATCCGTCACCAATTCTAAAATTACCTTTTTGATCCGTACTTGTGAAAGGAACTTGACCACCATTAATGGCAACAACTTCATTTTCTGGTATTGGTTTTCCAGCCTGGAATGGGTTAGCTGTATTTATATCTGTACCAGCACCAATATATTCAAAAGAATGTGAACTGGTAATAATCCTACTCAACCTTACTAACTCTACTTTAGTACCAGCAGCAACAGCATATGGAATAAATTCATTGAAAGTTACTGTAGTTTTTCCTTTATTTGGTCCTGATGTAGCAGTTTCAGATGCTTCATCAACAGTAAACAGAATTGGATCCATATCTGCTTCAGCAGTTGCAGATCCAGTACCAGAAATAGTAATTATAACTTCCTGTTCTTTAGTATTATCTCTAGTAGAAACATTATTATTCTTAGGTAAGAAATTCCTACCACTAGCAATAACATCAATTGAGGTAATGATACCTTCTTCACTTATATTTGGTGAAAATTCAGCAAAAATTGCTTCAGGACCTTGAGGTAAACTAGCAGTAACAACAGGAGGAGCAGAAGAACTATAATCACCAGGATTACCACCATTTGTTATTGTTATACCTCTAATAAATTGAAGTGGTTCGGTTACAGTTCCAGTAAAGGCAGGTAAAACATCTTGATATGTACTTAAATCTAAATGGAAATATGCTCCCTGTCCATCAAATGGTGTTCTTTGCCGTCTAGGACTATTAAAATCTTCACAATCTAATAACTTAACCTTATCAGATTCTCCACCAATTGCCTCTTCAGTTGTTGCATCAAATTCAACAGCACCAACACCATCAGCAACTAATCCAAAAATACCAAATGAAGAGTTAGAGTTTGTCAAATCACATTGTCCACCAGAAGTACATCCAATACCTATCTCACATCCAATCGTAAATATAGAAACTAACTGGGCATAAGCATTATGTGAAATAGAAACACCAATACCTGCCTCATTATATTGGGTGAATGAATCACATACCATACTCTTCAAATCTTGTCCTAAATCATTGACTCCATTAAAAGAAGCATCTACATGACGACCATTAATCTTCATACCAATACTACCTGTCATAAAGTTAGTACAGTTTCTAATATAAGGACTCTTATATCTTCCTGTTGGCCCTTCATTTGCTGGTCCAGGATCAGTAAATCCTGATGCTGCTCCAAAAAATTCTCCAGTATTAATATCTACTGGTATTGGTGGGAAAGCAACAGCACCCATATTTCCATCATGATTCGTTGCTACACCATTTACACCATGAAAACTTAAATTTTCAATTAAACATCCACGCCTAACATGAAAAACATCTCTATCAGAATTAGAAGGTACTACAGTAACTAATCTTAAATCTTCTCCAGTTACAGAAACATCTCTCTGTAATCCAATAGGATTATTTTCAGTATAAACACCAGAACGAACTTTAATTGTATCTCCTGGTTGTGCTACTGCTGCAGCAGCACCTATTGTTAATTTAGCATCACCTTCCAATAATCCAGTATTAGTATCAGTTCCATCCTTTGTTACCCAATAAGTATTTTTAGTCTCTACTCCAGAAGGTCTCCATTTTACACCATTAGAAACAGCAGCCAGTCTATAATCATTTTTCGCTCTACCTGCATTATGTCCAACATCATCTAACTTATCAATTAAGAAACTTTCTAATTCTAATGTACCAAATACCTTTGCGTTCTCTCCTACATTTAAATTCTTCTCAATACCAATACCACCTTCAGTAATTATAGATCCAGTATCTTTATCAGTTGACTGAGTAGTATCATCAACAGTTACCTTTCCACCAACATGTACCTTTTTAACAACACCTAAACCACCATCCAATTGAACAGAAGCATTTGTAGGACTTGCCGCATCTGTTACATCATTAAATGTTGATTTACCATCTACATCTAGTGTTGAATTAAGAGTTGTAGCACCATCTACATCTAATGTAGCGTTTAAAGTTGTATCTCCGTCTACATCTAGTGTTGAATTAAGAGTTGTAGCACCATCTACATCTAATGTAGCGTTTAAAGTTGTATCTCCGTCTACATTTAACGTACTATCAAAATCGACTGATCCAGTAGCATGTACTGTACCTGTAATATCTAAGGTAGAAGTTGGATTATTATTACCAATACCAACCTTAGTCATCCTATAGATGTCAGTTCCATTATGACCCCAGAAATCCTGTGTCTGGACATCACAGATCATTGTTGGATTATTTGGATTTGGTATTGGTATTAAATTATCTACACCTGTACCATTACTATTAATCTGTTTATAATTAAATACAGTAAATAATTGAGCAGTTCCACCTGTTGGTAAGTAAACACCCTCATCTTGGGCATACATACCATCCAATTCTATAGGAGATGCTTGTATCCAACGAATACCATTCGCATCTTGATTTAAATAATACCCATTAATACCTGGCGAATCAGCAGAGTCAATTATATTCCTATCAATCTTGACCGTTCCTTCTACATCAAGTTTTATCGGACCATCTGTACCTACATTATATCCAGGTATATTACCAGGATCTGTACTACCTATACCAACAATACCCGTTTCAGTTACAACAAAAGAATTATCTTTTTCACCAACTTGCAGACGTTGGTATGGTTGTGTTGTTCCAATACCTACTGAAGTTACACCAGTAGCCGAATTTTGTGCAAGAATAAAACCACTATCTCTTACACCAACTTGAAATTTACCATCAGGAAGTGTAGTGCCTATACCAACTCTACAGTCTTCAGTGACGGTTAAACACTCATCACCAATTTGAAATTTGCCATCTGGTTGGGTTGTCCCAATACCAATAGAGCCTTCATCAGTAACAATAAGAGCAGAGTAAAGAGGATCGATTGGCATTTCTGGATCAAGACCCTCACCTCCAACAGACACCTGCAATCTACCGTCAGGTTGTGAAGTTCCTATACCTACTCGACCTGGTATCTGCCCATCATCTTCATATTTTTCTGATGATATAGCAGTAAGAACAGTACCACCAACACCAACATTAAATCTTTGTTTTACTGTTAAATATTCTGAATATAACTCACCATCAATATAAACATCCTGTTCAAAGAACGCATCATCTTCTACTGTTAATTTACCAACAGTTAATTCAGTTAAATTATCAACACTTAAGGCAGAACCAAATACATCAGCATAAAGAGTACCATATACGTAAACATCATCATTAAATTCAGTTATCTGAGAGGCCGTATTGGTTTCCTTATTGTCATAATCGGGATTATGTGGAAACTTCTCCTTTTCTTGGGTCATGTGATTCCTCCACCAGATGGTATGACATCAAGACCAGCTTTAGTACCTTTATATACTTGACCCATAAAAGTAACATCTCTAGGTGCTAAATTTCCACGCAAAGCATCACAATCTGCCACATTTGATTTAAGTAATATTCTATTTCCTGCTCTAATTGTTATATTATTACCAGCAACTAAATCCAAATCATCATCAGCATCAACTACTATATTCTTCCCTCTTATCCTCACCTCACCATTCTGCTGTGCAGTAATCCAAACATCACCAGTTTTAGCAGTAAGCATTATATTAGGTCCACAAGAATCATCTTCTTGTCCACCAACTATTTCAATACACTGATCATTGTAAATATGATATATTCCACCATTGGACATACCAACAACACTCTTGTCACCACTAGCAGTCTGTGCGAATAAATCATACACAGTAGATCCATTTAATCCCATTTGAGGATTAGCAGTCTCTATTCTAAAATGTGGTCCAAACGAAAGATATTGTCTTTGTTGCCAATTTGTTGGTCTTTCTGACATATTCTAATACTATACCCTTTTATTTATTTCAACTAATACAATCAATAACTTGCTTGACTTCACCTTGGTATGTTGGTTTCGCCTTCAATGATGGTTTTAATATAGCCCCATACCCTGTACTTGATGTAACTTGAAGTAAAGGTAGATCTTCAATATCTTTCTGTGTGGTTAGAGTATTATCAGGTGGAATAACATTTACAATATGCCCATCGTTATCAACAAGAATGTCATATTCATTTTCACCATCAGTAACCTTATCATCTTTATCATATCCAAGACCAGGATTAACAATAACTATATGATCTATACCGATTGGAACAGGAGTTTCTGGTATGGGATAATTTTCACCCTCTGATACGATATAAATGTCAGTAACCTGTCCAAAAGTATCAGAATCTTCATCATAATCAATCACTGCTCTGGCAATAGCACCATAACCCTTATTACAATTATCAGTTATTTCAACATATGGTGGAGTTAAATATCCTGATCCACCACTCTCTAACTTAATACCAATAAGACTTCCTACCTTTTTCACACTATCTGGTACTACTGCGTCAACCGCAGCATCAACAATAGATCCCATGATTGCCTTTCCTATCGCACCAGTACCACCGCCACCAAAAATACTTACTTTTACTCCAGTACAATTCAAAGGTTCACCAGTATAACATTCACCCAAATCACTTTTAAAACCAGGATTACTTACACTAGGATTCATGAAATCAAATAAACCTAATGATTGTGGTCCAGCAGCAACACTTATAGCTTGAACACCATCAACAAGAGAACCTACCAACTCATCAGCAGCATTTGCAACAGCTAAGATAGCATCAACAGAAACACCCAATGCATTCTTAGCACCTTTACCAATCGTCCATTCACCAGTCTTTTTATTAAATGTTGGTTCAGAAGTAGAACAACTCAAAGCACTAAGAATTCCATTTAAACCTTCTGCTTTACCTCTAAGAAAACCAATAGGATCAAAACCACCAACAAATCCTAGAATTTTACCAACAGCACCAAGAGGACCTCCTAACATTCCAGCTATACCACCTATGATAGTGTTCATTAAACCACCCATAAATTGGTCGGCAATACAAGACACAAAATTCTGAACATTATCTGCTATACCTTGAAGCAATCCTTTAATAACGTCACCAATACCACCCGTAATTTTTGAAGTGATACATGGTAATAAATTTTGAATAGCACCAATAGGTCCTTTTAAAGCTGCTTGTGCTTTTGCTCCAGCTTTCTTTGCTAAACTTGTCTTACCTGTAGCAGCTAAAACTGATCCATAAACATTTTTATATAATACATCCAACCCACCCTTCAATTTAGGTGCTAATCCATTCGCAAAAAGATTATTAGTCATATTATTGATTATTCCCTTGGATAATCCTTTAATAGAATCAGTAACACCACTTATAACTTTAGAGATTTTACCAGAGATATTTCCTACAGCACCTTTAACATCACTTGTCATCGACTGAAGTTTACTCACCATATTACCAACTTCACCACGAATCTTAACTACAGTGGAAGATGTTGATGGAGTAGCAGCAATAACGGTATCACCAATAGCATTATAGGCAGTTCTAGCATCTGGACCAAGTTGAGATAATAATTTTACAGGAACATGTTGTGGAGAAGGTTGAGAGTTTGTAGTCATCTCATTGGTCTCTCTATTTACAATATATGCACCATCATTCTTTATCTTTGTAGTATAACCTTTAAATGGTTGAAATGGAGAAACATATTCACCACCTTTTTCATTTTCAGAAGCTGCTTTATCAGATTCATTTGTTCCAGCAAAAACTCCAGTGATCACTGGTTCTTGAGCATCATCACCATCTAAGAAAAATCCAAAGACAGTATCACCTGGAGATATTTTTATACTGGTTGCTCTATTACCTCTACCAGATCCATCAGTAGGAGTTAAAAGAACTTGAGCCCAAGGAAGATCATCAGTTTTTAATATAGATTCTTCATATGGATGATATCCCATAATACGAACTTTAAATCGCATTCCCCATCCACCCATATTAATTTGCTCCTTCTGAGCATCTTCAGGTGCTACTTGTCCTATCCACCATACAAAACCATCTCTTCCGACAAAATTACTTTTTAATAGGGATTCTTCTATCATGATAGTTTCTCTTGTTCTCCGAAGGTATCTTTAATTAATTCCAAAGATGTATAAGATCCATCAGTACTGAAATGGTGACATAGACCTCTAATCATATATAGTCCACTTTGTAATGGATCAGTACCCGTACCAGCTTCTTTTACGGTAGTATAAGGAAATTCACAATTTATCACATTACCAGCTTGTAAGTTAGTATTAGATGGAACCATCATTGATAATGTCTGAGTATTAATAACATTGTATCTCATCATTGCTTGTGATTGAGTTTTCATTGGAGATAAATCATTTTCTTTCTTTGAAACTTCTGGATCAAAAGTACCCCTATCCACAACTGCTGTAACAATTCTACTAGGAAGATCACCAATATCTTTATCACTACCTTCTATTTTAGGTAACACTGGTCGTTCTCCAGTAGTTCTAGCTTTTCCCAAATAATCATCAGATGTAAAATTTTTCTGGATAAATGTTAAATGTAAAGGATCAAAGAACATCCTATAACTACAATAAGTTCCCTTTCTTAATTTACCAACTAGATCTTGATTTTCAGATGTAGAATATTTTATGATCCTTCTATCTTCAGTACCATCTCGCATCTCAACCACTTCTGTATAAAAATATGGTTCTTCATTAACAGGTTTAGATGAAATCATACTATCAATAGATTTAAAATTAAATCCACTTCTAGTTTCAAAAAAACAATATCCAGCAGTAGCATCAGTTCCTGGTGTATCATCTGAAGCTGGAACCGATTTAGATGCTAACCAAGTCAATAAGGAAAAAGGTTTTTTTAGATTCCCAATGAATGAATATTGATTTTCAGTTTTATCTGCTATTAACTGCTTTTCAGTATGTAAATAATCCTTTACTATATTCTCAACATGTTTCTCAACTGGCAACCCAATAAATTTCTTTCCGACTCTAGAAGTTTCATTAGTTAAAGCTTCTCTTGAAACTAAATTTAAAACAAAAGTCTCCCTAGTACTAGTTCTAATAACATTTGTAATACTAGAAACATAAAGATAATCACCAACATCTTCCTTAAGAAACGCTAATCCTGGATTTGATTCAGTATTACCAGAAATTTTTAAGCATACTCTTTCACCACCCCTAATAGGTAATCCATTATAAAGAGATTGAAGTTGTTCATCTTCTTTACCTTTTATACTTTGTCCAGTATTAACTATTAATAGCTTAGCAGTAATTGTAGGTGAATATATATCCTCAAAATACTGAATAGTGGCACATGCAGCAGATATATCAATAGATCTCGAACCATCCGCAGACTCGATAACAACATATTCATAAATTGAGGGAGATACAGCTGACATAAATTTAAGCTAGATTTAATTCTTGTAACATTTTCATAATATTTAACTGAGGATCAATTGTAACTTCTGAGTCACCACTATCAATACTAATATTTACACCACTTCCACCATTATCAGATGATACAGGCATAAAAATAATATTTTTAGATTTTTTAGTGTCTATAAAATTCTCCAGATTCTCTATAGTAGATCTAATTTTTGAAGGAACAACAGTTTCTATCTCATTTAGAACTTCTTTAGGTGAAATTTCTAACGCCTCTGATGGAAGTGGAATTGGAATATCCTCCATTGTCATATTTTCAAGAGTTGATTTTAGTTCATCAATCTCCAATAAGAACCTATTATTAAATGACTCTGCAAAATTTCCTATACTTTCCTTCTTAAAAACTTGCTTAATAGGTTTAGTTATATTAATATTTTTTAGTGATGGATCATATAACATATCCTTCAAAGTATCAAAAAATTCTATACCTAAATCATTAACAATTGGTCTTGGTATAACATATTCACCTGCGGTTAACTTAACAGGAATATTATCTACGGCAAAAGGACCTTTAGATCTAACAAGTCCACTAAAATTAGTAGAAGACTTATCATCCACAATACCACCTTTATTAAGTTCGGTTGGTTTCTCCTCTGTATTAGAAGGAGCCGTTAATGGATCTGGTGGATTTGGATCAGGTTTACCCTGCCAAGTCCAGTCAGGAAATATCCCAAAACCCAATTGTCTAGGATTATTAAACATAGCAAAAATATTAAGAGCATCTCGATCTATCTTACTAAATTGTTCATTACTATCCTTTAATCCTTTTTCTAATCCTTTAACCTCTTCCTCAAATTTAATATCCTTTAAACTCTTATCTACAGAAAATAAATCTTCTCTCCACTTACTCATTGTTGCGAGCAAATTATCTTTATAATCAACAAGATTAGTATATAAACCAATCATTCGTTTTCTCAAACCATCAGCACCTTTAATGATATTTGGAAGATTCTTCATACCCCAACCAATAAAAATTATACCAAAAAAGTCTAGTATTCTTCCTAAAAATCCCTTAGTACTAGTAGTTCTAATCTTTCCAGATCTTTGTATAGCACCTCCTGTAGTAGAAGCTTCTATTATATCTTCTCTTTGTCTACGAAGTACAGACTCTCTCCTTTTCCTAAAATATTTTGCATCATTAGTTATTAAGTTATTCTTAAATCTAACACTTTTACCACTTGACCTTGCCAAATCTTGAGAAGATGAAACAGAAGACCTTATAGCAGTATTAAATGATGCCATAGATTCACCAATCTTCCGTATACTAACAGAAGATTTTATAAGTGCTTGATTGGCTATAGCTTTATTAGTTGCCATTCTTCTATCTTGGACTTATTTGAAAGACTTTATATGAATTATACACATAAAAATTATCCTGATTTATTGCACCAACTGGTGGTACACTATTAGCTTCTATAGGTAATGTACTACCATTATTACCAGACTGACTGCTTCCAGATCCCTGATCTAGTGGAATAATTACTGGTGTATTATCTTCTTCTCGATTAAAATCCTGAATTCTTTGTTTTTTCTCTTCTATAGTAGCAGTGTTAGCTTTAATTCCAGTTTCTGTACTACCAGTTTCATTAAATCCAAAATCAACATATGCTATTTCAGGAACATAAGGTGCAATAGGTTGTTGTAAGTTTTGTGGGGTTATGTCT
>Ga0160422_10001390_pt1 | contig 15182 bp, 22 predicted proteins | sample Fk160mmetaG_FD_108192 | JGI IMG/M metagenome (GOLD analysis project Ga0160422, IMG submission 108192) | Marine microbial communities from the Central Pacific Ocean - Fk160115 60m metaG | ecosystem: Environmental > Aquatic > Marine > Oceanic > Photic zone | place: The Central Pacific Ocean...
AGGTTCATAAAGATCATTAACAGTAATCTTTAGATGTGGATATAACTTACTGACGTGTATAGCAACACTTCCACCACCTAAGAATGGTTCACGAAATTCTACATACTCCCTAAGATCTGGGAAGAACTGTCCCATCTTGGTACAGGCACGAGATTTACCACCAGGATATCTAAGTGGAGTTTTCAATCCCTTTTTGCTCATAATTTAATTCTAATTGAAGTTCTGTTTCAAATTTATTGTGCGTTGGTTCATGTAAAGCACAATACTCACTAAAGGTAATCTTCATTTCCTTATGTGATAGTCTACAGTGTTTTGCTGCTTTTGGCAAGTTCCACTTAGCAGAAAACAACATTTCCATTGCTTCTCTAGTTTCTGGTCTCATGAATAAGTAAAAACAATAACTACTCTTCTTTGTTTTGGTGCTGGTTGATAAACTGAATGATATAAACCATCAAAGGTAACTATATCATCCTCTAAAGGTTTATATCTCTGTAGATGATTTTCCTCATCATAAACACCAATATCACCATCATCAAAATCATTCAAATATATTAAAACATTTTTATGATAAAAGGAATGATCAATATGTGGTGGACTAGGAATACCATCATAATAATGAATCTGATTTATCACGCATCTATGTATTTGAGTGTAATCAATATTATTATAATCAAATATCTGTCTTATAATAGTAAATACAAGTTCTGCATATTGAGATTCTATTTGCGGAATTAAGAAATTAGGATTTACATCAACCCCAGAAACTATACAATGTTGGTATACTGGATTATTAGAATATACATCATCATCTTCAGGACTAGTAGTATGCTCCAGATATTTCCACAAAAAATTCATGGATAATATTTCAGATTTTAATAAATTATATTCTTCAGTTCTAGGGTTCTCTAATTTTCTAATAGAACCTTTCATAATCATCATTGATTTGAACTTCAACAGTATCAAAGATTCTATTTAATGATTGAGCAAAGACTCTATATCCTGTAGCAACATATACTTGACCTAATACAACTGATACTGTTGCTATACCCCAGAACAGATAATAAAATCTACTTTTAACTTGATTCCTTACTTTTTCTTTGTTCATCATTTTGTTTTCTCCATTGTGTAATTAAAATGTTCAATTCACTGATTCTGTCTTCAGCAATTTTTATTTTTTCCTCAAGATTGGTTTGTTTCATATACCCATCTTTATCCTCATAGGGTTTACAACTTCAACTTGAATGGGTTTACTAAGAATATCACCAAGTCTTTGATATGCTATAGCAGTCATTACTTGAGGTGCTATGAAAGCAATCATAGCAATCACCCAAAAGACATAGTAATAGTTTTCTTTATTCTGAGTTCTCATGTTTCTCCCAAGGTGTGTGGTGGTCTAGGTCTAACCATTTTCTTATTATAGCACAAATCTTTTTCATTTAAACTCACACTCCACCATAATTTCTGTAAGGCAAGCAAGCATATTTATCTCTTGATCGGCCACAAACGCTATTTGATACTGGTACTTTGCAATAACAAGAACGGCAGCAGGAATAGTGGAAGGCACAAGGGATTCGTATAAACTATCGTAAAGGCGACGCAATAAAACACTAGGATCATTGTCCAAGTTATTGACACACCATTTACGTACTTCCGAAAAGTTCTTCGCTTTGAGGTTTTTAATGAGATCATTAACCTTTACATCACTAAAGTGAGCTAATATACCACTATCTATCTTACCTCCCACCGAGTATCTTTGACACTCATTAAGAACTCTTCTCCAATCAGGAAAGTGCTTATTAATTAATTCTGCTAGAACTTTCTTATCTGCCTCTATTCTTTCTTGCTCCAGTATATAGTTAATTCGTTTGAAAAATTGGGAGGCAATTGTTGCTTTTTGTTTTCCATTTATTGCAAAGTCAATGACAGCACAACGACTATGGAGTGGTTCAATGATCTTATTCTTATAGTTACAGGTGAAGATGAATCTACAGTTTCTTTGGAACTCCTCAATACTCGCTCTGAGAAGGAGTTGTACGTCGGGAGTGGTATTGTCTGCTTCATCGATGATGATAACCTTGTGCTTCGACTCACTCGTGAGAGATACCGTAGACGCAAAGTTCTTGGCATTATTCCTAACAGTGTCAAGAAAACGCCCCTCATCCGACCCATTAATGACATAGTAATCTGCCCCTAATTGGTTACATAAACATTTAGCAACCGTGGTCTTTCCAATGCCTGGAGGACCTGATAGAAGCATATTGGGGATCTCACCTTGAGATAAAAAATCCTGAAACGTTTTTTTAATGTTTTCAGGAAGGATACATTCTTCAATTGTCTGTGGGCGATACTTTTCAACCCAAATAAAATCACTCATGATAACTATTGTATGTTGAACGAAATGATTATTCGTTCTTCGTCACTATAATGTGGAGGAGCCATGTGCATAAGATTAGCAGGAAATACTACTAAATCACCTTCCTCTACTTTAATCAACCTATTCTCTCTAAATCCAATATGATTAGGAAAGGGACTAAAGAATTGTGTACTAGGATGAACTTCTGGTTCCATTTTAGCATATAAAACAGCAGAATAACCAACTGATCCATGATCATGTGGTGGATGATAATCATGTCGGTTATATTTTTGACACCAAGGACCTGCTATCCTAGTAAATTTATATGGTTCTTCACTATTATTATTAAAGTATTCCTGAAATTCTAGAATATATTTACTCATTATTTCTAGAAATTCTTCCCTATATGGTGGATATTCACCTTCCGAAATATATGTAAAATAATCCGTGAAGGATATAGCCTGATCACTATGTCCATTTGTCATATATGAAAGTATTCTCTCTTTATGTTCACTCCATTCTTTAATTTGAATTTTATGAATATCTAAAGAAAATAAAGGAATAGTCTCAAACATTATTCAAATGTAGAATCAGGTTCTAAAGCAATATAATAAGTTAAATTAAATTGACTATTAGTAAAACGAGAAAGTAATTTAGAAGAAACAACAACATCATAAGCACCAGGAATAATTTTAATATTCTCAACTTTGAAATTGTATGAGAACACTTTATCAGTCTCACCAACAACTATAGAGTATTCATTAGAAGTATCATTCTTCTTATCACGAACTACAAGTTTAACAACACCTGCTTCACCAACTGCTGATAAATCAGGTAATTGATAAACTGCTGCTGCCTTAAGAAGTTTCTCTAATGATGTACTTTCTAATTGAAAATGAACATCTTCACTAGGAAGAGTAATTGCTTTATCTGGAGGTGAGATAATAACATTTGGATCAGCATAAAAATATTTGACCCTACGCTTACCCTCACGAATTGTAAGATAAGATTCTTCAGTAAAATCCAAATCAGGATCTTGATGCAAACTTAATCCATTCAAAAATTGATTAAGATCATATACGCCAAACTGACGTGAGAACTCCTCATCAATATCAGCCTCTGCTAAAATATTTTTAGCAACAGACATTGTGCGAAGTTGGTTTCCTTCTTTTACAAGAATGGAATTATTAATTCCAGCAAAATTTTTAAGAACAGTTAAAGTCTTATCAGAAAGTTTCATATCCACGGGTAGTTGTCTCTTTTAATTGCCCACTGAAGTGATAAAGTAGGAGTGTGTAATGTAGTGCTTTTAGTATATCACGTTTTGCTTGACCTTTCTTATCGTAGCGACTCAAATACTTGATTGCATTAGAACGACAGAAAGATTCCGCATCGCCAACCGACTCGATAAGATCAAGTGTCTGGACGTTGTTTTCTTTGGAAGTATAGTGTCCACCATATGTTGTGGAGATATAATCCTGAAGAGCTTTGATAGCTTCATCTTCTTTATATTTTCTAGGATTGTCTTTTTGTATTCCAGGTGTTGGTGTTTCTTCCATACCACCAAATGTAACAGTATCAAAATTAGATGTATCAATACTTACTGCACCATAGTTAGTAGTATCAACCATATATGCTGTACTAGGATATGCTTCTGTACCTAATCCAATGTAAGTAGATGTATCCATATCTGATACAGTCCAATTACTGTAATCAGGAACATCTATATTAATTGTATCATCAAGATTGGTAGATGTAATTACAGGATCATTCCAATCACTATCTTCTGGATCAGATTTTGTTTTTTTAGTGTCTTCAGTCATTTTATCATCTCCATAAAGTTCATCGTAAAGTAGACTCCAAGCATTAACCATAACAGAATAAAAAATCATTTACAAAGGATTCAGATTTCTCTTCACCAAACTTTGTTTTTAAATATCCTCTGACTGGATCAAGTTTAGTCATATAAGCATCAAAATCCTTATAGACTGTAGTATCTTCACCAGTTGGTTTTTTCAATTCTAACATATTTTTGTACTTAGTCAAGTATTGTTTAAACATATCAAGATGTTCATCAACCTCTTCTGGTTTACAATACCTTACAAAAATATTCTCAGAGAAGTGATTACCCATCTCAAAGAATCTATACTTACCATCATCTTTAGGTAAACCATCAACAGAGAACAAATACTTCTCTCTAGGATGCTGGAAGTCAAATACAATGATAACCTTCTTATCAGTGAACTTCATTAGATCCATACCAAAACAAGGCAGATCTGCCCCTGTTTTAGGGTAGAGTATTGTATTGTATATGTCAGCGTTTGGATCGGTTATGAGTGCTTCTCTTGCCTTTATAAAGTGAGTACCTTCACGAATATTGGCTATTAACTTAGCATCCTTTCCTTCCCATCTTGCCCACTCTTCTACCACCCATAGATTAGGAAAAGTTTCTTCAAGTGCAGTAATGTAATTTTTCCAAATAGTCATCTTTCTATTATAAATTTTGGTTTATCAGGTAAATTAAAACTCATAGTTATTCTTTCCACATCAGATTGATATGGGTAAACTGTATGTTTTAGAGAAGCAGGAAATAAAAATATCATTTTATTGTGAGGGGTTACAACAAAACTAGTACTGCAGTCATATAAAAATTCCAAACATCCATTAGTCTTATGATCGAATTGACTAGTATCTCTTTCATTTTTTATTTCTTCTGGAATATCAATAAAAATAATAGCACTAACCTCACCTGTATGCTCATGAATTGGATTATACTCATTAGGTTTTTGGAAATTAATCCAAGGTTCTGGCAATTCGTAATGAACTGGTAGAGACTTTGAATCTTTTTCATATCTTTCTATGAGTCGTTTTTTATCATTAAACTCTTTAGATTTAAATGTAGGTTCATGAAATGAAGCTTGTTGTTGAGACCTTTTTAAATTTTCTATAGAAAAAGATCCTATATGTTCATCAAGAAAACTTTTTAATTCGTCATTAGAATATAAAGCACCTCTTTGACAATTAATCTGCCCAACAAGTTTATTTTTATAATTATCACCATATCTTCTTGATTTTTTTAATCCATCAAGAAGAAAAGTGTGGAATTCCTCTGATATCTTATTTTGATAAATCAGAGGACCCCAAGGCGAAAAGGACTTCATTATACTTCCTCAGTTGTTAATACGAAATCAGCATCTACTTTATCATACAATTCAAGAAATGCTTGCTTAGTCTCATCATCAAATCTGTTTACACAAACTTGAATTGCTTTTGCTTTATCATTAAAGATACTATAAGCACGAACAATATGAACTAATCTACGAGTACTGATGATTTCATCAATACCACCATCATAGAAGGTTTTACGGATAATGTCACCCCAATCTACAAGTCTCTCAAGAAAATCAATATCAGTAACACCATATTGTAAAGCAACTCCTCCAAGAATTTTTTTCTCTACAGATACTGCAGGATACTCTTGCTCAAAAGTTACAGGGAATCTTTCCAAAAAGGCTTCGTTGAGCACATTAGTTCCAATGAATCTTCCATCATCTGAACCTTTGCCCTTAGTATTTGCGGTTGCGATGACGTTGAATCCTGCTCTTGGATTGACAAATCTCCCGACCTTTTTAAGAAAGATTCCATTTCCTTCAAGAATTGGCTGGAGGCAGAGAATTTTATTAGAGGCAAGGTCGATTTCGTCAAGGAGCAATATAGCACCTCGTTCGAGTGCTTCAATGACTGGTCCGTTATGCCAAACGGTTGCACCGTTAACAAGCCTGAAACCGCCAATGAGATCATCTTCATCTGTTTCGATAGTAATGTTTACACGAATAAGTTCTCTACCTAATTGAGCACATGCTTGCTCCACACCAAAGGTCTTACCATTACCTGATAAACCAGTGATAAATGTAGGATAGAACTGTTTTGATTGAATTACTTTCTTTATATCAGTAAAAGGACCAAACTTAACAAAAGTATCATCCTTTGTGGGAACTAGATCTTGCTGAATTGTTGGTTCTGCAGCAGGAGCACTGAAAGATTTTTCTATAGTCTCTACTGCATTTGTAGTAACTTCTAAATTCCACTTACCAGGTTTTACTCTAAATTCCTTTATCTTTTTAGTGACAGTCTGATAAGCGATGTCATTCATGGCAGCGAAAGCCTTTACTTCAGCAGTGGTAAACTGATCTCCATAAAGTGTTTTCAATCCATCGATAATTTGATCTTTGGTCATTTTAATTTCAAATGCCATGATGTAAGTGCTTTATTTAGTTGTTTATATTATAAACAAAAAAGGGGGGTCTTACGACCCCCAGTATGCCAGTTTATATACTGTCACATCATTTTGTTTTTTCGATGTGCTCTTTAAGTTGCTCTACTAATTTTGGTTGAGATAGTCTTCTATCCAATTCTATACCAACAGTTCTACCAATTTCCTCTAATTTAATTTTAGACATCCATCTTAAATCAGAAATAGGTGGTATATCTGCAACAGTAGGTGGAACCTCTGGAGCCACAGCTACTGGCATATCATCCAAAGGATTCTCATACACAGGAGGTGTAGGAGGTGTTACAGGTGCTACATCAGGTGCTGGTGAAACAGGAGGAGCAGTAGTTCCAGCAACTCCAGTTTCATGTGATGTTGTAGGCAACCCAGCTGCCTCAGAAAACTTACTCATTTCTCTTACTCAATTCTTTTAGTTATTTATTATTCAGGAGACTCACCATCAATATTAATACCATCCGATGAGGTAACTTCTGGTTCTTCAACCTTAGGCTCTTCTTGAGGAGCATGAACTTTAGCATATGCGTTCATTAATCCTTCTGCATCTTTAGGTGAAATTCTAGGCATGATAAAAGTTGTAAAGTATGTTTATTTATACTACCAATTCTATAAATTCACCTAGAATTTTTTTATTCATTTTCTTACCTTTCAAACTCTTAAAGAATGCTCTTTTGATTTGTGTTTTTGTAGCACCAGTATCAACTTCAAAATCATCATCAGATGATAAAGCATTAGCAGACATTCCAAAATAACTATCATACCCAGAAGATTTTATACTAAAGGTTTTAGTCTTCTTCCAAGATTTTGTTGCTCTATCAAAATCCTTACCACCATATCCACAATACTGACGAATAAAGTAACTAGCATCTCTATTGGCAAGTAAACGAATACCAACAAAATTCATATCAGGAAAGTTATGTCTTAAGTTATTGATTAATGTTGAAGTTATAGTAGACCAATGCTCCCCAAACTTATAAGTATTACCAGTCTTTCTATCTCTTAGGAAAGTATTATACCCAACATAATTTGTTCCTAGAAATGGTTCTGTCTCCCAATGTCTTTGTACTTCTCTATGATAACGTATTGGATGTGCTTCACCATCTGTAAGAATTATACATTGAACCTTTTGTAATTGATGATCATTCTTAAACTTAGGAAGAATTTGATGAAGACATACAAGAGTTTCATTTAAAGGTGTTCCTGAAAGATTCATTCCAATAGGAACACTATACTGTGTCCATGAATTTCTACCAAATGTTTGAGCACATCTAAAGATATTAATCATTTGCTCTTCTAATTCTTTTCCATTTACACTACTAGTAAATAGATTCATCAAAGAAAAACTCTCTTGTAATGCTGCCATACCAGATTTTGGTTCATAAGATGATTGAACATTTGGTACACCCTTCTCATCATAATTTGGAAAACATTGTGTAAATGCATATACATCAAATGGGATAGAAACTTTTCTACAAAACCAGATAAGATTATAAAGTTGCTTAATAGTATCTTCCATTACATCTGCCATTGATCCAGACCAATCAAGAATGAATACCAATCCATGATTCTTTCCATCAGGAATTACATTTATCTTCTTGAAAAGATCTTCACTATACTTATAGGTATGAAGTTTAGATGTGTTAAGAACACCTGTTCTTGATACTGTAGAACGAGCATAAGCATCAGCAGCTTTCTTACATTCAAATTCTTTGACCAAATAATTTACTTCTTTCTGTGCTGATTTCTTAAACTTCTTATACTGAAAATCAACATCAGAGAAGACTGTCATATTTTCCAATTCTTCTTCTGTTACATCATACCTGTATGGTTTTTTATCCATATATCCTTCCCAGTTTTCAGCACATAGTTTATGAATTTGTTTATTGGAAATTATAATCTTATCCAAATTAATCTTAGGTATTTCAACATAAAAATTCTCAGCAGAACCATCTTCAATTAAACTCTTAAGACCTTCAGCAAGTGCATCAACTGTATCTGCTTTTGGTTCAGCATGTTCAAGTTGTTGATGTAATTCTTCTATGGTTGGTTGATCTGATTGGGTTTTTTGATAATCCATATTAATTTGCTCACTCTCTTCACCTTCACCCTCTTCATCACAATCACTATCACTATCATCTTCACCTAATTGTGGACTACCAGATCCCTCCATGTCTATACCCATACTTTCTTCATTTTTTAATTCTGTTATCTGCTGCTTTAGATCTTCCTCCATCTCACCTTTACAATATTTGTAGAGATCTTCAGCAACATCTAGAACTTCTTCAAAAGTCTCACATCTGTTTACTCTTTCAACAAATATCTTTTCTTCTAATGTAAAATCAATATTTACATAATTACCAATTTTAAAATATAAATTAATTTTATCAGCAAGATTAAATTCTGAGATATCCTTTCCTTCTACTTCAAAGAAATCATTATCATATAATTCTAGATATCCATTATAAAAAGTTTTAGGTATTCCAGCATACCTACGCTTCATTAACTTTTCAATTCTTGCATCTTCTACTATATTAACAAAATCAAATCCTATCTTACGATCCTTAGACCAATCATAATCAGGTGTATAAAGAGCATGTCCAACCTCATGACAAACAAGAGAGTCAAGAACATTATTACTTGCCTTCTCCCACATAGGAAGTGTTAAAACCCTTGTCTGTACATTAAACTGAGCAGTCTCAATCTTTTTATGCTCTACCACTAGATCCTCAGTAGCAAGTAGTTTAGCAAGTTGTGATTTGATTTCGTGCTTTACTGTCATGGATCTGTTTGATTGATGTACCTATAATACTAGAAAACCGCCTCTGTGGGCGGTTAAGTAGACGGTTTATCAACTGTCCACGCCTTGCTTTCGCTTGGCGTAATGCTTGGGGTTTCAGTTTTCGTTTGGCATCCTTCTTAGAATGGTGCTGCCAGTTTGGAGTGTTCATTACCACCATAATCGTTTTTGAACCTTGTCACCTATTTCTGGAAGACCAGTTATAGCATTCTGTAGTTTACTCAAATCTCTTTTTAATTCAGCCACTTCTCTTTTAAGAGATTGGATTTCTTCATGATCTGTCATAATTTATTCTTTAATAGCAGTTACATCCCAACCAGAATCAGTTTTCTTTGTCCAAATATATGGAGTATCTTCCTTTGCCTTTGCTTGTGATGTATAGGTTTTCCTATTCTCAAAAAGTTGAGTCCACCTATTATCACCTTTATAATAAGTGTCTCCACCAATCATACTTGTTTTTTTGATATGCCAAGCCATGTTAATAGTTTTTAAATATTTATTAAGTTGCCATTCGAGAAAATCCTTTAATTTTTTCAAATTTAATTACACTCTCAAACTTATCTTGTAGATCTGCTTTATGAGATATAACAAATACATTAGCATCCTTGATTACAAAACGAATAATCTTAAGAAACTCATCTGTTCCCATACCATCCAAAGAACTATCAAAGATCTCATCCATAATTAAAAGATTTGTATTCACAGAGTTCTTAACTCTAGCAACTTCTCTCCAAGTAAACAAAAGTGCCAAATCAATTCTCATCTTCTCACCTTCAGAAAAAGAAGGATAAGAAAACTTCTCATGAATTGGAGATTCAATAGTTTCATTAAACTCCTCATCTAATTTAAAGTTAATATAAAAATCCATCATCTGCAAATAACGATTTACTTGCTGATTGATAAGAGGAAGATACTTCTTAATTATTTTTGTCTTTACTCCATCATCCTTTAATAAAGAGTACGCAACGTCATGGTGCGTAATCTCTGTTCTCTTAGATGCTATATTTTCAAAAATGTTCTGGAGATTTTCGTTAAACTCTGCTAATTTTCTTTGCTCAGTATTTCTGTTTGCATGCTGATCGGTAAGTCTCTGAATTTCCGATTCCAAATCCCTGATCTGTCGCTGACATCCAGAGATGAGAGTATGGTTTTTAGAAATGCCATTGTTGAGTTTAGTAATCTCCTTTGATAGTTTGGTAAACTGATGCTCTCTTTCCTCTTCTTTTTGAATTGCTTCCTCCAGTTCCCTGTAACCAAGTTGCAACTCCTTTGCTCTAGTTTGAGCATCAGCAATTCTATTTACACGAAACTCTTCTTCTATATCCTGAGTACATGTAGGACATACCGTATTATCTGTGAAAAACTTATGTTCTTTGGTAAGGGTTGCTACCTTATTGGACATTTTACCCTTAAGAGTGTTTAGTTTTTTTAACTTACCTTTAGCATTAGAGAGTTCTTCAAGATCGTTAGTAAACATCTCAACATCTTTTATAATACATTCTGTTTCATCAGATGTCTCTTGTATTTCACCTTCTAATAAATTTATCTTACCTTCTTTTTCTTCTATCCTTTGCTTACCTCGACTCTCCAATTCATCAATAAAGTTCTTTTGCATTTCAACCTTATCCTTTATATTATCCTTACTCAACTCTAAAGTTTTTATTTCATCCTTCTTAGTTTTGAGTTGCTCTTTTAATATAGAGTTCATTGCTGAAAAAATACGAATATCTAAAAGATCTTCAATAACTTCCCTCCTATTAGTTCCTGATAACTGCATGAAAGGAACAAAGGCACTGCTACCAAGAATTACAATCTGAGTAAATGACTTATAATTTAATTTTAAAATACCTTCCTCAAGAATCTTCTGCATAGCACGATCATCAGACTGCTTATGCATGGGATCACCATCCACAACTATGTCAAACTTATTTGGTTTTATACCCCTTCTAACCAAATATTGTCTACCGTTAAGTTCAAAATCAACTTCTACAATACAATCCTTTTCATTGGTAGTATTTACCAACTGACTCTTATTGATCTTACGAAATGGTTTATTAAACAAACTAAAAGTAAGAGCATCAAGAACTGTTGACTTTCCAGTACCATTAGTACCAACAATTAAATTAGTAGAATTTTTTTGAAAATCTACTTCAGTAAATTGATTTCCAGTAGAAAGAAAATTCTTCCATCTAACTCTTTTAAATATTATCATTAACTATTGGTTCTTTACGAGGAATTACTATATCGTTAGGTGTAACTACAGCATACTTATAATTATAGCGTCTACAGGTAATAATTGCAAGGTTATCATCAATTTCAACAACATCCATAGGCGAATTTTCTAGATCTTCTAACATCATAGCATATCTTTCAGCATCATCTTCTTTCTGAAACAAAAAAAGAACCTTTTCACCATAACTGTTATGAACAGCATATGCTCCCTCGGCTTGTTGATCTTTTAATGTGAGAAGAAACACTACTCTACCTCGCAAGCTTTTACATATACATTTTGTAAAATACTCTTGATTATATCTGTATCGCAATCAAAATCTGAGTCATCAATGTACCTATTCAAAAGACTAATAGTATTTTCATCTTCCTCAGCTTCAAAATCTTCACTCTCTTGAATAACAAAATTTTCTATAATTTGTATATCATGTATTCCAGAAGAGTATAATTTATCTATAAATTTTTCAAACTGTTTTTGATTTGTTTTCTGTCTTACAATAACCTTAACAATTTTATTTTTTAATTCTCTTGTATCAAATAACTTATAATTATGATCCTGATAATAAAGATTATAAAACAAACGATATGGATTATTAACAGGTGTGTGCTCTAAGGTTTCTGTATCAAAGATATGAAAACCTCTAGTTTGACCTACATCATTCCAAAACATTTCATATGGATTACCCAAGTAAAATACTTTTCCATTGTCAGATCTTTGATGATAATGACCAGAGTAAACTTTTTCAAATTTATTAAAAGGTTTAGTATCCATACCATGCTCCATAGTATGACCAGGAGTAGCCATGAAACCATTCAACTCAAGATGTCCCATTGCAACTTTACATTTAGACTTCTTGATATTATATAAAGTAGATTCTTTATTCTCTTGATTAATCCAAGGTACAAGTAAAATATCTAATCCATCAATGTTTAATTCTTTTAGTTCTGAATAAACAGTTATATTATCATACTCAGTTAACAGCAGATCAATTGTGTTTACATCATTAGTATCCTTATAATATGCTGTATGATTACCAACGATACTATGAAGTGTTATTCCCATATCTTGGAGTTTATCAAAGTAAACTCTTTTAGACCATTCTAAAGAAGCAAGATCTATATTCCTTCTATTATCGAAGGTATCACCCATATCAATAACAGTATCGATTTGATGCTCTTCGATATAGGGAAAGAAAACATTATTGTAAAACTTTTCAAAATAATCATTTATATATTGTGCTCCCTTACGAGCACCAAAATGTTGATCCGTTATTATAGCTAACTTCATCTATTACCAGACTTATACTGAATATTATCCTTAATAGTATTGTAATCAGAACTACTACCTGCAAGTGCTCCATCATCAACTACCATCACCTCATCATATCCAGTCTTCTCAATTATCTTTGTCTTAATTTCTAATTGCTTCTTCTCTTTCTGAATCCTTCTTAGGAAAGCATAATGAATAATCTGAGTAAAATACGCAAATGGATTCCTAGATTTTGCTGGATCAAAATTATGAATGTACTGAACACAGTTCTCTATACCATCAGAGATCATATCATCTCTAAACATATAGTTTACAAAGTTTGGTTTATAAGAAAGGTGTGTAGCAATCTTTAAAAAACACTCACCAAGATAATTACTAATTCTAGGTTTAGGTAAATCCTTAGTTTTTGCTACAGCTACTTGAGCACGATAATCTATTAACGCTGCTAATAATTCTTTGTTATTTACGTAATGCTCAGATTTTTTCTTAGCCATAACATATAGTTCTCTTGTTGTTGGTATTATAACATTATTTACTCAACTTGACAAGATGACTGAATCTAGGTACAATAACTCTGTAAGGGTTGATGAGATAGGTTTATTAGCTTTCTATATTAAGTTTATAGATATCTTCAAGTTTCTTACGAGCATCTTCTACAGTAGAAACAAATCCTAAATTGGTGTTTAGTTTTACTCTTCCATCTAATTCCATATCTGGATCATCATCATTTAGATATCTTTCATAAAAAGTTATCATTTGATTATCGGTTATCTCAGTCATAGTAATAATTTTATCGTATTTAATTAAAAATATATCATCATTTGGTAATTCTAACCAAGGTTTTACTTTTACATATTGACCTGTTCCATTACTTAATACTTTCATTACCACAGGACTTTGAAGCATTATGATTGGATCTCCATCATTTTCGTCAATGGAAATCATAGCGAAGATTTCTTCACCTGTAATTAATTTTATTACCCCATGAAATTCTTCTCCCATCATCCTTTTATTGGTATGTTAACTATATCGTAATTGAAATTCTCTTCGTTATAAACCTTGATCCTTTCTATTAGATGGTTTAACGTGTAATTTTTTCTAGATTTAGTGCTGATATCATCGGCAATATCATATAGAGTTGCCTTTACTTTCCCATTCCCTTTTCTTAAGACTCTACCAATGGATTGGAGATTTCTAATTCTGGACTTGGAGGGACTGGCGAAGATGACGTTGTGCAACCGCCTAATATTGATACCAGTGCTAAAAGTACCATAACTGGCAACAATGATAGCGTTTTCTTGATTTTCAGTGATCTCACGAATCTTTTCCCTGTCTTCTGTTGGTACTCCACCATGAACAAAGAAGACATGCCTCTGCTCTAGTGTATTACTATTTATCATCTCATAAAGGGGTTCTCCATGTGCTTCTACCCTTGCAAATAGTATAAGAGTGTTGCCTTTAAGATCTAAAGCAAGATTACGAATCAACCTATTTCTTTTTTCATGAGTAATAATGTATTGAACTTCTTCTTCAAAGTTTTCAAATTTATGTGCAGGGTGTTTCAATAGAAGCACATTAATATCCAACGTCGCTACATGACCCTTCTTCATGAGCTCGTCCGTTTTAATAATTTTATAAGAAGGACCAAATAAACCTTCTAATACCCACTTATGAGTTTCTGATCCATCTAAAGTTCCTGTAAATCCATAACGATACTTGGCATTGCCCAACTTAGTCATAATGGCAACAAGAGATTTGGATTTGAATTGATGTGCCTCGTCACCAACTACTACATCAAATCTTTCAAAATACTTTCTGGGTAGTTTGTATATTGATTGCCAAGTAGTAATAATAACCTGTGAATCAGTTTCTCTTTCTCTACCAGCATATATTTTATGGCAGTATGATCCAACATCCCACCCATAGTCAGCAAAGTCTTTATACATCTGCTCTACAAGGGATGTTGTAGGCACTACAATCAATGTATTCTTTTTATTCTCAACAAAGTACCTAATGATGGCATATATCATCAACGACTTACCAGAAGCAGTAGGAGATACTAATAACTTTCTATTATTTCTAAGAGCATCATATACACCATCAATCTGATAATCTCTAGGTTTGTGTTTAGAGATAGCAGTCATATAATCCTTTACACCTTCCTTAGAGATCTTATCATTTACCTCAAAAGGAAGACCATAATACTTACTCTCTACAAATTCGTAAGTATATCCATGATCCTTAC
>Ga0160422_10001391_pt1 | contig 15170 bp, 20 predicted proteins | sample Fk160mmetaG_FD_108192 | JGI IMG/M metagenome (GOLD analysis project Ga0160422, IMG submission 108192) | Marine microbial communities from the Central Pacific Ocean - Fk160115 60m metaG | ecosystem: Environmental > Aquatic > Marine > Oceanic > Photic zone | place: The Central Pacific Ocean...
AAGCCTTATTAGAATTATCACAAAATAATAAAAACAAAAAATTTATTTCAACTGGACATCATCATTAGATGTCAGTCTAACCCCTTCTCTATTTAATACTTCTCTGTCTAACCCCTTACTAACCTGACTTTCTTTCCATCCTTTTTCTAGGTAAATAGGACGGTTGTGTCCTAACAAAATTTTTTGTTTACATTCTTGAGCGTGACGAAACATTTGATAAGTAGAGGCTAGAAAACCTTTTTTACAATAGGGACAAATACGTGCTACGGGCATTTAATTATATAAAAAAATAATATTTAAATTTGTTTGAATATTATTTAATCCATCGTAAAAATAGTGCTTCTCATAACCTTGCCAAAACTCTTAGCATGATTACTAAGTTCGTGTGTCCATTCAGATAATTGGTCTCCCCAATCCGATTTAGTAGAACGCTCAACAATATTAATGATTTGCATAGAAGCTTCTTTTTCATTTTCACCAGGAATAAGTCTTTCAATAACATGATTTTTAATAGTTAGAAAATCATTTTGATAATTATTGATTCCGGGCCTGGCGAATGATAAGTAAGTTAATAAAATATACCATAAACTACTTCTTCTTCTTATTAACTTATATGCTTCTTTACATTTTTCTTTAAAAAGATTAAATGTCAATGAACCACTACCACCCAACATATCCAGCATATCTTCTGTTATTTTCATTTCAACTTGAACATGCTTAGGATCATCACCCAATAAGTAACTAAAATCAATATGCAATAATTCACCATCTTTAGTCACTAATATATTTTCCATATGTCTATCGCCAACCCCTAAAACGTAACATAAAACACAAGAAGAAACACAAGTAGTTACAAATTTTTCACGTAACTGTTTAACGGTATAATTAGGGTTTAAATCCATAATAAAATTCAAAAGACTACTATTGTATTTGTGTTTAATATCATAAAGTGTAGATGTATGATCAATCATTTCAATCCATCCAGTTTCTGTATCAATAGGAAAAACATTATATTTTTTTATATTAACATAATTACGACAAATTTTTTCAATCCATGAAGCAACAATCATAGTTAATTTATCTTTTCTAACATCTTCTAATTTAACGAGTAAATTAATGACTTTTTGTTTTTTATTTTCATTAGTGATTAATAATGGTATTTTCCATGGTTTGGTTGAAGATTGAATGATTTGGATACCTTCAGTAAGAATACTTATACATTTAATTTCAGGATTCCATGGTAATAAAACATATTTATATTTATCAAACCATTGAATAGATTTTTGATGAAATTTATTAATACCAGATTTATTTTTAACATAAGAATTTATAAAACGAATAAAATTATCAGATTTTTCAAGTTCAATGATGGTTTGCTTATCTAGTAAATTATAAAAACGATTAAAAACAGGAGATAATTTTTGTTCAGAATAAGATTCTAACATTTGAAATTTACATTCATAGTAAAAAGCAAAAGTAAGTTGTAAATCCATAACGCAAATAGGCATGATAGCATTAAAAGCAATATCATGATAATCTCTAGCAATTTTAACTAACCATGGCATATTATTTTTATGTTCATTTGATGTTCTTTTTTTTAATTCACAAATAATCCATTGTCTAGTATTAACGTTAGCCATGACATTTTTACGATAGGTTAATTCTAATATTTCTTCTAATTTTGGTATAGAAGAACAATTACGCTTACATCCTAATTCTTTACAGGTATATAATTGTGAATGGCTGCGATAATAATCGATAATTTTATCTACATTTTTAATATCATAATCTTCAGTAATACTAGACATACAACGTGTCATTAAATGATAGTGACCTGAAAATTCTTTACGATGATTCCATAATATACTTTTTTCTAATTTTGAAAAACGTTGGGATGGCAATTTATATTGAATACCCTTATAAAAAGAAATAATAGTATTAATAGATTTACACCAGTCTTTACACACTGTTCTAAGTTTATAAAAATCAACAATAACGATTGGCATATTTGCAAAAATAGTAATAAATTTGGAAGAATTATTTATAAATTCTGTCTTGTCTTTACACGAATTACACATTCGTTTTTCATCTTCTTTTTCTAATAGTGAAGTAAGAGAGAAAGTTTTATTTGGTGGTGTAGTTATATTAACCAAACTAGAAATACGACCACGATAAGGTGTACAACTGTTACAAAAAATGCGTCCACAAATTCTACAATGATGTTTTCGATTCCACATAGTAAATTTACAACTACAACCATAACAATGAGTAATATTATTGCTTGGTATCCATATAGAAGGTGAAATTTTTGGAATAGAAACGTCTAATATTTTAGTTCGTTTTTCTAACATCATTGACATTGACATATTTTCATAATCATCCATAGATACATATTTAAAAGAATAAAAAAATTACTATTACATTATAAATAAGTAAATTGCTAAATAAAAAAATTGATTTTGAAAAATAAAAAATATATACGTTAATTATTAACATGGTTAAAATAAAACAAGGAAAAGACTTTAAACCTCGTAAAAAGGGTAAAGACAAGAAAAAAAATACTTTTAAAAAATATGGAAAAAATACATCACGTGGTATGCGTATAAAAGAATCAGAAATAGAAAAAAAAGCAGAAAAAAGAAAACAACAATTTAACAAGGGAAAAAAGATATAATAAATGAATTTAAACAGAGTTTAACATAGATAAATTATATGAGTGATAGTGATAACTCTAGTGATAACTCTATTGAAAATTCCAGTGAAGACACTGTAGAAAAGAAAGAAGTAGTAGAAAAATCAGTTCAATCTGAAATGGAAGAAGTGGTGAATACGGCCAAATCATTATTAAATTTAAAAGAAGAAGTGAATGAAAAATATCCATTGTTAAATATATATGGTGATATGCCTTTTTTTACACCAGATGGAATATATACACCAATAAATAAAATGACAAGAGAATCGTTTAAAGAAACCTTAGGTACAAAAATAGTAAAAGACTTAGATAATTATGAAAAATTCCATAAAAATGTAGCAAATAAACAAATACATTTTCACGCATTATGTGTTAATATATTTTATACTTTGGCATTAATAAGTTGTTTAAATTCAACATACATAAAATATGATATATTATTGTATCTTGGTTATATTTTATATTATAGATGGTATGGAAGTGTTTTTTGTAGTATGTTTATGGGAAGTTTTTTATCGAATATAGTTATTGGTAGTAAAGTATACACATATTTTATTCCAAATCATTTTTGGTATTCATTGTTTATGGTTGCTATGAGTTGGTTTTCACAGTTTTATGGACACATTGTATATGAAAGAAACCAACCAGCATTAGCTACGTCATTAACACAGGCTTTCACCATTGCTCCGGTTCACTTAGCAGTAGAATCAGTAGAACGTATGGGTGGTGTTCAAGAAATAATAGAAGGTTTTTTAAGAACACAAGGATTGATTGCGCAATCTATTATGAAATTTCAAAAATGGTGGAGTGGTTGGGATAAAAACAAAAACAAAAAAGATTAAATATTTTATAATTATTTTGTAAAATATTTATATAATTATTTCGTCAACGAGTTCATAATAGTCTGAATCATCATGACTAGATTGTTCTGACACATGTTCCCAAAAATTAACAAAACTTTCATAATCTGTATTATCTTGTAATTGTTCTATTGTAAAATTAAGACGGTAGTCGGCATGTCTGTCTGAATAATTAACTTTCCTAACTTTATTTTTATCTTCTCTTTGAACAATTTTTTCAGCAATTCTTTTTTTATTTTTTTTACTATTTTTGTAAGTTATGTGTTTTTCAAAATGGTTTTTAAATTTATTACTTAAATGTTTCTCTAGTTTTATCTTCACATTAAATTCAGTTTTACAGTCATAAATGAGATCCAAATATTCATCATATATTTCATCAAGTTCTGCATGTTCATTTTCAATTTGTTGTCTAGTTTCAGCTAACATACATCGCATTCTAACCTGTCTAGCTAAACTCAAATTAGCTTTTTTAACAATTTTACGTGTTTCATCTTCAATTTTCATTTTATTCATTTCCATATCTAAAATACGGCGCTGTAAATTTGAATGATACCTAACAGCTCTTCTAGTATCACGTCTTAAAGTAGTCATATCAATTTTTGGAACATATAATTCTTGTCTACACATAGCACAAGTATTTTTTTCATTCATCCATCTAAACAAACAAGAACTACAATAGTAATGACCACATGGTGTAACACTCATATTTAATACATTTAATTCGTTATAACATACACTACAACTTTTAGGTTTCTTACTTTCTTCAGCGACTTTTTTTAAATAAACCATTTTTTTCTTAGCCAAATAACCACGAATCATTTTTTGACATTTAATAGCAAAGGGTGTTTCATATTCAATTTCAATACTTCTAATAACCATATCAAGGCAATCTTGAACATCAATATCAATTAAAAGATTACGTCGGACATTTCTTAAATGTAATCTTGGTACATCAACAGGACGTCTTATTATTTGATTACTGAAATCATAAAATGATGATATATTATAGTTCATAGGTAATGTGTTGCTACTAGTATCTCTTAAATTTCTAAGGTAACTTCCAATACTCACTTCTCCAAACAATCTATTGGGTTCATCACTAAAATCTTCATTTTCATCATCTTCTGCTATTTCACCATCTTCAACTTCACTTGTTGAATTGTTATTCATTGATGGTATTGCTGGTATTGTTATATGTAGGTCAGTATCCCATACAGCCGTTGGCGAGAATGATGGTGTCATTATGTTTCCACTATTATCTATTATATTTTCTACAAATTCTTCTTCTGTTATAACATTATCAGCTTCTTCTAATGATGGCATAGAAACATCGCTATCTGAAACTACAATTTCATAATCAGAATTTTCATCACTTAAAATATCATCGGCCCAAACTTCCATATTCATTAAATATTATATAACTTAATATAATTTAATATTTAATTCAATTTTTTTTATTTCATTCTAATAAAGATATCGTCTAAGTGTAAAGGTGATTGAGAAGTATGACGATTAGAAATTATTTTTTTAATTTTTTCTTTTTCTTTTTCTTTTTCTTTTTCTGTTTGTGTATATTTTTTATTATTGGTTTCTTTTATTTTTTTCCATAAATTAGCCATCCTTACTTTTAACATTATATTTATTAACGTATATTTTTTATTATATTTTTCCGCCAAATATTGTAAATATCATAGGCATTCCCATAGAAGAAGGTAAATTTGCTTTATCTATATTAAAATCCATTACATTATCTTGTAAATTTGTAGTGGCATTGCGAGATATAATTGCTTTTTTTATATCTTGTTCATTTAACCCAAATAATTTTCCAGCAGTTTTTACAAGTTCATCACTATTTAAATCATCCATATCTAATCCAATAGGATTTGTGTTATTCCCTGGCGGCTCTACTACAGGAGCAACCGTAGGATCAAAATAACTAGTAATTTTATAAAACAAAAAATTAACAGTGATTAAAACAATAAGTAAAAATAAAAATCGATTCATTTTTTCAAAAAACGTTTTTTCAGGTCCAATTTCTTTATTAATGATGTTTTCAATGATCATTATATTTTTTTGTGTAATCAATCCGATATCGCTTTTTTTATTTATCTTTCCTTTCATAACATTCAAAGCATTTCTAAATTGATGACAAACATGTTTGTAGTTAGTTACTTTTAATGCTTTAATAGCAATACCTTTTCTTATTTTAACATTTTCATGATAAACTTTTTCATTATTATAGCATAAAGCTTGAGTATGTAAAGCAATAATTTGTGGTGTTGCACAAAACTTAAAATAATCCTTGTTTTTTATTAATTTCAAATATTGTAAAACATCCGGTATATTTTCAATATTATCGTTAATTAATTCATTAATACAATCTACAGAATTTGGTGCGTCAGGTAACGTAGTAAAATCGTCTGTATATTTACTCCATACTTCTTTTGGCCACCATTGTTTTTTTAATTCTATGTCTTCTTTGTAGTCTCTTATTATATTTGTTTTTTGTAAAAATAATCCCATACTTTTGTCTAAACCACCTTTTTTATGGTTTGAAAATACATCTTTATTTTTGATAGTATTTTTTATAAACAAATCATTTTCAAATTTATTTGTAACGGCAAATTTGGTCAATATTTCTCCAACTAAACCAGCAACATAATAACAATAATCATTATATTCTTCCATGGTATTGATGTTTGAATCTAAATACTTAACCATACCTTTTGACATTTTTTTCATAATAGTATTAATAAGTTTCTGACTTTTAACAGGAAGAGAATTATGAACATTCATAATTTTACTATAATTTTTCATCATAAATGTGTATTTTTTATCTTGAAAGTTATAATGAATATCTTTATTTTCTTTATAAAAAGATTTCAATATTTTTTTCCTTTTTTTTAAATCACCATTGAATAATGATACATCATCTTCAATAGTATCTAAAGCTCTTGTTCGTAAATACAAAATAACAAAATCCAATGAAATATCATTTGGTAATTGAATGATAACTTGCGCGAATGATCGTGAAACATCTTTTAACATATCATAACACATAGAAATGTCATTTTTTAATGGTTCATCAAAACGTTCATCTTGTAACCACCATTTTTGATGTGTATGATTGGAAAATTTATATTGGAGTAGTAATATAATTTCATCTAAATGAAATATATGATTTTTTATTATATTAAACATTAAAATAATAAAGAATTTTAATTTTAGATTTTAACTGTATTTATCTATAAATATCGGCTCGCAATGAATTTACCCAGGAATTAATTGAATTATCACGATATGGTAATGGTAAAGGAGCACCAGCGGCAGGTCTGGAAACAGGCCTTACATCTTCTTGTTTACCATTCATTGTATTTTCAACATTGTTAATTAAAGTATGTAATTTTTTATAAACTTTTGTATTTTCTTTTTTTAATTTATTTGTTTGTTTTTTATATTTTTCTAATTCACTCATTATATTAATTAAGTAAAAATAATTAAGTAGAATAACGAACAATAAATATTTGATAATATTATATGGATTGGATGAAAAATTTAGACGATAAGATACGTATTAGGGATTTAAATGCAATACCTAAAAGTCATGATTCTGGTGCTGTAAGACCTAGACGTTGTTTATTGTATTTTCCGTGGCAGTGGGCACAATGTCAAAATAAATCTATAACTAAACAATTAGAAGTAGGTATAAGAGCTTTTGATATAAGATTGAGAAGATTAAAAAATGGTAAAATGAATATACCTCATGGTTTTGAATCAAAATATTATATGTGGGAAGTAATTAGAGAAATACGTGATTTTCTTAAGAAAAATCCTAGTGAAATAGTATTTTTGTTTTTTAAAAGAGAGTGGAATACAAGAGAAGAATGGAAGTATAGTTATACACGTGAATTATGGAAAGAAATAAATATGGGACCTGTAATAAAACAAAATATAAATTTGAATGAACCATTAAAGAATATAAGAGGGAAAATAATACCAATACCTGAATACTACTTATATGATAGCTCATGTAAAGGAAAACTTAATTGTTATGAAGATATTTTAGTAAATAATAGTTGGAGTTTAAAAACATTATGTGGCGTTACAAATAACATAAAAAATTTTTTAATAGAAAACAATGATGATAGTAAATATAAAATACTTGAAATACAGTTAAATTATGTTGCGTTTTGCGGAATAATTCCTCCTAGGATAGCATCATTTTTTACTAATATATGGTTTCGAAATAATATTAAAACGATAAAAAAATGGAACAATAAACCTGGTTTTATAGGTATAGATTTTGCCGATAAAAAAACATGTAAGTCAATATATGAAATGAATTTTTAATATAATGAATATATAATTATGTTTAAAAATATAGGAAATAGATGGGAATTATTTGTTATAATTGCTTTAGTTGCTTTTACTATAAGCGTTAGTATTCGTAAATACACATTGATAAACAATGAATGTAATTACTGTGATTTTATATTTTTATTTACATTGGGTGTTGGTATTTTTTCATTATTGGCTTGTTTGGTTATTTATAGCATATACAAAAAAGATCTCTTAAAAAATAAAGATAATAAAAAAATAATACTTCCAATTATATTTGCGGCTTTTTTAATGACACTAGGAATGGTGTTTAAAAATAGAGGTTATTATTTAGTTCCTAATGTTGCAGTATTAGATGGATTTATGGAGCCTTTAAAAGTAATATTATTATTTATAATATCGTATTTGTTTTTATCAGCAAAAGTAAATTTGAAATTGATAATAGGTATTATATTGTCATTAGTTGGATTAAATCTCATATTAAACAATCAATAAAGTTATTAATCACATTAGTTTTTTTTCTTCGGGAAATAAACTATATGGCGGCATAAATTTAACGGTTTCTCCAGATAATGAAAAATCGTTTGGGGCTAATATACTCCAGTCGGTTTCAGCGATTAATATATCACATTTTGTATAAATATATCCAACCAATGCGCTACAAAAAAATCTACTCGTTTTTTGTGGATTCAAATCTTTTTTTAAAAAAGCTTCAACCCAATCTACAGGACAAATATCGTAAGGTTTTTTATAGACAACATCGTGTATTTTTTTGAGATTATAATCAGAAAATGGATTAAATTCCCATGTATTAATTTTTCTTACATAAACATGTCCGTCTGTATACGCATCTAATACTTCTTGAATAGGTGTAATTTGTACACCTAACTTATGTTTATTATCTTGTGGGTCTGGATTTTTTTCCCAACTAGATTCCCAAATATATAATCCTTCAAGTTTTTCATTCAAAAAGGTAGGATCTTTTAAAACCATAGCAATATGACTATAATTACTGTGAGAACCCCATTTAATTAATTTTGTAAACCATCCAAATAAACCTGGACTATTATCATTAAATAATAATAAATCACCAGTTTTCAAATCATTTAAAACATCTTGGTTAATATTTAATTTTTCTACTGATTTTTCTTCATCACTATCGCTACTAGAATCTAATTCTAATGGTGACATTACTTCACCATTAATATCTTTCAAAACTTCTTCTTCTTGAGACATTATAATAATAATATTATAATTATGTTTAAATATTTATAATATAAATTTTTGTATTTTTTAATTTATTGCGTAATAATAATGGTAAGAAAAACAAGAAAAAATATGAAAAGAACACGTAAAAGAAAAAGCAAAAAAAAATCAAAAAAAAGAAAAAAAACAAGAAAAAGCAAAAAAAACAAGGATTTTATACAATCAGCTGATATTCATTTGGAATTTTTAAATTTTTTAAAAAAATTGAAAGTAAAATCTAGATAAAAATTAGAGTATAATTCTCACAAGAAAACAACAAACAAAAACAAACTTAAACACAAAGATAGATAATAACACAATGCCATTTCAAAGCAAAACACAACAACAAAAAAGAGGAGGTTTCGGCGGCAGAGGCCGTGGAAGAGGACGTGGAGATCGTAGAAATTTTCGCAAACGTAATGAAAAAAGCGAAAAAAAAGCAGTATTTGATAATCGTGTGAAATACCCTAAGACAGTGGAAGATTTTAAAACATATGTTGCTCCTGGAAGTACGAAATGGTTTGAATCGCGTAAAGCAGATAAAGAATTTTGGAATTCTACAGCAAAAACTTCTGAAGAACGAGAACAACGTTTTATCACTGAGCAAAGGATAGCTGATTGCGATAATTACAGTGATTATATACCAAGAACGTTTGTAGGAAAAAATATAAATAATGAAAGAAGAATTGTTGACCCAAATTTAGATTTAAAAGGTCAACATTATCATTATGAGGTAGGACCATCTGGGTGGAGTTGTTCTGTCGAGTCAAACAAATGGTGTGATTTTTGGAAAACACGTCGTGGAAAAAGAACAGCCTACTACATTAGTTACTTAAATAAGCGCAGAAAGAATCGTGAAAGATATGAACGGATGAGTTCAAAAACGAATCAAGAATTAAATGGTGTTCCAACTCTATATAAAAAGAGTGTAGAACAATCGTTTAATAAAGTAGCACAACGATAAATAATATAATATTGAAAATGTGTAGTTACAAAATTTTTTCATTTAATAAAATTGATTTAAAATTACTTTTTTTATTTAATCTAACAACATGCATAAAATAAACACGATATTTGATCCGATTCACGGACATATAACAATAACAGAAAATATGAAAAAATTTATAGATACACCTGAGTTTCAATGTTTAAGATGGAAACAACAATTAGGTGTAAGTAGTTTTGTTTTTCCTAGCGCAAATCATAGTAGATTTGAACATAGTATTGGTGTAAGTCACTTAGCAGGAATAATGATTGAAACGTTACAAAAGCAAACAAGAAAAAATACAGTATTATCTGAAACATCAAGAAAAAGTAGAGATGAATTTGATTATACATTGTGGGAAGATGTGAGATTAGCAGGATTGTTACATGATATTGGACATGGGCCATTTAGTCATTTATATGATGAATGGGTACGTGAAAAGTCTAATTTCCTTTCGGAATGGTGTCATGAATATAGATCAGTAGAATTAATTAAAAAAATAAATAAAAGAGAAAATATAATTGATGATTGGCGTATAGATAGAATTTGTAATATGATATGTAGTGATATAAGTTATGGTAGTAATATAAAATGGCATAATCAAATAGTAGCCAACTCAATATGTAATATAGATGTTGACAAAATAGATTATATTATGAGAGATAGTTATCATTTGGGTATAAAATGTGGTGGTGAGTATGAAAGATTGATACGTCAGGTAAAAATAGTAGAATATAAAGGTAGAAAAGTATTAGGATGGCCAGAGAAATTGCAAGATGAAATTTACAGTTTGTTTCAAACAAGATATAAATTACATAAAAGATTTTATAATCATCATACAGTAAAAGCCATAGAAATATTATTAACAGAAGGTCAAACAAATTTAGTAGATATGATGACACCAGACGCCCTAGTATTAGCAAATAATTATAATACTGAAAAAATTTATAAAAGAGAATTACCTAAGATGTTGTCAGAAGTAACACTGGCACCAACATTGTATGATGAAATTTCAAAAAAAATAAAAGAATTTAAAACAGATTTAAAACTACCATTAACAACTTTGAAAAGGTTAAACAATACTTTAAAAATTTACTTTTCAGTTGCTAAAATAGGATTTTCAGGTGATTGTAGCAATCCATTTTTAAACATTCCATATTACAAATCAAGTGATATAAACCAATATCCAAAAGGATTTGCAAAAAAACCAACAGAGTTTGAAGTTACAAATCATTACAATTATCAAGAAATTATTGTTAGAATATTCGTGGAGAGAAAACGCAAACTAACACAAGAAGAAGATCAACTGTGTACCACTATTATTAATAAAATAACAGATGATTTTAGAAGACTAAAACCAGAATCACCTAATACAATACAAAAACAAGAATATCATTCCATATTCAAGGAATAAAATATATACAATAAAAAATTTTTTTCTTACATCTTTGTAATGGAAGAAAAAATAATAAAAAAAGTAGATGCCGAATCCGAAGTAATAAAAGTTTCAGAAGAAAAATCGTTTGATTTAAATAAAACCATCTGTGGTATTATTTATATAAATTACGCAACTTTTTTTGAAGATAAATGGAGAAAAAGATTTTTCGAATTAAAAAACAATAGATTAGAACACTGGAATATGAAAAAAAAACATAAGACATGTAAAACGATAAAAAATATAAGCAAATATAATATTGGCGAAATATGGAAGGGTGAATTATCGAAATTATTTAAGTTTAAAATTACAAAAACAACAACAAAATGGTTCAATAGAAAAAAAGAGTATACTCTTGGTTCGCAAAATTTAGATCATTTAATGTTTATTAGAAATAAAATAATAGTGATGAGTGAAGAATATGATATTATCAAACAGAAAAATTGAATAATTTATTATTATAACTAAAATAATAAATTATGTTTAATAATAAAGTAGCTCCTAATGAAGATAAAGTATATAAAATTCGGGTAAGTTGGTTTGACAAAGTTAGTTCAAGATATTATTGTGGCGATTGGAAAAATAAAATATATGAAAAATTTTTGACAAAATGGGTAAATAATCAAAATAAGATATATCCTGATCAATTTTACAGAATTGAGTATAATCGTATAAAATAAAAGATCCAAAATAATATGGAATTATTATTTATTATATTAATAATCATTGTATTACTTTTTTGTTTTATTGGTATACCTTTATTGTCGATATGTTCTAAAAAAAATTTAGAGGAAGAAAATTTAGTATAATTATTTACAATATGTACCGTAAAACATCATGAAAAAACAAAACAATGGAAATATTAATAAACCTATTGTTAAAAGCTTAAATGGAATATATGTAATACATCTTATACAATTAAACCCACAGGATTTTTTACGTTTTTCTAGTTTTTCTTGATTGCCATGATAGGTAACAAATACATTATCATAAATATCAATAGCACTTTCTGGTAAATAATTAAAATACATTTCTTCAAATTCATTATCTAAATTCATAATAAATTCAAATGCTAGACTATTAAGTACCATATCTTTAATATCACTTTCAACAAATATAACCCATAAATTAGCACCATAAACTAATAACCCAAAACCAAACTCTTGAAATGTATCGAGCATAACCCAAATATCAATAGCTGGTTGCATTTTATTTAATCTTGTTCTATCTGTTAAATTATCCCAAAAAAAGAAACTTTTAACAAAATAAATCATGGAAACACCTAACATCATTAATTTTTCTAAGATAGAACCTTGGTTAGGACAAACATTACCGTCAAAATCTTGTGCTTCATTTGCTAGTAATACACCAAAAAATAACCATTGTGCAAATGTAATAACAATTGGTAAAAATGCTAATAATGAAAAAATGTGACTACAATACATGGCATTTTTCTTTTTCAGTATATCATTTTTATATCCTCTTTTAAAATGATATTTCATTAAACTAAACATACCAAATTTAGGGTCAGTAAGTACAATGTCTTTTTTATCATCATCTGTAACATTTTCAAGTGCTGTGGCAAGACGTTTTGGATTCGATTGAATAGGTGTAAAACATTCTGGATTAATTTTACGCGAATGTTCTGTGCCTATCAATAAATCATCTCTCATTTTTGATCCAATATGAGCACATAAAAAAGATAAGTTTTTACAACAAATAGTAAAAAATCTAAACATTTTTAATTAACATATTTTAAATACTTTTAAATACTTTTTACAATTATTTTGAGCCTAGCGTATATCCTTTTCCTGAAAATGCTACAAATCCATTATTTTTTTTAAATTGTTCCATTTTACTAACATTGCGTTTTCTAAGTTGTGATGTAGTATTTTCATTAAACACAGGTAAAGGTTCTGGTTTTATAACTTTCTTAGGTTCCACATAGTCCAGTGGTTTATCAAAATCAACATTTAAATCTACGTTTAATATTTGTATAACATCAGCAGGTTTAGTTTCAACAACATCAATTAGCCATGTTTTATCTAGATATTCAATAGCAATAGTTTCTCCTTTTGAAAGAACAGGATAATGCTTATTTATTCCTTTTTCCAAAACAACTTTTGGATTAGATAAATCAGCAAATTTAGATTCGTGTAAACGAAATTTAACGTAATCACCTTTTGGTGGAAAACATAAAGATAGTTCAACAAAATGGCCTTCTACTAGTCCTAACATTTCCATTATTCTCCACGGACAAAACATAACACCGGGTGCTGATGAGAATTCTTGAACAGCACATACTACTGATAGTTGATTGTCATTATTTTTTAATGTGAAATACATAGGAAATTCTTGATCTTTTATTTCTTGTAATACTGTGGATGGTAAAAATATTTTGTTGCTGAATTTTACTTGATTTTTAACTGCTTCAGATTTATCACTACAATTTAAACTGAAGCACATTAATTTTGTTTTAAATTCGTTCGTATTAGTTGCAAGAGATGCCATGATTAAATACAAATATTTATTTTAAAAAAAATAATTTCAATTTAAAATAAATAATCGTGGTAAAATTCTCTCATTATAAATCTATCATCTATTGTTTTACTATAACAATCATCACAAAATTGACCTACACCTTCAATATAACCAGAACGAATATAAATACTATCGCTATTTAAATATGGAGTGAAAGAATTACACGTAACACATCTTTCTATAGCTTTTGGTAATGGTAATGTTACATTTAATTGCTGTTTTTCAATACAACGATTTTTCAAATAATTATTTTTTGTTTTACAGTTAATCCATTTTATTAAATCTTTCCCACATGGAATACATGTGTGTTTATCATAATTATGAAAATAAAGCATATTTTTTTTTTTTTCATAACAATCTCGCCAGGTATAAGCAACAATTGATGCGTCCATAATTATCGAAGCATCAATATTTTTGTTACATACAAAACAATCATAATTAACAGAATTTTCTATAATTTCAGTTGTCATATATTTTATTAAATATGCTTATTTTTATCTTGTTTATATATATATATATATTAAATGAACTTATTAATAAGTATCATCGTTTTTTTAATTCTTAAGAAAATTTATTTAACTTATACACCTGAACATTTACAGAATTGTTATATAGCGATGTTTGTTATCATATTTTTCTTATCATATCGTTTAAATAAAAATATACATATATCGTTGTTATTAGGTCTTTTAATTGTTTTTGGAAGAACAATATATCGTTATACAACAGACGCAGAAAGTATTAAATGGCCTGACAATGCTTACAGTATAAAAAATACATTAATATTTGTTTTGGCAGTATGCTTTCCTTATGTAGTAAATAATTATAAAAAAAATATAAATATAAATGTAGTAAAATTTATTAATTTTATTTTATTATTTTATGTATTTTTTAGTATTTTTGAACATATTCTACATAGATATGTAATGCATCTTAGTAAAGATAATATATTGTATAAAATATTAGGAAAAAATAAGTTTGTTAATTGGATACGTGATTCACATATACAACATCATTTGGAAGTTGAAAAAAATATGGAAGTAAAACATTATGATGATGAACAGTCTTTATATA
>Ga0160422_10001392_pt1 | contig 15156 bp, 9 predicted proteins | sample Fk160mmetaG_FD_108192 | JGI IMG/M metagenome (GOLD analysis project Ga0160422, IMG submission 108192) | Marine microbial communities from the Central Pacific Ocean - Fk160115 60m metaG | ecosystem: Environmental > Aquatic > Marine > Oceanic > Photic zone | place: The Central Pacific Ocean...
GGCCAGTTATTTCCACGCGTGTAGGTGATCTTTCGCTCGATTCCACCCGCGAGAAAAGCAAAAGAGATGGAAGTTGGAGTCTGATCCTCTGGTGAAAGCACATCCTCAACTCTCAACTTCATGACCGTTTGCATCGCGGGTCGGCTGTAGTAGTTCCATCCGGTAGGCGAAGCGGAATTTCGATCATCAACTTCCTCAAGGTCATCAAAGGCATCCTGTCCGCGGGCGATCGGGAGAAAGGCCACAAGGCCCGAATCGGAAGAACTGGATATAGGAAAGAAGGATGCATTCTCAGACTCATACTGCTCCCGCGACGGAAGATCTCCACTAAAGCTGTCCAAGGCGACCCCTCCCACTGATGAGTCGTCAGCGAGCGAAATTCCTCGTCGGGCGGCGAGCCGGTCCAACTGAATAGTTCCCTCGGTAAAGGCTCGGGAGGCAAAGACGCCCCCAGAAATACGAATGTTGTCCCAATCTGATCCATTCTCATGTTTTCCGAGTATTGTGCTCCCTGCGCTTCCGAGGGCCAGTTGCGAGGGGACCTCGTATATCGAGAGAATGAAATTTTTTCTGACCGTAGCGACTCCGGTTGACGATCTTGAGTCTTCTCCGGAAGACAGTGAAAAAGCCCACCAGTTACGTTTCGCTACAAAATTTTCCGATTGCGCGACGTATCCGAAGTGAACATCAGGGTAGGGTATCTCCTTGAACTGTACCCCTCCCGGATAGGTTTTTGTCATGCTGATGATAGGGCGGTCCCGATCCATTTTTTCGACGGTTCCGTTCGCGAGCCTGAGTGACTCGGGATATTTTCTTCCAAGAAGAGTAGTGGTGTAGTTTGTGCCGGCATTTATGTAGAACCAGTTCAGTGATGGCTGGCTCCGGATAGTGTCAACGCTGTGCTTGAGACTTCCGCGGCTGCCATCGCCGGTATTCCCGGAGATCGATTGCCCGCTGATCCCAAGAACGGTGGCCTGTTCCTCTGGTAGGGCCTGTTCGCTGTTTGCTTTCGCGAGGGCTCGCTCAAATATCCATCGCCAGCGGGAGGGAATCTCGCCACCTGATAGGTTGGAATCTGCCATCATGTTGCGAATTGCGCTGTTGGGCACCTCCGTGAGAACTGCTCGAAGGAACGCTTGTTCCCGATTGGTGTAGTCCACCCTAATCTGCGTCTTCTTCTGGGCCTCCTGGTTCTGGATACTGTATCTGAAGGAAGCGGTCAGCATTAGCAGCATGATCGAGGCCAGCGTGACAACGGACAGGATCGATATGTAGCCCGAGCGGAGATTTTTTTTCATGGGATCAGGTGGATAGTGTGAAGTTAAAGCCTCGGAGTGCCGGAGTAGGTGATGATTTCGCCAGCTGGTCCGGTGAGGCTCATCCGGAAGACCCCGTTTTCGACAAAAAACCGGGCGTCATCCACCTGTCGGGAGATGAGCCAGTCCGGATTTCCAGCCTCCGCGACGGTGGCATTGGAATCCATGTTGTAATAGGCTAGGACATCCTGCTCTCCCTCGGATTCAAAGGAAATCATGCCAAGATTCTTGGACCCATCGGGATTCATGAATCCAAGTACCAGCACCTTTCCCCCGTCTGTCACCGCATTGGCTCCAGCTATGGCATCACCAAGGTTGGAGTGGATGCGGTAAGCGTCAGCGCGTGAAAGAATCTGTGTGATGGTGTTATTGATCTGCGGTGCATCATCAACGAGAAATTTCTGGGACCTGATGATTCGGTGAAAGGTTACCTGCTGTTGCAGGAGGGTCATCATGATTGCTGCAATGGCGAGGGCCAGTCCGATTGCGGTTGCAAGTTCGGGGAGGGTGAAGCCACGGCTGCGGCCGACCCGGTTGTAACCGGTTTGTGCGGTGTAGATCGTCTTCATTGGGTGCGTACTATTGTTCTCGATTTTACGTATTCCCGACCACTTATCATGTAGGTGATGTGACTCTGTAAGATCCATGTCTGCATTTCGGCCGGGTTGGTAGCGGTTGTTGCATCGCCCCCGAACGCCGGCAGATTGTTGGCATCTGGGGTTCTGGTCCGAATGACCTTACCGGTAAGGGTTCGCCCACCTGGAAGAGTGCCAAGAGTCACGGGGCCTTCCGATTTTGCGGGATAGACCGGCCAGGGGGAGGAAGCATCTGTTAGCGTGTCGAAGGGAATCCTCTGGGCGTAAGCTTTCTCATAGGAAAGATAGGCGTCGGACACATTCTGAACCATCGTCCATTGGCGAGGTGCAAGGATGTTCATGGTCCCCTTCAGGATCACAAGGCTGACAACCAGTAGGAGGGTGAGCGCGATGATAGCCTCAATAAGAACACTGCCCCGTTTCAATGGGGGGGAGGACCTGGGGGTGCTGCTGAACTTGAGTTGAGAATGATTTAGGGTAAGCTGACTCAGGTTTTGACCCGGTTTTTTATCTGCAATTTCCTCATCCACGGGACTTTCGTCCTGCTGGCTGCTGAGCCACTGTTGCCGCCCTTCGGGCTGAATTGGGGGGACTCGCCCAATGGCCTCGTTGAGTGGGCCTCGCGAACGGGTCTCGACCAGACGGTCAAGGCTCCAGCCTCCGACCCTCGCCTGAAGGTCCTGCTCGTCTCTTCTCCCAAGGGTAAATTGCCGGGTCATGAAGCGAGTGTTGTGGAGGCCCGGTTCAATCACGGAAGACTCTTCGAGGTCACGCTCCACTACACCTATCCGGGAAGGAAGAGTAGTTTCGTGCGTGGACGGTTCGCCGAGTTGAAGCGGATTCTTGCCCAGCGGCATGGGCCCTTGTCTCTCGGGGCGAAAAGTCGAAAGGAACCCCTCGCAGGAGTGGCCTCCAGCTCGATCGCTTACCAGCTTGAGCCCGCAGCGGGACGCAGTCTCATGCTGGTTATGACAGAGGTTGTCGATACGAAGCGTGAAGATCGATCTGCGAGGTTCTCTGTGGTTTATCATAATAGCGGGGTCATTGAGGATGAGAGTCCTTCGGTGATTATCCGGGGAGATGGAGTTGATACCCCTAAGAAGCCCTAGCCTCTGGAAGATTTTCTGTCGGGACGGGATGGTGAGGGGGTGATTTAAGTGAGAAGGTGGGGGTAATGATCATTACGAATCATCAGCGCGCAGGAAGCTCAACGGTCTTGCTGGATTTGGTCATTAGTGGATGAATCCACCCGGACCAAGGGCCAGCAGGCACCTCGGACTCCTCTACGAATTTCCAGTCGACCTCAGCATTACCCTGCATGGCGAGGAAGTCGCGGACTGCGGGACTTATATCGATACCTGCATTCTGATTTCGGTTCGGGCGAGGTTGTTCGCCCTGAAACACATAGAGCCAGTCATCTACTCTGAATGGTCCAACATCCTTCCATTGAGCGTAGGCAACTTTTCCCTCGTGATGGATTGCGATCCATCGATTGTGGCAAACGGATACCCCGGGGCCCCGGTACGATTGCCAAAACCAGGGAATGACCGATGATGCTTCGGGGCGATGACCGCCTCCTTTGGTGAGGTCGTTATAGGGGAGAGCCACATAAAAAGGATTGAGTTGGGGCTCAAAACCGGTGGGGAAAAATCCGTTGCGTTTGAACGGATGATCGTAACCTCCGAAATTCTGTTCCCAACTAGGATCCCACGCGCTTGCGCTATTGGGAGTTGGGTTTCCCGGCGTGGGACGTTCACCGACCCAGAACACCGTGGCACGAATCTGGTAATGCCACGGGTTCACCCTTACCTTCCATGGACGGGGAGGTTCATTGATGATTTGGGCCACCCGTGGTCCAAGGTAGGGATTTTTGCGTGCTGAAATGGCCGCCCTGCGATCCTTGAGGAAAGCATGGTGAATCTGGGCCGCTCGTTCTTCCGTCCTCAGGACTTCGGCAGACGTAGAATGGGGTGCGATATTAAAGGCTCCCCCCAGAATCATGGCCACACGGAGGAGGGCCGAAATCGTATTATCGATTCCAGAACGAGTCATCTTGTAAGGGGGAACTAATAGTAAGTATCGTAAAAATTTTTAGCAGAGTCAACCATATGGGCCCCAAGGGGAGAAAAAATACGAGCAAGGCGTAAATTTGAATCGGGCCGGCCGGCAACTGACTTTCCTCGAGAGTGTAAAGGCCAAAATGGGCCATGAGCTGCCTCCAAACCTTGATTTCAATCCCGCTTGGGAGTTCCCCAGGGGAAAAAATCTCTACCAAATTTTGCGATAAGGTCCTTCTTTTAGAGTCTCTAAGGCCAAAATATAAGGTAATTTTAATATTTATGTTGCCCAAGAGGTCTTGGTTTGTAATTTTATTGGAAATTCGAAAGAATTAACTTCCGCACACCCCGCAAGCATGATTATCAAAGCAGCACAACTGGCACTCTTCCTCGCCCTGGGATCTTCTCTTTCCGGCGACACCATTGGCATGCCTTCCAACGGCAGTGCCACTGGTCACAAGGACCCTTACACCCCCGTTGGGTCTATCTCGGTGACCCCGACCGTGGTGCAGCCGGGAGTCCGTCCAAGGATGGTCTGGGGGATCAAGTATCCTGAATCCGTGGCTGACATCAGCGAGTTGGATCCAAATGGAACCGTCACTCCGAAACAAAAGGTCGATCTCAAGGTGCGAGTCATGGGAGTCGCTCTACAGGCTGGTTCAACCCAGCTCCCTGCTGCTCTCTGGGTGCGGGTTGGGGAAACTGCACCTTGGGAACTGATTTTCTACGGGAGAGAGGGCGATGTTCAGCCAGATGAGATTGTCTTCGAAAAACGTGATGTTTTGCCCGACACCAAAATTGACTTTTCCGCCCGGAGCCAGACCGCGACCGGGACCTGGTATGAAACGCAGTCAACTTCTGGATCCAGCCTCTCCGTCATTGGAATGGTGAACGGAGACAAGGTTCCTGACTTTGTTCCTGCCTACGAACAGGGACGGATCGAAAGTTTCATGACGCAGTTTCTTACTGACGATAACCATGTTGCTTTGGGCCCGCGTGACATCATTCACACCTTTGAACTGGGTAATAGCAGGCCGGGGGCATGGTGGTTTGATATGCAGGACATCGTGTGCATGACAACCTTGAGTCAGAGTGCGAGTGAGCAGAGTGGCGTTGATCGGAGCCAACTGGCTGCGGGCCTGGCTCAGGGCGTTAATACACCGGCTTCCCCCGCGACTATTGATGACAACGGAGTCATCAAGCGGGGCCGCAGATAGGTGAGCGCCCGTCATGCGGCAATAGTAGAATTTAATACAATATCCACCCGTCTTTTAACATGAAACAGTATCTAGTTTCTCTTTTAGCTCTCTGCCCATCTTTGCTGGGGGCGGCTCCTGATGAATACGTCAACTTTGTCCGCCAGATCCAGCAGGATAGTGGGGTCGAGTGGGACATGGGCATTGCAGCCAGTGGAACCAAAATCTCACCTACGGGCGTAAGCAGTGCAGGATCCTTCTTTGAACTATGGGCTATCCATGACCAGAGCATCACGGAGTATCGTCTCGATGAGCAGTATGTGACGGCATATACCCCTAACGCCACAGTCAGGATCCTGACGGGAGACCCCTACAGGGCGATTCCCCGGACCCGGGTCGATCAGCCCTTTCAGGTTCACATCTCCGTCAGGGGACTAATTGATGAAAATGACCCAAACTACGAGACTGCGCCAGATGCAGCAAAGTGGGTAGATTACACCAACTATACCTTTGCATATCCGGAGGGCGTATACAGTTTTGAAGGCGTAAAGAACCCGGTGGGAACTGTGGTGACGGAAGGATACATGGAGGAAACCGCCAACACTACCGTCACATTTTCTGCAACAAACCTCACTGGTGCTGATTTGACACAGGTGAGCGGTGAGGAAGTCTTCACCATTACAGCGCAGGCTGATTTTGGAGTCTCAGCGACCATTCTGGACTCCGAAAAGGTTCAGATCTGGCCTATCGCAACGGGCACGATCAGTGGGCTTGATCCGTCGAGATATTACGAGGAGATCCCGCCCGTTTCAGTGAACCTCGAGAACTTGTACCCTGACAGCACCACTTATCTCAGGGTCTATCAGGGACCAAGGCGGGAGGACCCAGGCAAAACGCAACCTGTGAATTCAAGTTATGTGATCATTGAGGATTCGATTCCGCGGAGTCGTGACATGGTGGTCAGGAGTATGGACCAGTATTTCACGGAAGAAGGGCTCCACACCATCGAGCTCCTGCACAGGACGCCCTTTGGGACGGACCTTCTCGATTCTACCGAGATCAACGTTGACCGCACCATCGAAATCAATGGTGGAGTCGTTGACCAGGAGTAAAGGCTATCCAACGAACCTTCGCGAAAAATCCATACGATGAAAACAGCAGGAATCGCACTACTATTCATTGCGCTGGGCTTAAGCACCTTGGGCGCGGTAGAGGCTGTCCGCCTCTCGGGCGGTGCAGCGAAGGCTGAAGAGCACGTCAAGGTGCGTCCCCGTATGACACATGAGCAGATTACCAGGCTGCAATCTCCTCGTGACCCAAATCTGAAGCAACGAAAGGTGCGGCTCGCTGATATCGAGCAGCCGCGAACCGGAAAAGTGGACTCAGAAGTTTCTTCTCAGCTTGCAAAGCGTCGGGAAAGCCTGGTGGCACGGTCAACGGTGGTTTCCGGGGCCTCATGCTGGACAATTCTGCCCCGGGGATCGGTCTTGCTTACGCCTTCGAGGTTCAAACGCCGCGTGAACAACGAACGAAGAGGAAAGCTGGTCACATGGACGGACTTCTATGCGAAGAATGCATCGTGGATCCGTCTTCTGCCTGTAACGCTCGATCAGGCGACAGGTCGTAGTCCCTTGACGGATGAATACCTTTCCTCTCTGAAAAGAACGGGACTTCTTGTGGTGGCCGTATGCGAAGGAGGACCGATTTCGGTGCGTTTCCCGGAAAAAGGGCAGGAATCTCTCTCCCTGGCCCGGCCTGTCAAGGCGGCTGAGTGGAAAGCGCCTTCGCGCAGGTAACAACCCTGATCAGGATCTGCCGCTGCAGAACCCGGTTAAATCTGGACCGATCAGGGCCAAGGCCGGATCTGGGGACAACCTGTGGCGTCCGCCCTTGAATTTTTGGCCCTTTTCGCTGATACTTCGTGAGTGGAAGGGGCAACTTTGCAGCTTCAGTTTTCCTTTAAGGAGGGAGAGAGGCACGAGGGGCCGAAGCAAAGATCGCTTCATGGAAAGGATCGTGCGATGACGAGAAGAGCCCGGGGGGCTTGCCTTGAATTAGGTCTCGAGGCGCTTGCGGGAAAAGTAACGGTGCGCTGGAACGGAAGAATGAGATCGACGGCAGGTCGGGCGACATGGCCTGATGGGGTTATTGAGTTGAACCCGGCTTTGCTGGCTATTTCGCAGGCTGAAACAGAGAGGACTTTTCTGCATGAATTAGCGCATCTGGTGGCCTATGAGCGAGCGGGCAGGCGGCGAATCAGGCCCCATGGGCCCGAGTGGCGCATGGCATGTTGCGACTTGGGTATCCCCGGTGAACGAGCGGGCCATAACCTTCCTCTTCCCACGAGAACAATACGACGCAAGTGGCGTTATTTCTGCCCGGGGTGCTGGGCAGTGTTTGATCGGGTTCGCAGGATGAGAGGAACCTCAGCCTGTTATGCCTGTTGCCTCAAACATAACGGTGGAGATTATGATGAGCAGTTCCGATTCGTAGAAAAGCGCATCTCCTGAGCCGATTACTCTCCGGCCAGTTGGGGGAAGAGCTGGAGGACTTTCCGGGGGAAGGTCTTGGGCCAGCCCTCGTTGGAACTTGGAGACCCTGAATTCGATCGCCCTGCCTTGATTGCATGGTAGAGGTCGTCGACAAGATCGCGGACAATCTCAGGACGCTCTCCCTGCAGATTCATAGTTTCGGAGGGGTCGTTTGCCAGATCAAATAGTTGAATTGGAGGAAGCGATTTGTCCTGAAGAGCTTTTCCCGGCTTGGGGGCAGACCAACCGCCCGAGCCGGGACAAAGGCAGAGCTTCCATGGTCCTTTACGGATGGCGAAGGAGCCGTTGATTGAATGATGAATGGTATAGGGGCGAGTCGGTGTCTGAAGACCAGGGTTTTCCAGAGCGGCGAGGAACGAAAAGGAATCCTCAGCCATATTCTGAGGGAACTTTCTTCCGCGCACGCCAAGAATATCGGCTACCGTCGCGAAATAGTCGGTGGTGCAGACCGTCAGGTCGCATGAGCTGCCGGGTTTTACACGGGCAGGCCAGCGCACAACAAATGGCACACGATGGCCTCCTTCATAGATGTCAGCCTTGTGACCGCGCCAATCTCCATTGGGTTTGTGTCCCTGGGAGATGAGTTTTGGAATACCTGCTGCGGGAGAGCACCCATTGTCGGTCGTAAAGAGAAAGAGCGTGTCCTCGGTAAGCTTCTGTTCTGCCAGTTCCTGCATGACCTCTCCCACCACCCAGTCCGTTTCCATTACGAAGTCCCCATAGGTACCAAGAGGGGACTTACCCCGCCATTTTTCTGAGGGCACGATCGGAGTATGAGGGCTCGTCAGGGGCAGATAGAGAAAGAATGGAGACTTACTGTCAGCTGCTGACTTGATGAAGGATCGGGATTCCCGGGCAAAATCAATCAGGCAGTTACGGGCCTCAAAATCGGGAGTGGCCGGTCCCTGCCTGTTCCATCCCTTGCTTACTGTTGGAATAGCAGTCACCCTGTCATTGCGGAGGTAGACGTAAGGCGCCATGTCAAGAGAGGCAGGAAAAAGGAAGTCCTCGGTAAATCCGAGCTTCAGGGGTCCCTGTTGGGGCGGCTTGGAAAAATCGATGTTCCAGCAGGTGCCCCTAGTAGGACCTGCAGCGGCCTTTGCAGGCGTTGCCAGCATGTGCCAGTTCAGCCCCAGATGCCATTTGCCGACAACGCATGTGCGGTATCCACGATCCTTGAGGAAACCGGCAATTGTTGTTCGATCAGGATTCATGATGGAACGGTCGGGAGGAAAAAGGACGCTTCTCTTCAAGCGGGAGCGCCAATTGTATCTTCCTGTCAGGATTCCGTATCGGGTTGGGGTACAGACAGAAGAGGTGGTGTGGGCGTCGGTGAAGCGCATGCCCTCCGCCCGGAGGGTATCAAGAGAGGGGGTGGGAATCCTGCCTCCTGCGTGTGAAACATCCCCGTATCCCATGTCATCTGCGAGAATGAAGACGAAATTGGGGGCTGCCTGCACCATGGCAGCAGTGACAAGGAAGAGGATCGAGGTAATGCGGATCGTTGGGTTCATGGTGTTGTCGGCAGTTCGTAAAAGTTATTTGACGACCATCTCGCCTTTCATCAGGACCCAGTGGCCAGGGAAGGTGCACAGGTAGGGGTAGATTCCGGGTTTCTTTGGAGCGACGAAGCGGAGTGTGTCCGAGGAGTGGGGAGCAAGCATTCTCGTTGAATGCAGAATGCGCGTGTCATCAGGAATGAAGTCATTTTTTGCCCCCTCGGGACTCTTGGCCATTTCATTTGCAGCCATTCCCACACTTTCAACGGGGGTTCCGTCCTGCAGGATCAAAAGATTGTGCGGAGTAGCGTCGGGATTCGTAAGGATCAATTTGACGGCCTGGCCTGGCTTCACTTCGAATCGAGTACGACTGAAAAGGAGCCTCCCGGGGGTACAGTTGATCTTGATTTCCAAAAGGTTCGCCTGAGAGTCAAAGGCCGCCTCTCGTGCATTGAGGGTGGTGCTCCCTGCTCTCGTCCTGGAGTTGAGATTGAACGAGGCCATGAACTCTTCCACTTTGGCGGGAATATTCTCGCTCCAGAAAGGGAGGAGAGATTCGGCCCCAAGTGCGGTCCTGATCGCATAGTTCAGATGAGCTTCTCTGGGATGCTCCATAACGGCAAGGACTGCCTGGAAAGCCTTTGAGCTCGCGATATAAGTTGAGGCGGTGACAGCTTCAAGGCGGACAAGCGCACTTTCATCGTTCGCGCTTCGCAGAAGCTGTTCGTCCCGTTCCCCAGCGCTCAATCCACAGTCCGGATAGCGTAATTGCCGGGTCGCAGCGGCCCGGGCGTGATGAATGTCGCAATCCAGAAGCTCGAGGAGCAGCTCCGGATTTGAGGATCCAATCCCTCTGTAGGTCCAGAGAGCCTCGGTCTGATGGTGGCGGAACCGGCGTTTGTCACGCTCCAGCTTATCTACCCAGACATCGAGTTCCGCTCGAACCGCACCGGGAGGGCGGTCCCGCAGTTCGCGTTTGGCCCAGTAGCGGTAGCGGTATTCTCTTCGTTTCAGAAGCTCGAGAAGAGACGAGATTGGAGCGCCTGCGATCCGCGGAGGATCCTGCAACTTTGCGCCTTTGGGGGTGATCCGCCAGATACGGCCTGATTTGCGATCACGCCGTGGATCCCTCAGGGAGTATTGAGCATGCCCCTTGACCGGGTTGTACCAGTCACAGACATACATTGCCCCTCTGGGTCCAAAACGAACGTCTACCGGAATGAATGAAAGATTCGTCGAGAAAATGATGTTGAACTGAAATTGCTCGCGGAAATGGTCGCCGTGTTCCGTCCACCGGTGAAACTCAACCCTATTGGTAGGTTTGTAGCGGACCTTCACGAACCCACCTTGCATGTCCTCCGGCCATGAGGAAAAATCGACAAACTCCTGCCCGCATACTCCGGAGTATGCCGGGATGCCATTGGCCCGGGGATGCTGGGCGGGATAAGGAGCATTGGTGGAATGAAAGGCACTGGCGAAAATGGGATGGCTTGCCACGTGCTGCCCCCATTCATCAAAGGTCACACCCCATGGGTTTGTGTTAGGGTATCCACCGAAGGCCGTGAGCTTGTGAGTGCCGGGGCGGAACCGGAACCAGGAACTATTTTTAGCCCGCACCGGACCATACGCAGTCTCGACCTGCGAATTATGAAAGATAGCCTCCCGGAACATGAGATCTCCATCCGGGGTCCACACGAAGTCGTGTAGTGCGTGGTGGGAATCCTCGCATCCGAAACCTGTAAGCACGATTTCCCTGTGGTCGGCTTTGTCATCGCCGTCCGTATCAGCAAGGTAAATGAGATGGGGCTCCTCCGAGACATAGACCCCGTTTCTCCCGAGAACAAAGGAGAGAGGAATTTCGAGATTATCCGCAAAAACCGTGGACTTGTCGGCCTTTCCATCGCCGTCGGTATCCTCGAGGATGATAATTTTATCATCGGGTTTCTTCCCTGGATAGAGGTGGGGGTAGGTCGTTGAGCAGGAGACCCAAAGCCTGCCACGGGCATCCCATCGCATCTGGATTGGGCAGGCTAGATCAGGGAATTGCTCCTCCGAGGCGAAGCAGTTCACATCAAATCGTTCGTCAACCTGGAAGGCTGCAAGTTCATCTCCGGGCGAGAGCCATTTGTTGGCTCCACGGCTCTGGGCAGTTTGCTCCAAGGCAGGCAGATTTGAGTCATCCACGGTTCCAATCCGCCCCTGGGCAGTTTCCCAGATGGCCTCGTTGCGGTTTGCAACCATGAGATCGAAATTCCGCATAGCCGGCAGGAAGTCCAGATAGCCGTATCTCTTGTTGCGTCCACCCGTATAGTAGAATGTGTTGAGCGGTCTGTAGCGGTGAAAAAACTGATACGATTTATCGACCACGAGATCGCGAACGGTTTCATTGATCGTGGGAGCAGTTTCACCGAAAAGGTGGCGATAGAGCGTCCGGGCCAGGAGTAATTGTCCGGAGCTGTTAAGTTGGGTGCCATTGGTCGTCAGATCACTGTCCTGTTCTGCCATGGCAGAGGCAGTTGTGCCAAAAACGTCGACAAATGCGACGGCCTGCCGGGAAGCGATCTCTGCCATCGCGGAACTGTAGATCTTCAGGTTTTCATTGTTACGACCAGCTGCCTTCAAGCCGCTGACGTCTTCGTTGGCGGGAGGGGAGATAACGACGATTCGAGCTCCGCTTTTTCCATTGAATGCCCGGGTCTTGAGCTGGGAGAGAAATGCATCGAACCGCACCTTGAAGGCTGGTAGCCCATCTCGTCCGGCGAAGGATTCGTTGTAACCGAATGCGGCAAAAATAACATCGGTCCTGTAGTAGGTGAGATGCTGGTCGAGATCGCCGAAGTTGTCCGGCCTGGGCTGGAGATCCACTTCGTCTGCCGGCCAGGAGAAATTCCTGATGCTGAGCTTATGCCGGGGGTGGCGCTGGTGCAGCAGGGCTTCAAAAAACCCGTGGTGGCGAGCGTTATCGAGAATGCCACTTCCAATCAGCGCGATGTTATCACCCTGTTTAAGATTGAGCGGGAGGGAGGTTGGCACAGGTTGAGTCTGCTGCGCCCGGGGGGAGGTCTTCAGATTGATGTAATACTGTGCCAGTTCGGGTGATTTCCCGGGGTTTACAGCGGGGTTCTCTTTCTTTTTCTGCCCCGAAGCGGATTCGAGAGGAACAAGCAGTGATGAAAGGAGGATCAGAAATCGCATGACAGGGAGGATCCCTCTAAGGCTGACAAAGCCACGTCCCCAATGGCGAGTCGAATTTACGGAGATTACCTTTTCTCGGTGTCCCTGAAGGCATAAACGGGAGGGGTGAGTAAGCTATCTCGATCAGTTGCGGCAGTTTGGTTCATTCTCGTATTCCCCGTCTGCTCATCCGTTCTCGGACAGGAGTGGGTTGACCTCTTTGATGGAAGTACTACCCGGGGTTGGACTCCTCGAAGCAAGGTAATACGTTTTGAAGCGAGGGATGGAGTTCTTGAGTTGCATTCAAGGACCAACTGCTGGGTAACGACCGATGTTTCGATGCGGGATTTTGAGGCGGAGTTGGAGGTTCTTCTGCCGGACGATACCAGGAAGGTTAATTTCAATTCCGGGTTCGCGTATCGCTGCTCGGGCGAGAGCGGCAAGCCAAAGGGTTATCAGTGTGAGATCGATCTTCAGAAGCCGGCCGGGATCTATGGTATCGGCCTGGGAGGGTGGCTCTATCCCGGAAGAGAGGATAACCGGGATTACCAGAAAAAGATCGATGGTTTACTGAAGGAGAGGGACTGGAATCATTTTCGGATCGTAGCCCGGGGATCATTGGTGCGTACTTACCTCAACGGAACGCTGGTCGCGGAACTTCACGAGGGCCGTCAACTGGAGGGCTACTTCGGAATCCAGCACCACGGCAAGGGCGGAACTGTGCGTTTCCGGAATATCCGGGCAAGGAGGCTCTATCCAAATATTCTCTGGATTACAGCCGAGGACATGAGTCCCTACCTTGGGTGCTATGGCGATGAGTTTGCCACGACCCCGAATCTGGACCGGTTTGCAAGGGAGAGCGTCCGCTATACCCGGGCTTTTGCCGCCGCCCCGGTGTGCTCTCCTTCCCGGGCCTGCCTGATCACCGGGATCACTACGGTGAGCCTGGGTGCGCACCAGATGCGGTCGGCCTTTCCCATTCCGGATCGGGTGAAGGCTTTTCCCAGTTATCTGCGGAAGACGGGGTATTTCACGAGTAACAACGTAAAGACCGATTACAACAATGGGGCAGCGCAACGGCTGATCGCAGAGGCCTGGAACGAGTCAATTAATGATGCTCACTGGCGTAGTAATCAGCGCGAAGAAGGGCAGCCTTTTTTTTCCGTTTTCAACGACATGAGCACCCACCAGTCGCGGACAACGGTATGGCCCCACGAGGTATTCATAAGGGAAATACAGTCCAAGCTTGCCGAGGAGCAAATTCATGACCCGATGAAGGTGCCCCTGCCTCCCTATTACCCGGATACGCCACTGATCCGGAAGGAATGGGCGCGGATGTATGACTGTGTGACCGTGATGGATAGGAATACGGGGCGACTGCTCAAGGAACTCGAGGAGGATGGGCTCGCTGACAATACGATTGTCTTCTTTTATTCGGATCACGGAACCGGGATGCCGCGGGGGAAAAGAATGCTGCATGACTCCGGGATGCGGGTGGCGCTCATGGTTCGCTTTCCGCGCCGTTACCAGCATCTTGCTCCTTCCCCTCCCGGAACGGTCAATGAAGAGCTCGTCAGTTTTGTCGATTTCCCTGCGACAGTACTGAACCTGGTGGGTCTCAAAAAAAAGGATTACATGCAGGGGCGTATTTTTCTGGGACAGAACCGTGATTCAGAGCGCGATTACATTTATGGATGCCGGGATCGGGTAGATGAGGTTTTTGAGTGTGCGCGTTCATTGCGGAGCAGGAAGTACCTCTACATCCGGAACTATCATCCTCATTTGAGTCATAACCAGCCCAGTGTCTTTTCTGACCTTGGTCGGACCCGGCAGGAGATCAATCGACTTGCTAAAAACAACCCTCAGACAATGAATAAGGTGCAGCTGGACTATGCGGGTCCGGATAAGCCAGTCGAAGCCTTCTATGATTGTGATTCCGATCCGCAGAATCTGACCAATCTTCTGGAGGGAACGATGACCACCGTGCAGCAGGAGGCACTGAGGGAGCATCGGCGGGCCTACAGGGCCGAACGCCTGAAGCTGCGAGATCCCGGGGCAATCCCGGAAGATGAGATGTGGCGCTGGGTCAGGAAAGAGGGGAAGCCCTTGCACGATATTCTTCTTGGACGAAGTGATCACCAACCAGACCTGCAGGCGGCGTGGCGCGCAGCAGACCAAGTCGGCCGCTCAGATTTTGCAGGTGCACTCGAGTTGCTGAAATCGGCTGACCCTAATGAGCGCTACTGGGCGGTCATTGCCCTCAGGAGTGGAGGCTACGAGCATGGGGAGCAACTGGCGGGCTATCTTGATGATATTTCAGCCTCGGTCCGGATCGAGGTTGCGGATTGGCTGGCCCGGGAGAAGGGCAGCCGGAAGCGGGCCCTTGATCGTCTGACCAGAGAACTGACTCACGAGGACTGGTGGGTCGCCCTGAGGGCCTGCCGGGCGATAGAACTACTGGGCGAGGATGCGCGGGAGGCCCTGCCCTTCATGAAAAAACTTTACGCGAAGAACCGAAACCGGAAAGGGGACGGTCCATTCTACCTCGCCTTTTCCTCGGGCGCTTTTCTGGACGGTCTCGGAGAAAAGACAGAACCGTGGGACTTTGCCCCGGGAGCGGGGGCCTTTACCCCGGAGCCCAAGAAAAAACGGGAACGTGATCGTGCGCGTATTGGCAGATGAGCCGCCAGTTATTCAGCTGGGTAGGGTGGGCTGACCCGGAATGCTCGCAGAGAAGTCTCTGCCGCCCATCCCTTCGAGGCTACC
>Ga0160422_10001393_pt1 | contig 15151 bp, 9 predicted proteins | sample Fk160mmetaG_FD_108192 | JGI IMG/M metagenome (GOLD analysis project Ga0160422, IMG submission 108192) | Marine microbial communities from the Central Pacific Ocean - Fk160115 60m metaG | ecosystem: Environmental > Aquatic > Marine > Oceanic > Photic zone | place: The Central Pacific Ocean...
GCGGGGGGCCGGAACGGCGGCGGACTCGGCGGCGGTGGGGGGGGTGAGGGAGTCGGCGGCGGCGGGCGGGGGGGCGGGCTCGGCGGCGGCGGACTCGGCGGCGGCGCCATGCGTGTCGCCACTCGGCTCGTCGACGAGAAGGAAGCGGAACTCGTTGTGCTCGTCGATGCCGAGGAGCTGTCTGCGCTCCGCCGGTCCGTTCCAGTCTGGCGTCCACGCCTGGTCCCGACGCAGGATGCGGTCGGCGAAGGCCGACCGCGGCAGCGGCGGAGGGTCTCCGCGCACGCCGATCTGCGTGAGATGCGCCATGAAGCGCTCGTAGCGCGCCGCCTCGAACGTCGAGTCCATCAACATCAGGGGTTGGCCGTCCCACGCGCTGAGCGCCCGCCACGACCCGCGCAACAGGATGCCGAGCTGGACAAAGCTGTCGCCTTGCAGAACCACGTTCACCACGTAGTCCCAGAGCACCTGCTTCTTCTCGTGAGCGCTCGCGCCCGGCTGCACCGCGTCGTTGAGCACCGACGCGATGGCGCTCCGCTGCGCAAACGCCGCACGCTCGTCCGCGCCCGCACCGACGCCGTGTGGCACGCTGGCGTCCGTGTCGATGAAGGTCGTCGCCATCTCTGCCAGAAGCGCAGTGCGAAACCACGGCCGCCTACCGCCGCCCCACCCGGCGTCCGGCTGCAATGGCACCCCACCGCAAAGCCTCTCGGAAGCGTATGCTGCTTTGAACACTGTCAATGCAGGGCGGCCTGCGTTCTGCATGCTCTTCTGCACCCCGTCCATTGGCGACGTCGGCTCGCCGGCGTACACGAAGCGCGCGCCGCGCTTCGACGTCGAGGCGCCCTTGGAGTTGCGCACGCTGCGCCCGCCCAGCAGCACGTCGAAGAGGTTGCACATTGCTTGCGCCGTCACCGTCTCCTCCAAAAAGTCGTGCGCCGTCAGGCGGCCGGCCGCCACGTCAAAAATCGTGGACCCGCCCTCCTCGTCGGCTGCCGCGAGCGAGTCGGGAATGTACCGCGGGAGCAACGTGCGCGCAAACTGCGCGCGGAAGAAGCCATCTGGATCGAGCGTCGCGACGCAGAGCGCGGTCTGGAGGATGCGCGCGTCCTCGTGCAACGTGTAGCGACCCGGCGGTTGGTTTTCGAGGACATCGGCCTCGTCGTCGGTGCTCGCAAACGCGGCGCACTCGTACGCCCCCGCCCACAGCGCAACCTCCACCGGCAGAAGCGTGTGCCCGTTGGGACGCAGCCGCAGCGGCAGCTTCTTCCACCCCATGTGCAGTGTGGAAGCTTGGTCTTGGCCGTACTTGAGAAGCTCGTGCATCTTGTAAACCTTGTACATGCGCGCACACGTTGTTACGAACGCGCGACCGTCGTCATCACGAAGCGCGACGTGCAGCGTTGACTCAAGCTGCGACAAGTGCGTTTTGCGCTCAGCCGCCGCAACGTTGGGGTCGCGCTGCGACCAGGTCGGATAGTTTGGCCACGGCTCCATCGTCGCGCCGTCGTAGTTGCAGTCGCCTCCGTTGGTACAGACGGCCCACACACAATAGTCGGTCGAATCAACAAACCACCAACCATGAATGGGGCGCGACGCCGACATGCGCAGGTGCTGGAAGTCGATGCCATCGGCGTGCCGCGCGAGCTTGCTGAAGTCGAACTCTCGGTTCTGCATCACGGCGCCCTTGACCAGCCGCTCCCGGGGAAGCGGGCTTGCGCCGTCGCTGGACTCGGTGTACATGAATTCGAACACCGCGGCTTGGGCGTACAGCTGCACCGTAGGCTGGGCCGACCACCCAACGCTGACGGAACCGCGGCTCGTCGGCTTGATCGGATCCCCGTCGACGACGTCCACTCGCGCCAGCACCGTCTGCGCGACCGACGGGTACACGACATCGCTCACCGCGCACGCAAGCGGGACGAAGACGACGCGATCGACCGCGTAGTCCCACCACGGCTCCCTGCGAACGCTCATGCAGTAGTCGGGGTAGTTGTCCGGGTCCCGAGGCTTGACCACAAACGCAAAGTCTCGGACAAAGTCGGCGATGTGGTACTTCTGGCCCGCGTTCTTGAACTCGTGCACGCCGTCGGTGAGCAGGAGCGTGTTCTCGGGGTCGTCGTCGAGGCTGATGGACTCCATCGACAGCTCCGAACGGAGCTTGTCTGCCACTTGCTTCGACTCGCAAGCCTGGACCATGCAGTGAGAGAAGAGCGCCCGCAGCAGGCACTGTCGCCGATGGATCGGCTCCCCCAACGATTCGACGCCCTCGTTGCGGCGGTGACGTTGCACCATGGCCGCCTTGCTTTGCGCAAACGAAACCTGACGCTTCGTGAGGGCGTCGAGTGCCAAGAACATTGGCGTGCTGGCCAGGCGAACCGGGCTGAACGCGCCGCTGCGGGCGAGGCAGGCGATGCCGGTCGAGCGACGGTCCCACTGGCCGCACATGTCGTACATGCGACCAATGTACGAGAGCAGCGTCTTGTACGTGGACTCCAGCCGCCACACCTCGGGCATGCTGTAGGGACCGACGTCGGGATGCCCAAACGCATCAAGGGACTCCATGACGCGTTCGACGATGCCCGCCGTCGTCCTCGAGTGGTCGCGAAAGTTCTGGAGGTTGCGCTTGAGGCGCTCGTAAGTCGCAATGAGCTTCGCCGGGTCGTCCAACCGCCCTGCGGCGGCGAGCATGGTCCCCACCGACAGACGCGTGGTCTGCGTCCAGGTGTTCGCCGCGGTCTTGCCAACCAGCCGCAGCAGCGTCCAGTGACCGCCACTCGCCGAGTCGGCGAAGATCGCGCGGTCGACGTCCGACTGGCGGCTGGGGAGGGACGACTCGCACCGCGGCACGGAGAGGTGCGTCGCGGCCGCCGCCCACACGTCGAGCAGCTCGAGCAAGCGCAGAAAGTCCTGGCGGCTTGCGTCGCTCTCCGACGACTCGTGCAGCCGCCGCGCCACGTCTTCCCACGATGGAGCCGTAAGGTGGCCGTCGGAACTCGGCAGCACCGACGCGAGCGTCGCCGCTTCGGCGAATCCGCGGTCGTCCTTCAGCGCGGCGACGACTCTGTGGATGGAGGTCACCGTCGGCGCGTTCAGCTTGATGCCAAAGCGCTCCGCCATCGCAGCGTAGGCCCACAGCTGCAGCACCGACTCGTACATCGAGCCGGCGGTCGGGTTCGCCTCCGAGTCGTACGCCCACTTTGGGTTGCGGCAGGAGCTCTTCTCCCCCCCCTGCTGCAGGCGTTCTTGGCGCCCCATTTCGTATTGATGCTGCCGCAACGCCTTGTAGAGCTCGTCGATGTGCTTTGCCCGGCCTTCGATGTGGCGCGCCGCGCGGTCCAAGTCGACGACCTGCCACCACTGCGACGGATGCGGACGGCCTTCGGGCTTGTACCAGAGCATGGTGAGCACATTGTAGGCGGACTGGGACAGCGTCCAGTTTGGGTACGGGACGACCTTCCACTTGTCCGTCTCCTCGTTCCACACACCGTAGCCCGGCGACGCGGCTGCCAGGCGCTCGTGCGACTTCGGAACCTGGGCCACGACGTAGAGATGCAGCGTTGGCGCGCCGTGCATGAGGTCCTTGAGACGGGGGGTCGGCAGCAGCACGTGCAGCGGGGTGCCGCGGTCTTCGGTCCACCCGTGGCAGCCGCCGCCGGCCCACGCGCCGTACGCGGTCTGCGAGTCGTAGTAGAAGAGGTCGTAGTCCTGGCCATCAATCATCCAACCGTAGAGCTTCTCGCCGGAAGCGTGCGACTGCCCCATCCCTTGTCCCGTGAAGAAGTGGGTGACGCCGGTGCTGTTCTCGTACTTGTTGGTCGGCACGAAGACGCCGACCGAGTAGATGAGCGAGTCGGGCGGTGCCTCTTCCGTTCCGCCGCGCTGCACGTTCAGCTCTCGGCGGTAGAGCTCGGCAAACGCGTACACCGCGGCACGGACGGGGGTGTCCTCCTTGAAGCGGAAGTCGTACGAGAGCAAGCGGACGTTGTTCCCCGTGGTGCACGGGCGGCTGCCGACGATGCCGTCGCGAGGAGCCACCCCGAAGATGTGCACCTCCAGGCTCCCCGCGGCCGGTGGATCGAACGGGAGAAGGTAGTCCTTGTACTCGTGCGCCCAGCCGTTGGTGGTCGAGAGCTCGTGGCCAAGGCGCGCAGGGGTCTTGAGCAGGCAGGTGTCGAGGTAGAACATGCGCGAGCCCTCCTCGTCGTTGATGCTGAAGTCGGCGCCCTTCACGATGCGATGCGGCGTGCCCGCCAGCTCCATCTGCTCCCGGATTGCCATCATCGCGGCGTAATCGACGGGGCTCGTCACGCCGGCAACAAAATGCTCCGCCAGCCCATCGTCGGGACGATCGCTCGACATTGCGGCAGAGGTCGCGCAATCGCGTACGGGCGGCACGCGTGCAGAGCGGCGGCGGCGTGCGGAACGAAGAGCGTGCGCGGCTTCGTTGCTTCTAGACACCCGAGCACTACGCAGGTCACCTCTTACACCGCTCGCTTTACGAGACGGATCGCCGCGGCCGCCGGCCACCGCCGCTAGCAGCGTGCGTCCCGGGTCCGCCGGCGCGAGGGGCGCCCGACCATGACGAGCCCCCGCTTCCCCTACACGCTGACCGAGGAGGAGCTGGCGGCCCCCACCATGGGCGAGGCCCTCTGCGGCTGGCTCGACCGCAAGATTGCGCACGAGCGGCACCAGGCGGGCGCCGACGACGTGGTCCTTGGCCGCGGCGCCGTCGACGAGGACACGGCGCGGCGCGTCGTCGCCTTCCTCAACGCCCACCCCGAGTGGCACCCGTGGAGCGGCGGGCGCGCGGCGCGCGCCACCAAGCGAAAGATGCGCTACCGCTGGGGCGACGGCGGCGAGCACGCCATCCCCCCGCTGCTGCTCGAGGCGGGCGCGCAGGCGCTCGCCAACCTGCAGGCGGCGGCGCGCCAGAGCGGCCACCCCGGGTGGGCCAGGGCCGCCGAGAGCCTCGCCGACTTCCAGCTCGACAGCCTCGTCGTCAACCGCTACTTTCCGGGGGAGGGCATCGGCGCGCACCGCGACCCGCCGCGGCAAAACCCCAAGGTGATCGGCATCACGCTCGGCACCGCGCAGGAGACGACGCGCACCATGCGCTTCCGCAAGGTCTCCGACAAGAGCCACAAGGTCGACATCGAGACGCCGCCGCGTTCGGTCTACTACTTCTGGGACCGCGGCTACACCGACTGGACGCACGAGAGCGTGGCGTCCAAGCGGCAGGTGGGCGTGGTCTACTCGCTCACCTTCCGGCCGAAGCGGGTGCCGCCGTGAGTGGGAGTGTGCAGAGAGAAAGGGGGAAGGGGTGCCACGTGTAAGAATCTGCTCGTCTCTCGTTCTCTCTCACTCCTCGCGCAGTGTCGCCGCAAGCTCGCCCATCGCATCAACCCCCGCCTCGTACGTGTCCTTGGGGATTGCGATGCGCAGCTTCATGCCCGGCGTCCAGTCGTCCGGCACAATCCACGACCACTCGTCGCCTGTGGCCGCTATTGTTGAGAACCGTTGGCCGACCCTGGCGTCGGACGGTGGGATGTTCCACAGGAAGACCATGCCCGGCGGCGGCTCCTTGTTCTTCTCCGTCTCCCACGCCGCCCCGTCGCCGTCGACGGCCACCGTGTTCACGGCAAGCACGCCACGGACGGGGTGCTCGTTCACCGGCACGCCGCACACCACTCCCGTCGTGCCCGCGTCGAGCTCGACGTCGAGCACCACGTCGTTGGCGACCAGCACGCCCTGCGCATAGCCCTTGGCCTGCGAACGGCGCACGAGCGCGTCTCGGTCCTCGCGCTCCAGCTGCAGCCACGTCTCCGCCGTGATCGGCGCGAGGTTGTACGGCTTGATGCCGAGCATCTCGCCCGTCGACAGCAGCTGCATCTGGATCCGACCGCGGTGATTTGCGCCCGCGATCCGGATCATGATCGCCACCTTGCCATTGTACTCCGGATGGCGCTCAAGCCCGTGCACCACCCACGGGTCCTGGGGGCAGAAGGTGAAGCCGTTCGTCGAGAGGGTGGCGTAGCGCGCGTCGTCGTCCGAGAGCGACATGGACGACAGTGTGGTGACCACCGTCTCAGATGTGGTTGGAATGTCGGTCCCCGTCCAGGGCGTTGGCGTGTTCAGTGCCTCTGCAATCATCGCGTTCCGTACGTCGAGCGACGCCTGCGAGTACACTTGGACGTAATGGTTGGTCACCACCATGCCCCGCCACGCGCCGTCGATGGTGTACGGCAGGCCGTGGTCAACGCTGCGTACCGGCTTGATCTGCTGGTAGTAGTCGGTCGCGCAGAGGTAGGGGAAGTGGCCCTCCTCGCGGAGCGGCGGCTGCAACCGAAGGCGCTCGTACTCCGCCTCGAGGTCGGCGCCGAGCACGGGCGGCACGTCGAGCGGCTCTGGGAGAACGCTCATCGCGGCAGCGGGACGACGGCGTGCCAAAGAAGTCGAGCGCCGCGCAGGGGAGATTGCAAAGCGAGCGCCTGTCGAGTGCGCGACTTCCGTCGTCATGAACCTCCCGCTGCCCGAGCCGCTCCGCGCCGAGGTAGACGCGGCCTACCGCAAGCGCACTCCGCTGTCGTTTCACGACGAGAGCCAGCTCCGCCAGTACTGCTCCGCCGAGCAAGTCGCGCGGTTCAACACGTACCTCAACCAGTCGTACGGTCTCGCGCTGCTTGCGCCGCCGCCACCGCTCGTGCTGCCGCCCGGCCTTCCGCTCACGACGATGGTCTACCTGCGCGAGGTGGCGCGCACGCTCTACCTCCACCACAAGAGCCTCCGCGCGCTCTTCCACGCCGTGGACATGCAGCGGGTGGCGCGTCGGCTGCCACCCGCCGACGCCGAGGCGCTCGTCCAGAGCCGCTCCCAGGCGTACGCGCTGCCGGCCTTCTCCGTGGAGCCGCCCGGCGAAGTGACCGACGCCCAGGTGCGGCTCTACGCCCTTCACCTCAAGCAGGTTGTGCAGCGGAAGAAGCGGGCGGAGATGTGCACTGTCGCGCTCGAGGAGATGATGCGGATCGCCAACGTCGGCGTCCTCCGCGACGCGGTCGACCTGGAGCTCGTCGCCGCGCTGGAGGCGCAGGAGCGGCGGACGGCGTAGCGTCGCGCAAGAGAGCGCGCACCATCTAACAGTCTTTGTACTCTACCACGCGCCCCTTCTGCCACCGCGCCCGCCACGCCGTCTTCGCCTCCCTGGCGCGCTTCGCCGCCGTCATGCGCTCGCACCAGTCGTTGCGCTCCTTCACGTACGCCGCGTGCTCCGCTGCAAACAGCCCAGACTGCGCCTGCGTGTGCAACCACGCAATGTCGGCCTCGATCTTGACCCACTTGGAGTGCAGCGTCTGGTACAGCTCACCGAGCGCCGACGTCGGCGGCGCGCGGTCGCGCGCCATCCGCTCCAGCGGGCGGAGTCGATCTCGCAGGGCGTCGAGTTTCTTGAGCACGTGCGTTCGAAGGGTCAGCCATTGGCGCTTGGCGGCCATGTTGCCGCTCTCTCGCACGAGCGTGTGCCAGTTGATGGCGCGCGTGTCCGGCTCACCGGGCATCGCATACTTCACGGCGAGCAGGAGCGCTTCCGTGCGCAAGTACGCACGCGCGCGCGTCGGTGCCACGTCGCCGCACGCCTTGCGCACAATCAGCGCGCGCAGGTCGTCCGTGCGAAAGACCACGGCGGCGGCCGACGTGGTCGACCGCCCTCGGCTGGGCACCACTGCGCGGCGGCTCCGGCCGTCCCGGGTGCGAAAGACGACGGCGGCCGCGCTCATCGCACGTCGGCACCGCCGCAACCTAGGGTATCTCGAATGCTCTTACTGCGTCTCTACGTTGTCGGAACAACCTCTGGCCTCAGGCTACCATCGCCCTGCACTCGACACCGGCAGCAATAGCGCTTGGCACTCGGAGCGCGACGCGCGGAACGACGCCGCCCGCGATCGGCGGTTGAGCGGGTCGCCCAGCGCGCGCCGCTGGTTGGCGCGCAGAGCGCGCCAGCACGAGCGTAGCATCCACACCGCACAGAAGACGACGGACGACACGATGGCGCGCTCGGCCACCCAGTGCATGGCGGTCGAGGTGCTGGAGGGACTCGCCCATGCCGGCGGGCTCGCGCTCGCGCTGTCGCTGACGCTCGTCGCCATTCGCGCCGATAACTGCGTTGCGGCCGCGCTAAGGTGAGGACGATACTGCGTCCGACCGAGGTAGCGGGGCGACTTAAGATGTCGGACGGCGTCAGCCTGCGCGCGCGCGGCCAGCGCGCCGTCGAGCGGCGCAAGGGGCGCGACCTCATCGGTCCGTCGATTGGGCTCGCCCAGTCGGGCCGCCCGGGCGAGCACCGCCTCAACGCGGTGCAGATTGCGGCCATCGAGCAGCTCTACACCTCGCACCCGGCGATTGCGTCGGCGCGCTCCATCCTCCACGGCCAGCTGCTCAACGGCGGCCTGGCCCTCCGCCGCGACGGCGAGGACGTCGACCTGACGCCCGAGTTTGAAGCGCACCTCCAGGAGCTCTGGGTGCCGTACGCGGCGGACGTCATCGACGCCCTGCTCAAGTGGGGGTACGCCGTCACCGTGTACGAGGAGGACAACGACTCGCTCGCGAAGCAGGTCGTCAAGCGCCGCCGCACCGCGCAGGGCGACAAGGGCAAGGGCAAGGCGGTCGAGCGCGACGTGCCGGTCAACCTCTATCCCCTCGTGCCGCCGCGCGAGACGTACGACGTCGCGTACGTGCAGGGTGGCCGTCTCGGCTACAAGCGCCAGTACTTTGTGTACTCGCAGAGCCCCAACCACGCCACCAAGATTGACGACGAGGCGCGCGTGCTCGTGCGCGAGCACCCCGACGCCGCCGGCAACTGCATCTCGCCGATGGCAAAAGTCTTTGACCTTGGCAGCTTCGCCACCGCGCTCACCGAGCTCGCGCTCATGGCAGAGATTACGAACGCGCGCCCACGGCTGTTTACGCAGCAGCGGAAGAAGGAGCACGGCGGTGCGCTCGACCCGCAGGCGCTCTTCTTCGACACAGAGTCGCGCGGGATCCAGTCGAGCGCCGACGTGGAGGACAACTCGAAGCAGGTGGACGCGCTGGCGATGCAGAGCCAGCTGTGCAAGATCATCAACAACCTGCAGACGCGCAACGCCGAGCCCGGCGACGGCAACAACCCGCGCTCCTTCTCGGGCGGCGTCGCCACCGGCAAGCACTCGATGGTCCCGCCCGAAGTGCCTCCCAGCATCTTCGCGCTGCCAAAGGCGTGCAGCTCCCCTGCATCCCAGTGCCCCGCGCCGTGTCCATCATCGCCCGCTCCCGGCCTCCGCAGGATCAAGAGATGGCCAACTTGGCGGGCCAGCTGCCGCAGGCGCGCGGCGACCTCGAATCGCTCCAGCGGCTTGCCATCGAGCAGTTTTGCTCGGCCTTTGGCGTGCCCGGCGATCTCATCTTCAACGGCCGCTTTGCCAGCAAGTCAACCGCGCAACTCTCGCTGCTGAACACAACTGTTGCCCAGCTCTCCAAGTACGTCAACCAGGCGCTCACCGTTGCCTACCGCGACATCTACGGCGACGGCGACGGCGACCAGCCAGTGACGCTGCAGCTGATCACCTCGCCGCTTGCCGCCACGGAGGAAGTGGTCAACCTCTTTGCCGCCGGCCTCGCACCCGTGGAGATTGCGCTGCCTGCCGTGCTCAACGCCATCGGCGCGACGCGCGACCAGATCGCCAAGGCGACCGAGGACGCCGTGAAGGCAGCGGAGGAGAAGAAGCAGTGCGAGTGCGAGGATCGCGCGCTCGCCACCGAGGACGCCAAGCTCGGCCAGGAGGAGCGCAAGCAGCAGATTGAGCTCAACAAGGCCAAGCAGGGCACCGAGGCGGCACAGCAGGCGGCCAATGTCGAGAAGACGAAGGCGGACACCAAGAAGACGCTCGAGGAGGCCAAGGCGGCGGGAAAGTCGCCGCCGGCGGCGGGCGGCGGTGGCGGCGGCAGCAGCAGCGATGCCAAGAAGAAGAGTTGAGCTGGCCGGGATTCTGGCACCTGTGAATAAGGGGGTACCGCTAACCTGTAAATGAATAAGCGTTTCTCGGTGGTAACGGCTCCTCTCTCTCTTGTAACGATGGACGGCGCCGCGGCGGCAACGAAGAAGAAGAAGCGGAAGCGCGCGCCCGGCTCGCCGGGCGCGCGTCCCCAGCCCGCTCCGTCGCCGGCGGGGTCGCCTTCGGCGCCCACGCCACGTGCGCTCGGCCCGGGCTCGCCCGGGCCGCCGTCGCCGCTTGCGCTGCCGCTGTCAATGGTGGAGGCGGAGGCGGAGGCGGCCGCAGGGTCGAGCGCGACGGCGTCGTCGAGCGCGACGCCCGTGGCCGCCGAGGGCGGCTCTAAGCCCGTGTCCATGGCGCCGGTACCCGACGGGCCGCCGGCCGCCACGCGCGAGCTCCTCGCATCCGAGACGGGCATCGGAATCGACGAGAGCTACTCCAAGGACGAGGAGGCGCTCAACACCTTCCTTCGGCTGCATCCGATGTTGAGCGCGGAAGCCTGCTCGCAGCGCTCGCTCCACGTCATGGCTGGCATGCTGGAGAAGGCGACGATGGGTGCGGGCCAGCTGCCGGTGGTGCCCAAGTCGCACGACGATGCCTTCCTCCGGCCGCCCAACGAGGTCATCGGCGAGCGTGCGTGCCTCAACGGCGACCGCTGCCTCGCGCGCTTCATTGCGCAGCTCCGCTACGGCCCCGGAACGCGGTACGCCTTCACGATGACCGAGTTTCTGCTGCCCGCCCAGCAGCAGGCCTTTCTCAACGGCAAGGGACTGCCGCAGCGCCGCGGCAAGTGCCTGCTGTGCACGCGGTACTTCCAAAACTACACGTACATCCTCGCGCGCTCCGATCCCAGCTTTGAGGCCGGCAAGACGGGCATGGGGCTGCAGGTGTACTGCAATGCTGTTGGTCCCTCGGACGACGCCGCCGGCGCCGCCGTGCACGACGACGCGCAGCTCAAGCAGGCGGCGGCGGAGCTGCCGACCAACGCCTCGCCGGTCAGCTGCCGCGACGGGTACAAGCCGGCGGCGATGCTCTTCGTCGACGAGGAGTTTGCCAACATGCGCACCGCGCGCGAGAGCAACCTCGGGAAGCTCCTCTTCCGCCCGGTCGTGCGCTTCCACTCGAGCGACTACAAGTATGTGCTTGAGGACGACGAGCCGCGCATCGTCCAGGTCGGGATCGGCGCCGACGAACACACCAACGGGCTGGGTTTTCGGCAGCCGGCGTCGGCAGGGGGGCCGGCGTCGGCAAGCAAAAGCCCCCGTCGCTGAACAACGCCTCGCTCCGGCCGCTCGCGCGCGACTTTGAGAGCGCGGGCGTGCTGGAGGCGCTGCAGCGCGGCCTCGCGCTCGCCGAGCGCGAGGCGGACGTGGCGCCGCAGCCGCTCCCGTCGTGGGTGGTGTGCCCAGTGTTTGCAGAGGCGGTCGCGACGGTAGCGCTGCTGCCCGACGAGGCGGAGGCGGTGTCGACGCTCGTGTCGCGGCTGCGCGCGCTGGAGCGCACGGCGCGGCGCGCGCTCCGCGCCCAGCTCACCGGCCGCTCGGCGGGGCGCATCGCGGCGCGGTGGGAGGACGTGGCGGTCGACGACGCGGCGTGCGCGCTGCCGGCGCACGGCGCGAGCGGCCCGACGGCGGAGCGCGGCATGGCGGTTGCGGCGGCGCGGCTCGCGGCGGGCGCCGCCGCCGAGGCGGCGCTCGCGCTCGCGGCGACCGCCGAGGCGTGGTGCGGCCGCCGCGCCACGATGCAGCGGACCAAAGTCTCGGCGCACGAGCGCAAGGCGGCGCGGCTCTACGCCGACGCGCACCTTGTCGCCGTGTGGACCTCGGCCCACGCCTCATACGTTGCCGACGTGCAGCTCGGCATCGAGGAGCCGACGCCGCCGACGCTGTGCAGCGTCCCGAACGCCAGCGCCGATTGGGACTGGAGCGCGCTCTTCGAGCGACGCTGGTGCCCGCGCCAGTGCAGCGGCGCCGCGAAAACGGCGCTGCCGCTGCTCAACTGCTTCACGCGCTCGACCAACCCCGGCGCGCGGGGCTGGGATTCGCTCCTCGAAAGCGCGCTCACCGACTCGACGGCGCTGCGCATCGTGCTCTCGGGCGCGATGACCGTCTCGCTCGTCGGCCTCCACCCGCACGTGCACCCGGCGCTGCGGCCGCCCTGGTGGCTGCGCGTGCGCATCCTCCACGTGCTGCAGACCCACATGAACTTTGACGTGAAGACGTCGCTCGTCGAGGTGGCGTCGCTGACCAAGGAGGCGGTGCGGCGGCTGCTCGCGTCGACGGTGGCGGCGACGCCGGCGCTGCACGCCGCGCTGGCCAAGGTGGGCCACCCGGTCGGGCTGCTCACGACGCCGCCGCTGCGGCTGCCGCACCGCGGGATGGAGGGGAGCGCCGAGGCGTTTGTGGCGGCGGGCGAGGCGCTCGCGCACGCGGAGGCGGGCGCGTCGTTCCCCGCGACGCTGCGCGACGCCTTTGCGCGCCACGCGCTGCGCAGCGGCGAGCGGCCGGCCGGCGTCGCCGTCGGCTGGGACCCGCCGTATCTGGGGAAGGGCACCGCCTCGGTCCACGGCAAGGTGCCGCTCGTCAACGTGGCGGCCGAGGTCTTCTCGACCGCCTTCCGCGCCAACTTCATCCCCTTCTGGCTGCACGCGATGCTGCACAAGGTGCGCAGCATGCGCCTCGACGAGACGCAGCACGCGGGCATCCACGAGCTCAACGCGGCGACGCGGCTCACGCGCGCGCTCGGCGACGCCGAGGCGCTCGCGGTGCAGCGCCGCGCGCTCGGCGACGTGTCCTCGGGCATCCTCACGCTCGCCGAGGTTGGCGAGCGCCTCGGCGTGGCCGCGCGCGGCACCTCGTCGAATGGCGGAGCGCGCGGCCCCGAGGACGCGCTCCGCGCCCTCTCGGCCGACGGCGCGCGCGGCGCCGCGCGGCTCCTCGCGTACGCGCGCGTCGCGTGGCTGAGCGAGCAGGTGCTCATCGTCGACCTCGGCGCGCGCACGCGCGGGCTGCAGGTGCAGGCGCTCTTCCGTCGCCTCGGCCACCCCCGCGCTGCGCAGCTCGCGGCGATGCGGCCGCAGGACGTGCCCGAGGCGGCGCTGCTTGAGCTGCCCGTGCACGCCACCCACCTGCAAGCCTGCGTCGAGTGCAAGCGCTTCGCCAACGCCGTCGTCGTCGACGGCGGCAAGCCGGGGCAGACGTTCAACGAGCTCGGCGTCTCGATCGCGATGCTCTGCACCGAGTGCCGCGGGCCGTGCGCGGGCGAGGTGCACATCCGCTGCGCCAAGCGCTCGTCGGCCGCGCTGCGCACCGCCGTGCAGTTTGAAGAGGAGATGGGCGCCAGCTGCGTCGAGCAGCACGACGGCGACGCCGCCGCCGTCGCCAAGCTCCTCCGGCAGCCGCGCGGCAGCGGCGGCGGCAACGCCGACTCGGGCGTCGCCGCGCGCGTGCGCCGCGACGCCAAGAATGCGCTGGAGCAGCGCGCGGCGCCGACGGCGTGCGGCGAGCAGCCGATGCTCAGCGTGCCGGCGGTGGGCCGCGCGCTGCGCCTCTGGGACGTGTGGTACGCGCTGTGCGCCTACTGCGGCACCTTTGTGAAGCTGCAGCCCCACCATCGGTACGGCGTCGAGATCTGCTGCCTGCGATGCGACGCGCAGATGCTGGGCGTCGAGCCCGCGGCGCCCGAGGCGACCGAGTCGGCCCCGGCGTCGCAGGCCGTGTGCCGCTTCTGCTTCAAGGTGCAGCCCAGCGGGTCGGGCGCACGGTGGAAGGTCGTCAAGGCGCCCCTCGACACGGCGGGCCCGAACAAGACGCTGCCGGCGCCCTTGAAGACGGTGCACTACTGTCCGACGCACTGGCGTCCGTGGCTGACCACAGCGCACCGCACTCTTCCGACGCGAGTCATCCTGTCGCACCTGGCGCACAACGCCAAGCCGATCAACGGGGCGGAGCACGCGCGCAACGGCGTCTTAGACCTTGGATTTGAAGAGGGCGAGGCGCCGAAGAAGCGGAAGAAGCGCAAGGTGGGGAAGGTGAAGGTGTGAGGCGCGAGGGCGAGGGGAAAGGAGGGCGGGTGGGAGTGTAGCGTGAGGTCGCGCTAGGGCTTTACGAGTTACCGTAAAGCGGTCGGCACGCGCCCCTGAGACGGCGTCTCACCTTGCGAAGCCGAGCCGCGCAGCTTCCGTCGTCCTGGACCGCCGCCGTGGCGTCTGCGGCAACGATGATGACGCAGAGCGACGTACACCGCGCGTGGCGGTCGGTGATGAGCGCGAACCCCACCATGTCTCTCCTGGAGATGCTTGGCCTCCCCCCGCGTGCGTCGTTCGCGCTCGCAAAGGCGTACTATCGCGCAATCATGCTCAAGGTGCACCCCGACCGAGGGCCGGGCTACGAGCCGCAAGCGCGGATGCTGATTGAGGCCTGGCGCAAGTACGAAGAGCAGCAGACGCTACAGCAGCGGACGGTGCACGCGCAGCAAGCGGCGGCTCGAACGGCCGCCGCGGCAGCGCAACAGTTCCCCATCCCTGGGCACCCGGCGCACACGCCACTGGGCTCTGGGTGGCGAGCCCCATCGCAGCCGCGGGCGCCACAGCCGCCGCGGGCCGCGGCGCCCCCTCCGCCCGCGCCGGCGCGGCCGCCGGCGCCGACGAACGTGCAACATCCGGCGGCGCCGGCGGCCCCCGGCGGGTGGAGCCAATTCACGAGCGCGGGGACGGATGGGTCGTACTACGAAGGTCAGCGAATGCAGCAGAGGGTGGCTGCGCAGCACGCGTCGCTCCACGCGCGATCGGCACAAGTGGAGGCGCAGATCATGGCGACGCGCGCGCGTAGCGAGGCGCGGCAGCAGGCGGCGGCGCGGTTGCAGGCGCAGCGTGCGCAGGCGGCGCGGTTTCAGGCGCAGCGTGCGCAGGAGGCGGAGCAGGCAGAACAGCGCGCACGCCAGGCGGCGATGGAGGCAGCGGCACAGGCGACGGCGGCGGAGCACGCTCAGCGGCAGCGCGACCAGCAGATTCGCCAGCAGAGTGTTTTGCGGCGACGGGATGCAGAGGCCGCCGACGAGGCGCGGAGGCTCGAGGCGTGGAAGGCGGCTCAGCGCCTAAGGCTTCAGCAGCAGCAGCAGCAGCAGCCGCC
>Ga0160422_10001394_pt1 | contig 15147 bp, 16 predicted proteins | sample Fk160mmetaG_FD_108192 | JGI IMG/M metagenome (GOLD analysis project Ga0160422, IMG submission 108192) | Marine microbial communities from the Central Pacific Ocean - Fk160115 60m metaG | ecosystem: Environmental > Aquatic > Marine > Oceanic > Photic zone | place: The Central Pacific Ocean...
TAAAACAAGTTTAGGCTTAATCAACCGGTTGCCCTTTTTCAGTTTTATAAATGTACTTCAAATAAGTAGTACCTGTGTTCCAACTTTGGTCAAACTGAATAATTCGTTAATATGTTCGTTATACAATCCAATACAACCATTTGAGGATCTGCGCCCAATTTTTCTGGTGTCATGTGTTCCATGAATTCTGTAATATTGCCAACTTAAATACAACGCATGTGTTCCTAGAGGGTTTTCTGGTCCGGGGGGCATAAATTCTGGCCACTCAGGATTTCTTTCAAGCATAGAAGGCGTAGGTCGCCAGCTTGGGCCTTCAACTTTTTTTACAACTTTAGTGCGACCTCTGCGGGTCAACTCGTCAGACATTGGAACACTCGATGGATATAGATTATATATATCCTCGTCTTCAGACCAAAAGTGTAGGGCGCGTGATGTCATATCTACGAGGATTGCACCATTTTTTAAATTGCTAAAGTAGGGACGCCAATCAAGTGCACGAAAGCTTGAAAGGTTGTGGCGTCGAGCGTTTGTAATTTCCTGTTCAATTTCTGTGGTATCGTCAGCATTAACATTTGATTGTGCCAAGACCGGAGTGCTTACTGAGGCAAATGACGCTATCACAAACGATCTTCGGGACCAATCTTCCATAACTAACTCCAGGACATTAAATACAACATTGCCATTATGTTTTATTTACAATCTAAACAAGGAGTAAATAGCTAAGTTAAATAAAACTGTGTTTGATATGTTTTAAGTATCAATATAAGAGCAAGAATAGTGCGAACGGGAACAAAATGTTGAATATAAAGTGGCTCTTAGTTTTTTGTTTAATGTGGTTATCTGGCTGCAATGCGTTGGGGCCTCCGGAAATGGGTCCTGATGGAAAACCGTTACCGAAAATATACAAATTAAAGAGGCAAAATGTTGGTCATGTTAAATTCCGAATGTTGGATGCAGTAAATGCCTTGCGTATTGCCAAAGGCATTCAGGTGCTTGATTTTAACCCAGAATTAAATGCAGCTGCAGCTACTCACGCCCGTGATATGTCCATACAAAATAGACCCTGGCATTTTGGATCAGATGGATCATCTCCACTAGATAGGGTAGCTCGAGTCGGATACGAGAAAGTCTTTTTAGGTGAGACAATTTCAGAAACCTATGAAAGTGAGATTACCACACTGACAGCATGGATAAAAAGTAAAGGTACGCGAGAAGTTATACTAGATCCAAGAGCAAATGAATTAGGATTTGCTTGGTACCAAGAGCGTAATGGAAAAATCTGGTGGACTATGATCCTTGGTGGGAATTCGCTGGCTACGGTTCAATAAAGATTGGCGTGCCAATTCTTACTAACTTAAAAATTTCACGAATTTCTTTATTACTTACTGCAATGCATCCTGCTGTCCAATCTTTTTGAAACCAGCGAAAAGGTTTATCGGTTCCATGTATAAATATATCGCCTCCTGGACGTTTACCTTTAAGCTTTGCAAAATGTTTGTCTTTTGCGTTTGGGTACGAAATGCCGACAGATAGATAATATTTACTGTTTTTGTTCTTTCTATCGATTTTATAGGCCCCCTCCGGAGTTTTACCATCACCTTCAAAATTTTTGTGGCCCTTTGGAGCAAAACCAAGATCTACTCTGTATGACTTAATTATGTCATTGCCACTGATAAGGTATAATTTTCTCTTACTCTTTTTTACGACAATTTCGGTTACTTCTTGTGATTTAGTGGCTGAAAATACAATACCGGCATTAAAAAACCAACTAATCCCAATTATAATGAAGTCTCGCTTTAACACATTTTACCTCTTTATAAGGTTTTTTTAATTTATATTTAGACAGTATTAGTCACTTAATGATCTAGATGGTAGTATTTGAAATTTCAGACAGCTATCTTATCAATGCCAATGAAGCCGCCAGATTGCCGCTCCCAGTACTTTGAGTATAATCCGCCAAGCGTTAGTAATTCGTTGTGTGTACCCTGTTCAACTATTTTCCCTTCATGTAGAAGAATAATTCTATCCATTTTTACTATAGTCGATAGCCGGTGAGCTATAGCAATTACAGTTTTGTTGCGCATCACGTAATCTAACGCGTTTTGGATTTCGGCTTCAGTTTCGCTATCCAGCGCACTGGTCGCTTCATCTAAAATTAAGATTGGAGCATTTTTGAGAATTGCACGCGCTAGAGCTATTCTTTGGCGCTGACCACCTGAAAGCTTAACGCCCCGTTCTCCAAGGTGTGCGTCAAAACCTGAGCGACCTTGGTTGTCATTCAAATCCATTATGAATTGGTATGCCTGGGCTTTTTTTGCAGCGTTCATCACATCGTCAGATGAGGCAATTGGGTTTCCGTATAAGATATTATCATACGCAGATCTATTAAACATCGATGTATCTTGAGCCACAACAGAAATTTTACTACGAAGGCTATCCTGTGTAATCTCTGCTATATCTTGGTCCGATATTAAAATTCGACCACCTTCTGCATCATAAAATCTCAGTATTAGATTAACCAAAGTAGATTTTCCTGCACCTGAAGCCCCGACTAAGCCAATTTTTTCTCCTGCAGAAACATCAAGTGAAAGGTCTGTTATTCCACCAATTTCACGACCGTATTTAAATTTTAATTTTTCAATTTTAATTTTTGGCTCTACTATATGCAACTTTTTTGCACGCTCTTGATCTGTAAGCGTATACCTTGGCGTAAGTGTTTTTATACCATCCTCAATTTCGCCGATCTGAGCATAGATATTCATTAGGGTGAAACTTACCCATCCCGTCATTTGGGCAAGTCTTAGAGCGATAGCACCAGCGATCGTAACCTCTCCGACCGTGGCAAGATTGTTGACCCACGACAGCAATGATAAACCAACGAGGCCAACTGGAATTAAACCAGCAAGTGTCAAAAGTACGATACGGAACTCTAACATGGTCTTTTGTCTGTCAATTGAACGATCCAGGTATTTGTCCATTGCTGACACAGCAGCATCATTTTCATGAGAAATATGTGCGAATTGCTTTACAGTTTTTATATTACTTATCGTGTCAATAATCTGGCCTGACACCATAGCTTTTGAGTCTGCATAAGATTTTGATTTGCGCCTTATCCTGGGCATATATATTTTGATTAGAGCAATATACGTTATTAGCCAAGCTGCTACGAATAGTGTGCTTTTTAAATCAAATGCGCCTACTATAATCATTGCAGAAACTACGGATGCCAGAGCGTATACGCCAGTTTGTAAGAAATCTGTGATTAATGTTGAGAGAGAGTTAGCAGTTTGAAGTTGTTTTTGGGCTATTCTGCCAGCAAAGTCGTTGTCAAAAAAACTTACAGACTGCCCTAAAGTCCATTTATGAAGTTTAAGCAATGTCATATTGAGTATTTTGGGTCCAAGAATTGCTTGAAAAAGTGCGCTGAGGCAAAAACTTAATGGCCTCAAAAATATAAATATTAATATGCAAAAAAGTAAAAGAATTTTATTTGCACTGAAGAAAAGTGAACGTCCATTATCTGCCTGTGCGGCGTCAACTACCCACCCTAGAGCTATCGTAGTTATCATTTCGAATGATCCGGCTAATGTGCTGGCAGCAGCGCCAAAGAAAATAAATTTCCAAGTTCCCCCACAAGACCATATTATGAACCTCCAAAGTTCTTGTGGAGGCGGAGACATACTATCTTTTTTGTAGTCAATCTTATTTGATATCCAATTAATCATTTAACAGTCGTCTGTAAAAAACCACCTGACTGTTGTGCCCACAATTTAGCATAGAGACCATCATTTTCTAATAAGTCAGTGTGCGAGCCATCTTCAACAATACGCCCATTATTCATAACCAGTATCCTATCCATGTTTACGATAGTTGAGAGCCGATGTGCTATTGCGATTACAGTCTTTCCTTCCATCAAATAAGTCAAAGTCTCTTTTATAGCAGCCTCTATATCGCTATCTAGTGCGCTTGTAGCTTCGTCCATAAGCAAAATTGGCGCATCCTTTAAAATCACACGAGCGAGAGCAATACGTTGCCTTTGGCCTCCAGATAATTTAACGCCACGTTCACCAACTTTAGAGGAGTATCCTTTATTACCGTCTGCATCCTCAAGGTTTATGATAAATTCGTGGGCTCGTGCTTTTTTCGCTGCATCAATTATTTCTTTCTCAGCGGCGTCACTTTTCCCGTAGTTTATGTTTTCTCTTATGCTTCTATGTAAAAGGCTACTTTCTTGCTGTATTGTGCCAATATGCTGTCTTAGGCTTTCTTGCTTTATCAGGGAGATATTCTGCTTATCTATAAGTATTTTGCCCTTTTCAACATCGTAGAATCGCAAAAGCAATTTAAAAAGTGTTGATTTGCCTGATCCTGAGGGACCGACTAAACCAACTTTTTGTCCAGCAGGAATTTTAATATTTAGATTGTCAAGTCCACCAAAGCTTCGGCCATAATGGTGGTATAAATTTTGAACTTCTATTTTTGAATCACCAAGGTTCAGCTTCTTAGCATTTTTATGATCCACTAATTGTACTGGTTGGGCTATAGTCTCTAATCCTTCTCTAATAACACCTAATTCTCGAAAAAAAGTGGAAGCCGCCCACATTATCCATCCGGACATTGCACTTATACGAAGGACTAAAGTTGCTGCAGCTGCCACCACACCTACTGACGTTTGTTCTGAATACCAAAGCCATATAGCCCATCCAATTGTTCCGGCTGTTAGAATACCATTTAAAAAAGAGAGCGAAATATCCATTATGGAATATAATCGCAACTCTCTAATAATTGTATTTCTGGTGTCTGCGATTGCCTCTCTTGCATACTCAAGTTCTTTTTTTTCATTAGAGAATAATTTTACAGATTGGATATTTGTATAAGCATCTACTATGTATCCGTTCAAATTCGACCTAGCATCGGCTGCTGCCTGTGATGCTGGCTGAATGCGTTTGACCACAAAAACTATCAAATAACCGTAAGCAAACATCCAAACTAAAAGAGGCACTATGAGTTCTATTTCCGCGGTCACAAGTAAAAATAATGCTCCTACCAAGTAAGCTAAAATATAGCTAAATGCGTCAAATACATGATATATTACTTCACCTGCTGACCGAGGGGTCTGCATCACCCTATTTGCAATCCTCCCAGCAAAGTCATTTTCAAACCATCCAACTGACTGGCGCATGACTTGCCTGTGACCTCTCCATCGGAATAATGTTGCTATATTTGGCATAAGTGAATTGTTGTTTAGTAAAACAGCTATAGAGGCAATTACTGGCATTCCAACGGCGGCTAGGACCAAAAAAAATCCAATAAAGAAGCCATTCTCTAAAATTTCTTGTCTTGATCCCGTTTGCATTAGGTCAACAATTTGCCCAATTCCATAAATTAATAAAAGTTCGATGGTTGCCAATAAAAATGCAAAGAAAGCCGTTACACCGAACAGAAAATAGAAAGGCTTAGTATAATCTTTTAAAAAATTTGATATTTCTTTAGGCGGAGTATCGGTTTCCTGATAATTACAAAATGGATCTACAAGGTTCTCAAAAAATTTAAACATAGAACTTCCGTTAGTCACAAAAGATTGAAACGATAATAGACGCTTTAATTCTGTCAAGAGTGGCTTTTCGCTTTTATACCGAGAACGCTTAGTATTTTGGCCGAGTCAGATTTGAAATTGCTTTTTATCCATATACTTTGGGCTTCTTTCAATTTAACCCCAACGTCTTCCCCGCTCACATATTTAGATAAATGCGCTCCGGATATAGGACATGGATATAAACAAGCTTTTTCGATTTTTGTGACATCAATTAAATTTAATTTTGCGCCCTGGTTGAATGTGGAGATTGCTAGCATTGATTGGGCAATTTCCTTATTGAACTGGTAAACCAATTCAGCAGGGTCAAAGTTTTTTTCTAAAAGGCTTTTTAATAGTGAAAACTTTCTTGCTTCTTTACGGGATAAATTGAGGGATTTTATCTCGGTATCTCTAGTGAGCGCTACAAGTCTTCTAATTGCCTCCGGTTTAATCCCCATTTTTTCTTCTATTGAAATTAGATTTTTGATACTTTTGATACCTCGATTAATCGAGATCTTTTCAAGAACACCTATTTTTGACATTTCTAAGAGAGCACGGGATGGATCTTTGGATAACAATATTTTTTGTAATTCATTCCATACCCGTTCCTTAGATAGAAATTTCAAGCTATTTTTATTATCTTTGATCGCGTCTAATGCGTCTCGCTCGAAGTCTTCCACCAAGTCAGAAAACTGAGCATGGAATCGAAAAAATCTCAAAATTCTTAAGTAATCTTCTTGGATTCGGTTGTTTGCGTTGCCAATAAATTTTATTTTAAGGGGTTGGAAGTCTTTTAGTCCTTCAATTGGGTCTATGATTTTTCCGGTAGGGTCTGCATATAGTGCATTTATTGTAAAATCTCTTCTTTCAGCATCTGCTTTGATATTATCTGAAAAGCTTACATTAGCATGTCTTCCATCTGTATTTTGGTCACTTCGCATTGTAGTGATTTGGTATGGGATACCCTCTGATACTACAGTTACTGTGCCATGAGAAAATCCAGTTGGAGTAGCTTTAAAAGACCCGGTTTTAAAAAGATCTAACGTTTCCTCTGGTTTTGCATCAGTTGAGATATCAATGTCATTTACGGGGAGATTTAAGATACTATTTCTAACACACCCACCAACTAGGTATGCATTATGATCAGCTTTTTTAAATATTTTTAATATATTTTGTAAACTTTTACTCTTTATCCATTCGCTATTTATTTGCATTTTTAAACCCTTCGGCAAAACCATAAAGAATCCGAGCAGTAGCACCCCAAATATAGTATGGGCCATAGGGTACTACATAATAGTATCTCAACTCTTCTTGCCATTTTCGTGCTTGGATACTGTAGTTTTCAAGGTTCAAAAAATGCTTTAGCGGTACGTAAAAAACTTCATCTACCTCATTTTTGTCTATCTTTAAATCTAGCTTACCTGGCAGTTGAAAAATAATAGGCGTTACCAGAAATTTTGTAACAGTTTCATGTTTTGGCAGGATACCCAGTTTATTTGGAATTGATCGGTTCAGTCCGATTTCTTCTTCTGCCTCGCGCAAGGCTGTATTTACAAGTGTACCATCTTCAAGTTCAAATTTTCCACCTGGAAATGCAATTTGACCAGGGTGGTTTTTCAAGTGTCCAGCCCTTTTAGTAAGTAAAACTGATGGCTGCTTTTTCTTGGAAAAGCATATGCCAATGAGTACACTAGCTTTATTAAGTTTTCTCTCACTTCGTAGAACAATATTTTTATTTAAATCAAAGTCTGATGAGTTTATAGACTCTTCATCCAAAACTTTCTTAATTCTATCGATCCAATTAAGTCCCACTGTTCACGGCCTCAAAACCTACTGATTTTGGGTCTAATTCATAATGTGCACCGCAAAATTGACAATCGGCTGTAACAAGTCCATCCGCAGTTATCATCTTTGAAATATCCTTCGCCGAATATATCGAAAGTGACTGTCGTACTCGGTCTTCCGAGCAGCTGCAGCCAAAGCGAACTGATTGAGTATCGAAAATACGGGGCTGTTCCTCATGAAACAACCTTACAAGAAGCTCTGAGGGGGTTACCGAAGGGCCAATTAGCTCAAGATCTTCAATTGTATTAAGGTGATAATTTATACGGTTCCAGTTTTCTGCACTGTCTCCACTAAGAAGGTCTTTAGAACTTAATAGTCCACTGGGATCGGAGTTATTTTCTTCTGAAGCTTGGAAATTAGACGTTGGTAGATGCTGAACCATTATACCGCCAGCTTTCCAGTTTTCTTCCATATTAGTTTCTTTTATTTTGCCAAACTTCAGATGAAAGACCGTTGGAAGTTGCTCTGATTGAGCAAAATATGTCTCAGCACTATCTGACAAAGATCTTCCATTCAAAGGTGATAATCCTTGATAGGGCTTTGTTCCTTCGCCTTGGTCAATCAATACCGCAAAATAACCCTTTCCAAGTTGGTCAAACGGGTCTTTATCAGTTAATTTTTCTTTATCAAAACTAGCATAAGCCCGAATTCGTGCAGTCTCTCCTGTTTCTTTGGGAGCATAAAAATCAGTTGCTATCATACGAACTGGACCGTTTGTTTGTACTTGCAAAGACAACTTCCAATGTAGTTTTATACTTTCTCCGATCAAAGCCGTAAGTAGTGTCATCTCGGCGACTAGTGATTCAACAGCTTTGGGATACTTATGCTGTTTAAGGATACCTTGTAAAACTCCATCTAATCTTGCAATCCTGCCGCGCATATCTGAAGCGTCAAGCTGAAATGGTAAGACTGTATCACCCCATGCTATTTTATTGCCCAATGACATTTTTTATCCTTGAATTTTCAATTCATGCTTATACGCTCGTAACAATTAGGACAAGTTTCAAAATGTGAATTGCTTTTGGTATGATAAAAACTTACGCCACAGAAATTGAGCGGGGTAAAAAATATATTTATCGTCCAGGTGTTTATGTAATTTTACCTTTTGGGAGCCAAGTTTTACTCACTTTTCAGGCGGACCCCCATAATGAGTTTCAACTGCCAGGTGGGGGCGTTGACGCTGGAGAGCAACCAATAACAGCTCTTTACAGAGAGGTGATTGAGGAAACGGGATGGGTTATTGGAAGGCCTCGTAAGATTGGAGCATTCAGGCGTTTTGTATATATGCCAGAATACAAAATGCGGGCTGAAAAACTCTGCCACATTTATTTAGCCAAACCTGTGTTTAAAAAGTGTGAGCCAACGGAGCCTGACCACACGGCAATTTTTGTGGATATCCATGTTGCTTATCAGATCTTAGCTGTGGATGGCGATGCATATTTTTTACAAAAGGTTTTAGCAGGTCAATACTGAGACTATGACAAAAATGCTACATATTAGGTTCTAGGCAGCAAAAAACTCAAAAATTGCACTCAGAAAACTGAAGAAACTTAATTATACAAACTGCGAAAGTGTCTCGTCATTTGTGATGTCTGAATATGTAAAGCCGGCATCTTTCAGTCGATTAAAGAAACAATTAAAATTTTCTGGCGACTTTGTCTCAATTCCAATCAGTATAGAACCGAAATTCCTTGCTGATTTTTTGAGGTACTCAAAACGTGTTATGTCATCCTCTGGGCCAAGAAAATTTAAAAAATCCTTTAGCGCACCGGGTCTTTGGGGCATACGCAAGATAAGATATTTTTTTAAACCTGCAAATCTTTGTGCTCTTTCTTTTACCTCGGGTAATCTTTCAAAATCAAAGTTGCCGCCTGAGGTAACACATACAACATGACGCCCTTTTATCGCCTGACCCAAGTCTTGTAACGCGTCAACTGCTAGGGCACCGGCAGGTTCAAGGACTATGCCCTCAACGTTCAACATCTCTAACATGGAGATGCATATTCTATCCTCTGGAATAGTAATTACATTTGCTAATCCTATATCTTTTAGGCAGCTAAAAGTTTTTTCACCAATTTTGCCCACGGCAGCACCATCGGTAAATGTATTAACAGTATCAAGCTTTGTGGGTTTTCCGTTTACCAGTGCCTCACGAAGGCATGCAGCTCCGACGGGTTCAACTAAAGTGTATGTGCACTGATTCCCAAAATAACTGGTGACCCCAGCTGATAGCCCACCACCTCCAACTGGCAGAATAATATGGTCAGGGCTACAGCCAAGCTGTTTTTTTATTTCTACTCCAACAGAGGCCTGCCCTATTATAATGTCTTCGTCATCAAATGGTGACAGAAAATGTAGACTTTCTTTTTTACAAAATGTTTGTGCAGTATCCAGACAGTCATCGAAGTAGTCCCCAGTCAGTTTGATTTCAACAAATTCACCACCAAAAATTTGGGTTTTTTGTATTTTCTGCTGTGGGGTTGTGACCGGCATGAAAATTATGCCATTAACTTTTAACTGTCGGCACATAAAAGCAACGCCTTGAGCATGATTTCCTGCACTTGCACAAACAAAAGCTTTTTTGTCGGCAAATTTACGCATAGCAGTAAATGCTCCACGTAATTTATAAGATCTGACAGGGCTGAGATCTTCGCGCTTCAACCATATATCAGCGCCGTAGATTGCAGATAGGTGTTCATTCCGCTGTAACGGAGTTGGAGAAAAAATTTCCCGTATTTCCTTCTCCGCTTGGTCAGCTGATTTTGTAAAATTTGTCATAATTAAGCAATGGCTTAGAGGTCTCAGCATTGCAAGTATTTTTAATGGTAAGTCTAAGATAATCAATCATAGGTCTTCAGTCTTTAGTAAATGGTGATCTTGCCCATAGATGGAAAAAGGGGTAGGCCAAACGCAATGAAAGGGGATTCTAATGCATAAGCCGAAAAAAGTGGTTTTGGCCTATTCGGGCGGGCTCGATACATCAATTATTCTGAAATGGCTGCAAACTGAATACGCATGCGAAGTAGTTACTTTTACAGCAGATTTAGGGCAGGGTGAGGAACTTAATCCTGCGCGTGAAAAAGCGGAATTACTCGGGATCGAACCCACTAATATTTATATTGAGGACCTAAAGGAAGAGTTTGTCAGTGATTTTGTTTTTCCCATGTTTAGGTGTAACGCCCTTTATGAGGGCCTTTATCTTTTGGGAACTTCAATTGCGCGCCCTTTAATTTCAAAACGACTTGTTGAAATAGCAGAAGAAACTGGTGCTGATGCAATTGCGCACGGTGCAACTGGCAAAGGGAATGATCAGGTTCGTTTTGAGCTGTCAGCCTATGCCCTTAACCCAAACATACACGTTATAGCACCTTGGCGTGAGTGGAGCTTAACCAGTAGATCGAGGTTAATAAAATTTGCTGAAGAAAATCAGATACCCATCGCAAAAGATAAGCGTGGGGAGGCTCCATTTTCTGTCGATGCTAATTTACTTCATACGTCATCGGAGGGGAAAATATTGGAAGACCCATCAGTTGCTGCCCCTGATTATGTTTATCAGCGGACTATAAATCCAGAAAATGCTCCAGAAGCTCCTGAATTTATCGAAATTGAATTCTTATACGGTGATGCGGTTGCAATTAATGGTCATAAAATGTCTCCAGCTGAAGTTTTAACAAAATTAAATGAACGAGGAGGGGCTCATGGTATTGGGCGACTTGACCTTGTTGAGGGAAGATTTGTTGGGATAAAGTCTAGAGGGATTTATGAAACTCCTGGCGGAACAATACTGTTGGAAGCACATCGGGGTATAGAGCAAATTACTTTAGATCGTGGTGCTGCTCATTTGAAGGATGAGTTAATGCCCAAGTATGCGGAACTTATTTATAATGGTTTTTGGTACAGTCCAGAAAGGGAAATGCTGCAATCTTTAATTGACAAATCGCAGAAGTACGTTTCTGGAACCGTAAGGCTTAAGTTATACAAAGGGTCTGTAAATACTGTTGGTAGGTGGTCGGACTACAGTCTTTATTCTGAAAAACATGTGACTTTTGAAGATGATGCAGGTGCTTACGATCAAAATGATGCTGCCGGTTTTATCAAGTTGAACGCATTACGCCTCAAGCTATTAGCCCATCAGAAACTAAAAAATAAACAGGGACCTTAATTTAGTCGAAGATAAATGAAGGTTAAGCCTAAATTCCAACTTCCATACTGATTTCTTTTTTTGATTTTCGCTGTCGTTCTGTCTCAGATTTTAACTGCCCACAAGCAGCCATAATATCTTCTCCTCTAGGAGTCCGTACGGGACTTGCATAACCTGCACGGTGAATTATGTCGGCAAATTTCTTTATTTGACGCCACTCACTTCTTTTATACGGTGAACCCGGCCATTCATTGAATGGAATTAAATTTATTTTAGCAGGTATGCCAGCGATCAGTTTGACTAAGCGGAAGGCATCTTGTTCGCTGTCGTTCACGTCCTTGATCATAACATATTCAAATGTGATGCGTTCGGAGTTAGACAATTTTGGGTAATCCTTAAGTGCTCCAATTAGAGTTTCAATATTCCATTTCTTGTTAATAGGAACTAACTTGTCTCTAATCTCGTCAGTTGTGCCATGAAAAGAAACTGCCAAAAGACATCCAATCTCGTCGGCTGTCCTCGATATTTCCGGGACAACCCCCGAGGTAGACAATGTGATCCTTTTTCTTGATAAACATATACCTTCAGGATCCATAACAATTTTAAGTGCGTCTCTCACATTTTCAAAATTATATAGCGGCTCGCCCATTCCCATAAGGACGACATTCGATAGCAATCTGGTTTCCTTATTTTTGCCGCTTAAATTTTCCCATTCGCCCAAGTCATCGCGTGCAATTAATACCTGGCCTACTATTTCTCCAGAGGTAAGATTTCTCACGAGTTTTTGCGTGCCAGTGTGACAAAATGAACAGGTAAGTGTACATCCGACCTGTGAACTTATGCAAAGTGTTCCACGACCTTCTTCAGGGATGTATACAGCCTCAACCTCATGTCCCCCAGCCAGTTGGAGCAGGTATTTCCGTGTTCCATCCTCTGAGCATTGTTTTGAAATTACTTTAGGGACTTCAAGTGTGAAATTTTTGCTTAGAAGTTCTCGATAATTTTTTGACAGGTTCGTCATGTGGGAAAAATTTCGTTCGCCTTTTTGGTAAATCCATTGCCAAAGTTGAGCTGCTCTCATTTTTACTTGCTTCGCAGGGGTGCCAATTTCCAAAAGCTTTTTAAGCATAAGTGCTCTACTCATGCCGATCAAATTGACTGGACCAGAGGGTAAAGTCCGCGGGATAGTCAAGAGATCATGTGTAATCGGTGCTGATGGTTTCATTACTAGATGCTATCCAAACTTAGAAAAAAGTTTCTATACTAATTTAATTCTAAAGAGTTCAACGATATTTTGTTTTTTATTTGCAACGCTTTGAAGCATCTTCAACAGCAGCTGTAAAACCCTTTAATGAAAAAGTATCCTCAGTTTTCGTACCTCTGGAAGATCTGCCGGTGAGTTTCGCTTTAGCTCCGCGTTTCATGGCTTGAACCATTTTTTTATCGACTTCATCTGTCGGTGCCCAAGCCCATTCTCCATTTGTAAACATTTGGTATCTAGTACCATCTATATTTACATCTACATTGCTTCCATCATCGAAGGGGTATCCACCAGTGAATGATATTTGTCCTTTTATGCCGGACCCGGGAATATATGACACAAACAACAAAATATCGCTGCGTTTCACCGAGACCATTCGTCCATCACGGGTATTGACGGTCTCAATCGGTTGGGATGCTGCCCAACATTCTTTGGGGCTCTCTTCCACGAAAACCACCCAATCTGCCTGCGTAGATGCTACATTAGTACTTGAATCTTGGGCAATAAGAGCGCCTCCGCCAAAAAGTAGAATAAAGATTATTACCAAATTTTTGGATACTTGTTTTATCATATTTCCTCGCGTTAATCAGTTCTTGTCTTATTATACTGAGATAGCATATTAAAAACAGGCTATTTTAGTCTTTATTTACGTCTATTATTTTAAACTGAAGCTTACTTAATTTAAAGCCCTGATAATAACAATTCGAATAGGACGAATTTCATGATTAATTCTGCAGTAGAACTTTGTGAAGTATGGAGAGGTTCTTTAAGGGAAAGTTTGCATATTGGGCATGCGGTAGTGTGTGATAGTAGTGGAGGGATAGTAAAGTCTTGGGGTGACCCAGAACAGATTTTTTATTCAAGATCATCATCCAAAATGATTCAAGCGTTACCATTGGTAGCTTCTGGAGCAGCTGATAGTTTTGGCTTGTCATCCGAACATCTTGCCTTGGCCTGTGCATCTCATAACGCTGCTAGTATTCATACTGTTCTAGTGGAAAAATGGTTAAGTGAGCTCGGATTATCGAAGTCTGACCTCTGTTGTGGACCGCAGGTGCCGCGTGACCGCGATGCAAAAATAGACTTATTTAGGGCTAACAGAAGCCCCTGTCGCATTCATAATAATTGTTCTGGAAAGCATTCTGGGTTCCTAACTTTGACAAAGTACTTAGGTGCCGAATCTAACTATGTTAGCATTGATCATCCGGTTCAAAAAGCTTGCTTGGAGTTTTACGAAATGACCACAAAAGAGATGAGTATTGGTTACGGAATAGACGGATGTTCTGCGCCAAATCACGCATTCAGTTTGAAAGGCATTGCTAATGCTATGGCTTGGTTTTCAGATGCTAAAAGTAGATCAGATATCTCCTCTAAAAGTGCTGTTAGGATAATAGACGCAATGATAAAGCATCCTGCATTAGTGGCTGGTGAAGGTCGTGCTTGTACAGACTTAATGAGAGCAGCACAGGGAAAAGTAGCTTTAAAAACGGGAGCGGAAGGTTTTTTCGTGGCAATAATCCCAGAGAAAAAAATGGGTGTTGCTCTGAAAGTTTTAGATGGTGCGACCAGAGCCAGCGAGTGTGTAATAGCATCAATTTTAGTAGGACTAGGTGTTTTGCATCCTGCTAACCCGATTGTCGCGAAGTATTTGAATCCTTCGATCTTAAACTGGGATGGACTAAAAACTGGTTTTATAAAACCATTAATACAGTAAAAATGATCGTAAAGTTTAACAAACCATTTTATGTATTGTCTCAATTTACCGATAATTTAGAGAATGCGAGTGAAAGAGGTAATTTGTCTGACTTCATTTCTATTCCAAATATTTACCCAATTGGAAGACTTGATAAAGACAGCGAAGGTTTGATATTGTTATTGGCTAACGGGAAATTGCAGCAAAAACTCTCAAACCCGAAAATAAAATAAAAAAAACATATAATGTGTAAGTTGAAGGTGAGCCTAAACAATCGGATTTGGATCTTCTAATAGGTGGTATAAAGTTAAAAGATGGTATCACACGTCCTGCAGAGGTTAAGATAATTGAAGCTCCATGTCTTTGGAATAGAGTTCCACCAATTCGACTACGAAAAACAGTTCCTGATTCATGGTTGGAAATTACCATTTATGAGGGAAGAAACAGACAAATTAGACGAATGACTGCTGCTGTTGGCTATCCTACTTTGCGGTTAATTCGCATTAAAATAGGAAGCTATAGCTTAAATAATTTGATGCCAGGAGATTTTGAAACTATCGCATAGCTTTAAATTAAATATTAATTGTATTCAAACAGCAGTTAAACCTTCATCTAATGCACCCAAAATCTGA
>Ga0160422_10001395_pt1 | contig 15147 bp, 4 predicted proteins | sample Fk160mmetaG_FD_108192 | JGI IMG/M metagenome (GOLD analysis project Ga0160422, IMG submission 108192) | Marine microbial communities from the Central Pacific Ocean - Fk160115 60m metaG | ecosystem: Environmental > Aquatic > Marine > Oceanic > Photic zone | place: The Central Pacific Ocean...
CGGTGAAGATGAATAAACAAACTAAACTAATGTATGCCTTAGAGCATATCGACCATTTATATGATCTAATTGAAGAGAACGAAGACGAAGAACAATTAAAGGAGCATTTGATTTATCTTGATTCGGAACTTACAAAACAGATGTCCAAAGAACTAAAACGCAAACTTAAACGATGAGTACACTAATTGCAAACCTACCATCCTATGAAGTATGGGTGAGAAAGGAATATTTGACTGATCATAAGAGTGGTCATGGTGAATTTGTAAAAGGAGTCTGGGTATCTGCCAAGTCAATTCCCGGAAGAGCATTTTATTTTGAGACATATTTACCAGAATATGCTGCAATGTTCGATAAATTACCAATTTCTGCGTTTACAACCGACCCAGAGACTCCTACACCGGACATGACACTGCATAATTTGCAGTTTTGGAACTGTATGGACTATGGTGTGGTTGCTGTTCAGAAGCAATTTATCGGTTCAATGCACTTTGAAGTGATGACAAGGGACTTTGGCAACCAAACAGGCACTTATATTTGTACTTTAGACAATTATCACGAGAGTGTAGACGCAATCGACTACTCAACAAGTGAACAACCAGCTGAACATAAGTCTCATAACCTCTTAGAATTGGATAATGGACAGTTTTGCCTCTATCCAAACAACAGAATGAGGATTTATGACAACAGTATCACTCCTGAGACACCTAAGATACCCGATTTTAAGGTTTCAACCGTGTATTATCAGGTAGAGAACGGTCATGATCGTGATGGATTGGGTTCAGAAGAGAATTATTTCTGGAAAACTGCAAAAGAACGTAAATCTGGCAATGTTGAGATCAATATTGAACCGGAATTAGGATAAATATTATTTTTTAAGGCATAAAATGGTTATTAAAGTGGATAAATCAGAAGAATTTAAGAAAACTGGTCGTAAATTGATCAGTGAGTATGATGGACATGAATATTATGACGAAAAAGAGGAAGAAAAACCTCAATTTTTAAATGAAAATTCAAAAACTACATGAAAAACGTGAAAAATGCCCATATGGGCACTCATTTATTTGTCGAAGTGTACAATGTACCTTTTGAAAAGTTGAATAATGCGTCTAAAATTGCAAATAACATGGTAAGTGCAGTTAAGTCTGAGGGATATACTCTTCTTAACTGCTTTATTCATCAATTTGAACCTCAAGGAGTTACTGTTAACGTAACACTTGCTGAAAGTCACTTTGCTTTGCATACTTGGCCTGAAAAACAGTGTCTTGCATTCGATATTTTTACTTGTGGCACTAAAAATCCACGTTCATTAGCATGGTGGATCCTTAATTATTTTGATTCTGATGATTATAATATGAATGAGTTGGGAAGATAGGTATAAATAATAAAAAAACTCTAATAAATGGCGGTTAAACGTATATCAAGGTCGTTTAAAGACATAAATTTGTCTTTTACACCCCATCCTATAACAAAAGATCTTACTTTTTTGCGTAATGAAGACGCAATTAAGAGGTCTGTGAGAAATATTGTGCAAACCATACCAACTGAGAGGTTTTTTAACTCTGTTTTAGGATCAGATGTACGTGATTTACTTTTTGATAACTTTATAGACTTTGGTACAGCATCAGCTATTGAAGATCAAATTAAAATATCAATAGAAAATTTTGAACCTAGAGTGGATAATTTAGAAGTGAATGTTGAACCAAGACCTGATCAAAATGAATTTGAGGTGAATGTTATATTTGATATTATTGGTCAAGAGTTTCCAACACAAGACTTTACGTTCATATTACAAGCAACAAGATAATGCCATTTACAAAATTCACCAATTTAGACTTTGATCAGATAAGAGAGCAGATAAAAGATTATCTGAGAGCAAATTCTAACTTTACAGACTTTGATTTTGAAGGGTCAAACTTCTCTGTGTTGATTGATACCCTTGCATATAATACATATATTTCTGCATTTAACTCAAATCTCGTGGTAAATGAGTCATTCCTTGACTCTGCAACATTAAGAGAGAATGTAGTATCACTTGCAAGGAATATAGGATATGTACCACGCTCTAAAACGGCAGCCAGAGCATCAATTAAGTTTCAGGTTGCAACCACTACCAGTAGTCCTACATTAACCCTACAACCCGGTATAGTGTGTGTAGGCACAGAGGACGACACTGATTTTGTATTCTCCATATCTGAGAGTATCACCACAACTGTTAATAATGGTTTTGCTCAATTTGGGACTGTTGAAGATCCAATCAATATCTTGGAGGGTACATATCTAAGGACTACATTTGTTGTAGATGGATCATTAGAGCAGAGATTCATACTTGATAATTCATCAATCGATACATCGTCGATTGTTGTTTATGTTAAGCATGCAGATGAGGATGGTTTAGGAAAACAATATAAATTAGTTGATAATATTGTGAATGTTACATCAATATCAGAAACTTACCTTATACAAGAGGTGCAAGATGAAAAGTATGAGATATTGTTTGGAGATGGTGTATTTGGAAGAAAATTACAAAATGGAGAGCAAATAACAGTTCAATATATTATTACTTCAGGTGAAGATGGAAATGGGCCGGAAGTATTTACATTTGCAGGTAGTTTTGCGGATAAAGATGAAATAACTAAAGATCAGTCTAAAGTGAATGTTATAGTCCCTACATCCACACCAATTGTAGATACCATTCAACGTGCCTCTAATGGCGGTAATATAGAATCCCTTGATTCAGTCAAATACTTTGCTCCAAGACTCTATTCAGCACAGTACAGAGCAGTTACAGCAAGAGATTATGAATCAATCATACAGACTGTATATCCTAACACAGAGAGTGTATCAGTCGTGGGTGGTGAAGAGTTAGATCCGCCACAATTTGGCACGGTTTTCATCACAATTAAACCAAAAAATGGTGATTTTGTATCTGATTTTGATAAAACACAAATTCTACAAAAGTTAAAAAATTATTCATTAACTGGAATCAATCAGAAAATTGTAGATCTACAAGTTTTATTTGTTGAGGTTGAATCATTTATTTACTATAATTCAACATCTGTTGAAAATGTAAATGATTTAAGAACGAAGATAACTGGAGCATTAACGACTTACTCAAAATCAGGTGATGTAAATAGGTTTGGTGGAAGATTTAAATATAGTAAAGTGTTAAATGTAATTGATAACATAGACCGATCAATAACATCTAATATCACAAGAATAAAAATACGAAGAAATTTGAATGCCTTAATTAATAAATTTGCTCAATATGAGTTATGTTTTGGTAATCAGTTTAATGTAAAGCCTGGTGGATTAAATATTAAAAGCACAGGATTTAAAATTCAAGGCACAAAAGAGACTGTGTATATAACTGATACACCTAACGAGGATCAATTAACTGGTGTCATATCAGTAGTTAAAAAAGATTTAGTAACGGGAACTAATGTTATTGTGGTTAAGTCTGCTGGAACGGTTGATTACATTCGTGGAGAAGTTAATCTAACTACGATTAATATAACGGAAACTGAGAGACCAAATAATGTTGTTGAGGTGCAAGCATTCCCAGAATCGAATGATGTCATAGGTTTACAGGATTTATACTTAGATTTTAACATCCCCAGTAGTTCCATAAATATGGTGAAAGACACTATTACATCTGGTGAACAAATTTCTGGTGTTGGTTATAAAGTAACATCATCCTACTCTAACGGAGAACTAAACAGGTCATAAAATGATAGGAACTGGAATCGAAAAACGTATACAAGTCCAACAAGTTATAGAAAGTCAACTTCCTGAGTTTATACTCTCAGAGAGTCCAAATACAGTAGATTTTCTAAAACAATATTACATCTCACAAGAACATCGTGGAGGTGTAATAGATTTAAGTGATAATTTAGATCAATATATTAAATTAGATAATTTAACACCTGAAGTAATAGTTGGTGTAACAACACTTACAGCAGGTTTGACAACTACAACTGATACAATCACAGTATCATCAACTAAAGGATATCCTGATGAGTATGGTCTTTTAAAAATAGATGATGAGGTAATTACATACACTGGTATTACAACTAATAGTTTTACAGGATGTATTAGAGGTTTTAGTGGTATTACGTCATATAGAGATCCAAACAATCCCGGTGAATTAATATTTTCAAATACAACAGCTGCCGATCATAATGTAGATGCACCTGTTAATAACTTAAGTGTACTTTTTTTACAAGAATTTTATAAAAAAGTAAAGTCAACCTTTACTCCGGGTCTAGAGGATACCAAATTTATACCGAATATAGATGTAAGTAATTTTATAAAAGAGTCTAAATCATTATATCAATCTAAAGGAACTGCAGAGTCTTTCCGTATTTTGTTTAATGTTTTATACGGAATTACACCTAAAATAATTGATACAGAAGAATTTTTAGTAAAACCCTCTGGTGCAGAGTATGTTCGTAGAGAAATTATATTAACTGAGGTTCTTAGTGGTGATCCTAATAAATTGGTAGGACAAACAATTACTAAATCAAATGATTCGCAAACAAATGCATCTGTATCTGAAGTTGAGATAGTTACTAGAGATAGAAAAACTTACTATAAATTAGGTCTGTTTGTTGGATTTAATGAGAGGAGTGGTATTAACGGTATATTTACAATACCCGGAAAATCAAAAGTTATTGATAATGTATCGGTTGGCTCGTCTGTAATTACTGTAGATTCTACTGTGGGATTTGGTACAACTGGTACAGTAGTATCAGGTATAAACACAATAACTTATGGTGACAAAACATTAAATCAGTTTTTAAATTGTACAGGAATTACATCTGCCATTTCAACAACAGATGATATAAGATCTGATGAATTTGTATTTGGTTATGAAAATGGTGATATCAATAAAAAGGTAGAATTAAGAATTACAGGTGTATTATCCAATTTTGAGTTACTAGCATCTACGGGATCTAGTGTTACTACAGAAGGTGAAAGAATTACAGTTAAAAACTTAGGTGAAGTAATTCAAAATCCGATAACTGGTAAGACACCAAAGGAAGTATTTTTTAATTCTTGGATTTATAATACATCTAGTTCATTTCATATTAATAAAGTAGGTGTTTCAACTAATACTAGTGTTGTATTTTTTAATTCAGATGTAGATAAATCTAACTTAAAAATTAATGATAAAGCAGATATTATTAAAAGAGGTGGTGCACAACAAGTAGTTCTTTCAGGAGTGGCAGTAACCAATATTACTAATCAAAGTGATGGTACAATTAAAATAGATATTGATAAAAGTTTTAATATTGATAAAGATGAAGAATATAGTTTACGTAGAAAAGTGGATAGGGCTTTCAGTTCAGTTTCACAATTACAATTTGGTAATAATGTAATTACTGCTAATGTCCAAAATACCTATAATCAAGATGAAGAGAATTATTATGTAGCATCATCTTCATTACCATCATATGATATTACTGAAACTGTTTCAAAGAGTACCATTACAGGTAATGACCCTAGCGAATTGCAAGGATTCAGTAATTTAACACAGAAATTTTCAATTATTGCATTTCCTAACCCACATGAATTTAGAACTGGTGATGCTATATTTTACAAGGCATCAAATAACATAATGGATGGTCTCACAGAAGATGTATATTATGTTGAGAGAATTACTAATAAGAAAATTAGATTATATACATCAAGATCATTTATTCCAATTTCAGATTTTGTAGAATTTAAACTTGACGGAGCAGGTAGTCATAGTTTTGTGCTATTAAGACATAAAAATGAAAATATCGGTGTTCAAAAAATATTAAAGAAATTTCCTGCTGTACCCAATATAAAATCAGGAATTGGTTCTATCACGAATCCCGGTACAACTGGTATTCTTATAAATGGAGTTGAAATAGTAAATTACAAGTCACTTGATAAGATTTACTTTGGGCCATTAGATGAAGTAAAAGTTTTAAATGGTGGATCAAATTATGATGTGATAAATTTACCTGATATTACTCTACCTCAAGTAGGATCAGGAGTCACTGCTTTGATAAGACCTGTAATAAAAGGAACTTTAAGTGAAATATTAGTTGATCAGCAAGATTTTGATATTGAAAGAATTTTATCCGTTTCTTTAACTGGAGGAAATGGTGCAGATGCGATTATTGAACCTGTTGTTGGTAGAAGATTTAGAGAATTGTCATTTGACGGTAGACTATCAACTAAAAATGGTGGATTAGACATATTCAATGATCAAATTATATTTACTAAACCTCATAATCTTAAAGATGGGGAACCTTTAGTTTATGATAATGATGGATTTCCATCCATAGGTATTGCAACTGATTCGTCAGGTAATAACATTGATCAGGGTGTATTTCTTGCTGATGGGTCTGTTTACTATCCAAAGGTGGTTGGTATTACCTCAGTAAAGTTATTTGCTACAATCAATGATTTTAACTCAGGTATCAACACAGTTGGATTCACTACAGTTAATAATCAAGGTGTTCACAAATTTAGATTTTTTAATCAAAAAAATTATCTTAAATCAGTTGTTATTAAAAATAAAGGTGTAAATTACACAAATAGAAAATTATTTGTAAAACCAGTAGGCATATCCACAATAGAGAATACTGTTACATTTAAAAATCATGGTTTTGAAACTGGAGAACTTATAAAGTATGATTTTGCCTCTGGTGGTGCAACAATAAGTGGATTATCCAATAGTAATCAATACTATATTATTAAATTAGACAATAATACTTTTAGATTAGCAAATGCAGGTGCCGATGGATCTGATAATAGTAATTTAACTCGAAAAAACTATGTTAGATTTACAAGTTTTGGTTCAGGATTGCAGGAATTTTTCTATCCTGAAATCACAGTTAATGTTCAAGCAGTTTATTCACCTACAACTTTAACAAGATCTGGTGATCTTGTATTGACACCTGTAGTTAGAGGTTCAGTTCTTAATACTTATTTGTATGAATCTGGAACAAATTATGGATCTGATATCTTAAATTTTGAAAAAGATCCGGGTGTTATAGTAAAAAATGGTAAGGATGCAGAGATAAAAGTTGTTGCATCAAAAGGTAAAATTATCACAGCTGATGTAAGATTTGGTGGTAAAGAGTATTTTTCACCACCTGATTTAGAATTTGTAGGTGTTGGATCAGGTATAGGTGCAAAATTAAGACCAGTTGTTACTAATGGAAAGATAACTGATGTAAAAATAATAAATCCGGGAATTGGTTATACTGAATCTCCAACAGTATTGGTTAAACCAGCTGGAATTGGATTAATATTTAAACCATCAGTTCGATCATTAACAGTAAATAACTTAGAAAGATTTGATGATGAGATACTTTTAAAAGAATCTGATACTAACCTTCAATATGCAGTTGTTGGATATAATACATCATTGTTATCATCACCCTTTTCTGATCCTAATCCAGTAAATGGACACTCACCAATAGTAGGTTGGGCATACGATGGTAATCCAATTTATGGCCCTTATGGTTATTCTGATCCTGATGATATAAACTCATCAATAAAAATAATAGATACTAGTTATCAATTAAATACATCAGATGTGACAAATAGACCAGCATCAACATTATTTGCCGATGGATTTTTTGTTGAAGATTTTATTTTTAATGAATCTGGTGATTTAGATAAAAGTAATGGAAGATTTTGTAAAACACCTGAGTATCCAAATGGTGTATATGCTTATTTTGTTGGTGTTGCAACTGCATCATCTGGATCATTAGAACCTAAGTTTCCTTATTTCATAGGAGATACTTATAGATCAACACCTATTGAGGATAATTTTTTAATTAATCAAAATAATTTTGATTTAAATTCAAATAATTTAATAAGAAATACACTTCCATACAAAGTATCTGATCCAGATGCTGATAATGATTTTATTTCAGAATCAAATGAAATCATAGAACAAAGTGCAATTATTGAATCGGTTACAGAGGGAAATGTTGAAGGATTTCAAATAGTAGAGTCTGGTAGTGGATTCAAAGTAAACGATAGTCTTACATTTGATAATAGTAACACCTCTGGGGGAGGTGCTAGTGCGTTTGTTTCTAAGGTTACTGGTAAACCAATTCTGAATATTAATACAACTGTTCAGACATATGATGATGTAGTATTTGTAAGAGATAGTGCTACACAAATTAGTGGATTTATCTCAACATCACATAATTTTATACAAAATGATCAAATTGCAATATCAGGTTTAACAACAAGTATTCCTCATTTAACTGATTCTTTTAAAGTTGGTGTATCATCTGAGTCAGTAGTATTATATAAAGCCTTAGGTGCAAACGCTACAGCAGGTGTTGTTACAGACATTTATGTTTCATCAATTCCTGAAAGAATATCAATTGGAAGTAGTATTGGAATAGGAACTGAAAAATTACAGGTTATTAATAAATTTGATGATAGAAAAATCTTAAGAGTAAGAAGAGGTATTGTAGGTGGTAGTGGACATGCATTGTCAGATATAGTATCAACAGTCCCACATAAATTTACAATTGAATTTAAGACAGATCCATTTAACTCAAAAATAAATGAAAAAGTATTTTTCAATCCAAAAGAGCAAGTTGGTTTAGCATTAACTGCAGGTACAGTTGTCTCTATGGCTAAGTCATTTACAACTGGTGAATTATCAAAAGTTATTAGTGTTCCTGCTAAGAGCATTTTCTTACCAAATCATCCTTTTACTAATAATCAACAATTAACATTAAAAATTCCAACCGGTGCAGGTGTATTATCAGTTGGTACTGGTGTGACACAAGCAGTTGCAGCTAGTTTTAATTTAACAGATGGCACAACTGTCTTTGCTAAAAGAATTTCTAATGATTTAGTAGGATTATCCACAATCAGAGGTGAAGAAACTATTTTCTTTAAAAATTCACCAACAGATAACTTTGAGTATTCATTGGAGACAAATCATACACAAGTATTAGGTAAAGTAGAAAAAATCATCAGTAAAGTAACTCTTACAACTGCTCATGGTCTTTCTAACTCAGAAATTATCGATTTAACTCTTGATTCTAATATATCAGGTGGCACAGGTGTGAGCACATCGGTTATAGTTAAATACTCCTCTGTGGAAGATAAACTTTTGATAAATCCCATGTCATTAGTTCAATCTAATGTAGGTACTGATAGAATTTTCAAAGATGATCATGGATTTGTAACAGGTCAAAAAGTTTACTATGATATAACAAGTGGTGCTGTAGCTACAGGATTATCTTCACAGAGATCTTATTACATTTATAGAATAGATGATGATTCTTTTCAACTAGGTGAAACAAGGTATGATGTAATTAATGAACCACCCAAAATAATTGGAATACAAACAAATACTGGAGGATCTGGTCAAGAATTATCTTTAATTAATCCACCATTATCAATCGTAAATAACAATGATCTTGTTTTTTATGTTGGAGACTCATCTTTATCTGGTTTAGATTTAAAATTTTATTATGATTCAGAATTTAAAAATGAATTTGTTTCTGGTGGTTCAACAACTAATTTTGCTATTACACAACAAGGAGTTATTGGTGCTGGTGGCACAATTATATTAAATTACAATTCAAACAACCCTGTAAATATTTTTTATGCTGTTGATAAATCTGGATTTATAAGCACATCAGATACAGACGTAAAAGATGGAAATAAAATTAACTATATTGATAGTGAGTATGAAGGTTCATATTCAATATTTGGTATTGGTTCTACATCATTTAACATTTCATTAAGAAAAATACCTGAAAAATTAACATATGCACAAAGTAATACCGATACTTTGTCATATAAGACAAGTTCTTCAAATGCTGTGGGTGGTATAGGAGCACTTAATTTGGCATCTGGTGGTTTTGGATATAAAAAATTCCCCGGTATTTCTAGTGTTACAACAGCGTCTGGTGTCAACTCAAAAGTTCTAGCATTATCACAATCTATTAATAAAATAAACAAAGTAAGAATATTAGATCCCGGTTTTGAATATCACTCAGATAAAACATTAAGACCAGAGGCTAGAATATCACCTACAATAACTTTAATAAATTCTGATGTTATATCTGACATAGAAATATTATCTGGAGGACAAGATTATCTTTCTGTACCGGATTTAGTTGTAGTGGATCCTGAAACAGGATTATTAACTGATCAAGGAGTAATAGAATTAAGTTTGACTTCTAGTTCTATATCTTCAGTTAAAATTTTTAGTACACCAAAGGGATTAAAACCAATTGAGCAAAGATTAAGAACAATCAATAATTCAAATGGTATAAATGTAAATACTGTTGTTGGAATGGCAAATTCAACATCAACAGGTATAGTTACATGCACTTTAGTAACTCCTATAGGTGGGTTTAATCCTGCACCATTTGCTGTTGGTGATAAGATATTTGTGGAGGGAATACAGTTACATCCTGATGCTAATGGTGATTTAATAGGATCTGGGTATAACTCAACTGATTATGGATATGACTTTTTTGAAATTACTGATTATCAAAATACAAGTCCAGCTAAATTAGAATTTAGTCTAGTAGGTTTATCTACAGCTGTTGGAATTGCAAAAACATCACAAACAAATTATGCAACCATAATAAACTTTAATAAGTATCCACAATTTAGATCTATCCAAAAATCATCTGAATTTAGAGTGGGTGAAAGATTAGGAATTAAATTTAATAATAGGTTTGTATTGGAAGATTTGACAGTATTAGAAAATAATCCTGATGATTTTATTAAGGTATTTGGATCTAAAAAATTAAAAGTTGGTGATCTGATAAGGGGTGAAATCACCGGAACAGTGGCAACAATTAACACTCTTAATAATAATCGAGGAAGATTTAATATTGATTACTCACTTGAAAAAGATCAAGGGTGGAATACTGAGATTGGTAAATTAAGTGAAGATTATCAGGTTCTCCCAGATAATGATTATTATCAAAATTTAGCATACACTATTCAAAGTTCACAAACTTTTGCTGAGATAAGTGATCCTGTAAATAGATTAATTCACACTTCAGGTTTGAAAAACTTTTCTGATACAGTTTTAACTTCAAAAGCTAAATCAGGAATAAGTTCCATATCTGATTTGGTTATAGGTAGAGATGTGATAAGTGAAGAAAGAGTTGATACTATCAATAATTTTGATTTTGTTGTAGATACTGATAATATTGGATTAACACAATCTAAATTTTTAAGATTACAAAGCACAAAATTATCAGATTTTATTCAATGTTTAACTAATAGAGTTTTAGACATTGATGATTTTAGTAATCTGTTTTCAAATACAAATAGCACATTAAGTGGAAAAGTTGATGTTCCAATTCTTGCTGACTATGAAAGTTTTGTTATACAAACAGAAAATCCATTTACAAATGAAATTCAGGTAAATGAATTAGTCATTTATAAAGATAATACAGATACATTTACCTTTGAGAAAAACCAATTAGGAATAGGAACTCAAACGATTGTTGACTTTGAAGGTATAGCAGATTCATCAACAAGCGATACTTTCTTAAGGATAACTCCTACAAATGTATTTGATGATGATTTAGACATCAAAATTTATAGAAGTAGATTTAATAGCACTACAGCAGGAATTAATACTAATTCAATCGGATTTATTAATCTTGTTGGTATAGCAAAAACTGCAGATCCATCAGCCACAATATCTTTAGTTAATGGTGAAGTTGGTGTAACATCGGCATTTTATGCAACAGTTGAGGTTACTGATAATGTAACTAATGAAAAAAATGTGGTTGACTTATACGTTACTCATGACGGAACAGATTCTTACTTCTCTGAATATTATGCTGACTCTGGATCATTAGATAATTTTTCAAATAATTTCATAGGTACATTTACATCTAATTTGAGTTCAGGTGTTTTATCAATCGATTTTGAAAATACAGGAATCAACACTGCCACATTAAGATCTAAGGTAGTGGGTTTTGGAACTACAACTGCTGGTATAGGTACATTTAGATTCAAAGATGCTGCTCAATCTGCTGGAAATGAAAGAACAGTTAATTTGCAATCCTCATTTAAGAGAGTAAGTAGTACTTCAACTCTCGTTGGTGTAGACTCAAATAAATTTAGCACTATAAAAAGTATAGTTAAAGTTGCAGTTGGATCAACCATTGCAATGCATCAAGTTTTAGCAACTCATAATGGTACAGATACCTCTGTTGTTCATTATCCATTCATCTCTATTGGAAGCACAGCTGGTATAGGTACATTTATTGCAAACTTTGCAAATAATAAATTTAATTTAAGATTTAATCCTGATACTGGAGTTACTGATGCAGAAGTATCCGCTTATAGTGAAGTATTTTACACTGATTTAGATTTATTTAATACACCACCAGATTTTGTTTATGGTCGTGTAACTGAAAATGTAGGGGTAACATTATATAATGCTGTAAATGGTAATAGGTCAAATAAAACTGAATTTGATTTAAAACATAATAACATTCCAATTTTTGCAAAAACATTTAATCCATCTGATACTAATATTGTTGTTGCAGCTACTGGTGAGTTTTTAATAAAAGATCATTTCTTCAATACTGGTGAAAAATTAAAATATACTCCAAGAAGTACATTTATTGGAGTGAACCCAGTTTCAATGAAAATTGGTAGTACAACAAATTTACCAACAGATGTTTTTGTAATAAGAGATAACTCTGATAAATTTAGATTAGCAACTTCTTTATCAAATGCAAATGCAGGAACTGCTGTAACATTTACCTCACTTGGTGAAGGAAATGCTCATCAATTAGAAATGACTAAAAAACTTGAAAAGAGTTTAATAGTTATTGATGGATTAATACAATCTCCCATTGCATTTACACCAATTAATACTACATTAACAAATAACGGAGGAAGTATATCTGCCACTGATACTTTTGCAAGTATTGCTGGATTATCCTCTATCACTACGAGTGATATATTAAAAATTAATGATGAATTTTTAAAAGTTACTGCTGTTGGTCTAGGCACACTTGCAGTTGGCCCAATTACTGGAACTGGATCTTTCAAATTAGTTAGTGTTGAGAGGGGTGCATTAGGAACTATTGCAGCATCTCATAATGATAATACTGCAGTAAGGAAATTTAAAGGGTCATTTAATATTGTAGATAGTAAAATACATTTTACAGATCCACCAAAAGGTTCTAATATCACAAAAAGAGATGCATCTAACTCAATCATTCCAAGATCAGATTTTCATGGTAGAGTTTATCTAAGACAAAATTACGATAAGAATAGAATTTTTGATGACATTTCTGATGGATTTACAGGAGTAGGTGCTACACATTTAATGAAAGTTGCTGGTGCAAATGCAACTGGTATTCAAACTGGTGGTAGTATTGTGTTATTGAATGGTATATTCCAAACACCCACTACATCAAATAATCAAGGTAATAATTACGATTTTACTGGTGATACTACAGCTGGTATTACAACTGTAACATTTACTGGCATAACATCAGCAAATGGACAAAGAATTGTAAGTGAAACTGATGTTAATTTAAATCAATTACCTAGAGGTGGAATGATAGTATCATTAGGATCCACTGGTGGTCTTGGTGTCGCTCCACTTGTAGGTGCTGCTGTAACCGCATTGAAAAATGCTAATGGTACAATCACATCTGTTGGACTTAGCACAAGTGATATACTCGGTTCCGGATACAGAGGAACTGTTGCAGTCGGTGTAACTGATGTAGCGTATGAACATAGATTTGTAAGTTCTGGTATTGGTTCAATTAAAAAAGCAGCATTTTCTGGAGCAGGTAGTCAAGCATTAACAGCAACAAATGCAGAATATACATCTCATACAGGTATTTTAGTTCTTACTATTCCAAATCACGGATTAACTACAAGTGATACAGTTGGTATTGATACTGGTGGTATTGTTTTTAGTTGCTCTAAGGATCATTTTGCAACACTTCATCCATATCCTCGTGCAGTTTCAAAAACAACTGGTTTACCTGATCCAATCGCAGGTATTCAGACAGCGATCACTGCAGTAACAACTAATACAATTACAATTGATGTTCATCCCGGTGGAGGTGGTGGAACTGGTGCAAATATCACAGCAACCGTTGGTGCTGGTGGTACATTGGCCTTTACAGTTGTAAGTGGTGGTACTGGATATGTTAATCCACAAATTGATGTTGAACCTCCTACATATGAAAATTTAGATGTTATTGGTGTTTCTAGATTGGGTATAGGCCCAACGACTGCAACAGGATTTGGTTTAAAATTAACAGTTGATGTTGATGCTGCTCCAACTACGGGTATAGGTTCAACCTTACATCAAGTAAGTTCATTTAAAGTAGCAAGCACTGGATTTGGATTTAAAAAAGGTGATGTAATACGACCTGTTGGTTTGGTTACTGAGAGAGGATTATCAACTAAAGTAAGTGACTTTGAATTAACTGTTACTGAGGTGTTCACGGATAATTTTGCATCTTGGGACTTTGGTGAGTTTGATTTTATTGATCCCATTACTCCATTTATTGACGGTGTTAGAAAAAGATTCCCTATAAAATTAAATGGTGAGTTTTTAAGTTTTGAAATTAACAATTCTAATATTGACTCTTCATTAATTAAAATGGAGAACTTGCTCTTAATATTCATTAATGGTGTATTACAAGAACCCGGTGTGGCATATAATTTTGAAGGAGGCACTACGTTTGGATTTGAAGTTCCACCAGATGATGGTGATGATGTTTCTGTATTTTTCTATAAGGGTACTGATGGGGTTGATACAAATATTGTGGATGTAAATGCCACATTGAAAGAGGGTGATGTAGTTGAGGTTGGAAGAGGTGGAGGAGTGCTACCACAAACTGAGAGAACAATTGTTGGTATTACCACATCAGATACTTTTGAAACTGACTTATATACAGGTGGAGGAATTGATCCAAATACATTTAGACCTATTGTTAACTGGAGAAAACAAAAAATTGATAAGATAATTAGAGGTAAAGTTGTTTCAAAGGCTAGAGATTCAATTGAACCGTTAATCTTCCCAACTGCAAGAATAATTGGTGACTTATCAACTTCAAATGCTAGTGGGACAGACATATTCGTTGATGATGCACAATTCTTCAACTATGAAGA
>Ga0160422_10001397_pt1 | contig 15135 bp, 12 predicted proteins | sample Fk160mmetaG_FD_108192 | JGI IMG/M metagenome (GOLD analysis project Ga0160422, IMG submission 108192) | Marine microbial communities from the Central Pacific Ocean - Fk160115 60m metaG | ecosystem: Environmental > Aquatic > Marine > Oceanic > Photic zone | place: The Central Pacific Ocean...
ATTAGTCTTGCTAATATATTTGGGTTATCTCGCCATTTAAATTTTTTACTCACTTTACCACCTACTTTGTTTTCTGCCTGAGGCCACCGAGTATTTTGTTTCTAGAATTAAAGAAGCCTTGACAACTTGTAACCATTTGTTGGCATTGTTGTATTAGATTTTTCACCTCCTCATCTGGACTACTGGTGCTGAATGCATGCTCTGCACTGTTGGCTATATTGATTGCTTTAGTGACCATTTCGATAACATCATGGTCATGCTTAATCAATTTCTTCAAATCTGAAACCTTTACTGAACGGGCGCCAGAAAAAAACGCGTGGTTCATACCTGTAACTGATTTATCAACATCTTCAATGAGATTGTCAATTTCAGATGTAGCTAATTTAGCTATTCTAGCGATATCCATCTTATCAGATTTGAACGCAACATCCTGGATATTAGATAGGTGATTGCGGGCTCTTGTTCCAGCTCGTTTAATCTCATCTCTAATTAGTCCGTCAGCCTCTCGTCGTTTGCCTTTAGTGTAACCCTCATAAGATGAGAGGACTAACTGAATGCCCCTCACGTAGGGCAAAACCTCTATGGGGACTGCGGGCATGTGGCTCAGGTTAGACTTGGTCTTGCTCGTTATTATTGCTTGCGTTGCTTGGTTCGCAAATTTTACCCCAGTGTAAAATCCGATCGGATATGATTTGTGCCTCTTCGATATCGTGTGAGACATGAATGGCTGCTACATTTTGGTCCCGCAAAATGGCTTTTACCTCGGTTGCTAATTGTCGCCTAGAGTCTAAATCAAGCGAGGAAAATGGTTCATCCAGCAGTAGTAATTTTGGTTGCGCCAACAATGCTCGGGCTAACACAACACGCTGCGCTTCGCCGCCAGACAAGGTTGTTACCTTTCTCTTACCAAATCCCGGTAAGCCAACCAGTCGCAGTGATTCATCAACAGTAGCTGATTGTTGTTGTCTCGTTAGCTTTACCGTAGTGCCTAAAAGTATGTTCTTGGCCACATCAAGGTGTGGATATAATACAGGTTTCTGAAAGATGAATCCAACATGATTTTGATAATTAGCGGCCATAATTACCTCATTTTCTTCGGTTTGCTCAAGCCCCGCTATCATCCGCAGTAGCGTAGTTTTGCCACACCCACTGGGTCCAAAAATAGAGATAATCTCGTCATCTCTCATGGACAAGTGCAGATTTGAAAATACCGTTTTATCATCAAACTGCTTATGCTTAATGTTGACCGTTAGGAACGAATCATCCTTAGGCATCAAAAACCACTTCCCTCTTCCTTATGGCGGAATCTTTCTGCAATCATAAATAAAATAAATGTCAAAATCATTAATGTACTGGCAGCAGCCATGGCCATTGGTTGGATGAGAGGGTCAAACTTTGGCCGGCCCATTAACTGGTCAACAAGCACTGACAAACTAGACCAACTGCCAGACCGAATTAAAATCCATGACGCGCCAAATTCCCCGAGTGAAAATGCCATAGTTAAGGCTCCTGACACCACTATTGGAGCCCGTAACAAAGCAATTCTTCCGTGCCACCACGCTCTGATAGGGGAAAGTCCGAGCAATATGGCCTGCTCGTAATATTCTGGCTCTAGCGACCTTATTGCTGGCAACATAATCCTAACAACGAATGGTGTGGTAATTATGATGTGAGGGACAGCGGGAAGGACCACCCACGAGAACAAATCCGGCGCCCACTTTAACACACCAATCAGAATTCCCAAGCCAATCATGACCGCAGAAAGTGCTAACGGTATCATCGAAATAAACTCTACAACACGAGCGGTATTCGGCTTATTTTCAGCCTCTAGTCGTGCAATTGCCGATGAAATGACGTAACCGATTGGCAGTGCAATTAGTAGTGTGATGAAGCAATACGTGAGAGAATTATACAGGGCATCAGGGATTGCAGTAGCCGAATAGTTACCGTTCCATGCCTCAATCCAAGCTTTGGCTGAATAGTAGTGTTCATTACTTCTCGAGTCTCTTATTCTAACAGATGAAATTAATACTAACATTAGTGGCAAAATGGCAAAAACAATTCCGCTTAAAATGGTAATTTGAGCCAGTTTTGTTGGTTTTCTGTTGGTAACTTTGTGGGAATTCTCAGTCACAACAGAATGAATCGCCGAGTGTTTTTTCTGAATGCGGGCGGTAAAGATAATTGCTAAACTCAAAATCAGCAACTGAACGAGCGAGGTTGATAGTACTATTTCGCTGGTGTCAATCCGGTAATTGTATATTCCAGCAGAGCCTCCTGACTTAGCCATCAGAGTTTCAAGATTATCTTGGTTTGGCGTCAACCATTTTATTAACGCAAACGAGCTAAAACTGAAGATAAAACATAAACATGCGGCGCACAATGCAGCAGGAGCAAGTAATGGGAACCACAAATTTCTGAATCTACGAATAGGACTCTTACCAGCAGGTAGAAACCTAATTTGCTCTTCCCAAGTTCGATCTAATGTTGCCAGAGTAGGTTCAATAAACCGCATTACAAGTGACAAGTTGAACCATACGTGGGCAGCGATTAGAGCAATGAAATGGCCTGGATTACTCCATCCAGTTACCTTCGCTAAATCGCCGATAAGGCCTGTTTCTAATCGTAGGTCAATTCCCATCGAATCAAGCAAGCCACCCGGATCGATTAGCATCAAAAATCCCATTGCTACAACAATGGATGGGGTCACAAATGGCACTGAGAGTATGGCCCGAATAAATCTAATATTGCGCCATTTGTAACGTCCCAAATACCAGGCTATTGGCAGACCAAATAACAACGTAAATAACGTTGAGATTGTTGCTTCTATAACCGTGAATTCTAATGCTCTCAAAGTGTCATCATCAGAAAAGAAATCGGACAAAGCAGAAAATATCGACATATCTGTTACGGACGTTAGTCGGAAAATTGCGTAGATTAGTGGTAATATAGTGAGGGTACAGAAGCCGATTATTATTGCCCACTGGGCGACTATAGTGAGGTTGCGATGCTGACTTAGGTTCAGCACAGTATCACCTTAATCTGTTGCTGTTTGCCAGTTTTGTAACCATGTGGACATTTCTTGATTGATTCTAGAAATCTCGATGTCGGTGTTTTCCTCAGGTATGTCCGAGTGGTAATTGTAACCGTCAGTCTCCGGCAGAGTTTGGTCTTTCAGGACAGAATACATCAGGTTGTTTACTGGCATGTTTGAGTTGACCTCGTTGCTTAGAAGGTATTCAATGAATGCCTCAGCAGCATCAGCATCTTGTGCGCCGTTGATAATTCCCGTATATTCGACCTGCTGGAAAGTTGTTTTTGGTAGCACTATCGATGTCGAGTGGGTGTAGTTTCCAGCGTAGAAAGCTTCTACTCCCGGAGATTGACAATATGATACAGTCAAGTGAGCATCTCCAATGTATCCGTCGGTGTACTCACCATATCCGCCAGTGTAGTGTGTTTCATAGGATTCTGTCCAGCCGGAGGTAAATATAGCATCATTATCCTTGATGGCTTTCCACCAATCGAAAGCGTCGGTTTCAGTGTCATCATCGTGTTCGAAATAGTCGATCGTTGCTACCAAGAAGGCTCGCCCCGGGGAGGAGGTTACCGGTGAGGGGAAAGTTAGTTTACCGCGCCATTCATCTTCTGTTAGATTCCACAAAGATGTTGGTGTGGAGACATTTTCGTCATCAACAAATCGCTCGTCATAGTTTAGACATACTGGTCCCATATCAAATGGGACAGCCATAGATCCAGAATATGGCTCTAGTGCCGATTGAGTAATGTTTTGATACCCGGGATTATTGACGTAATTAGTTTCTTCCAGCAAGTCATTAGCAAGTGCGGTTTCCAAGTATGTATTGTCCAAACCAATCATGAGGTCTGCAACTGGGTTACTTTTTGTTAACATCATTTTATCTAGGATGCTACCCGCATCATCCTCGTAAATGAAATTGACACAGTAACCAGACTCGCTTGTGAATTGGTTGACCATTTCCTCACTCAAGGCTAGAATATCATATGTCAAGATGTCTAGAGTGCCTTCATCGCAAGGTCCGCTTGACTCACTATCATTGCCTATACATCCTGCAAGGCTGAAAGACATGATGAAGATGCTGCACAGGATTGCTCTAAACTGCATTCACTACACCTCCTAAATGTCCCGCAATTTGGTGTGTGCGGTCTATCAGTTCCAGTGGATTATGAGCCAAGATGTAAAGACTTGGCTCCCAGCCATAACCACCCTCATCAAGGATTAGGTCGATTTTTGAGTGTGACCCAACTAGTTTACCTTTTTTACAAGTGGCAAATGAGTAACCTAAATCATCACATATCTGTTTTATTTTTCTTACATCAACGCTCTCATCTGACGTTAAAGGCTTCAGGTTAATGATTGAGGTTTTAGCCTCATTCATCGTATGCGCTTGGATTAGTATAGAAGCTAGATGCTTGGATACTCCGAATGCTGGAGTCTCGTGATGTCTAAGTTTGCCGTTTACTATCGCTATTCGTCCTGGGAAGGCTGCAACATCCTCAGTTTCTCTGGCACCCTTGACACACGAAGCGATATTCATGCCAACTGCGGGTAGAATGTGTTTGATGCGATTAACATCAAGCCTGCCAATCGCCCACTCTAGTCTTCTAAGTAGTGCCCTTTCTACCTGGCCGCTGTCAAGATCAAGGCCGGTTAACGTTTTGTCAAACCTAAGGGTTTGGTTACCGGTAAATTGCATCTCGACAATTAAACGCTGTCTTACCACGTTTGACTCTGGTCCAATAGATGACAATGCTTGGGATAGTTCGCTGGCCCACGAATCCACCATTGCCTCATCCGCTGAGGCGGGTAAGGCAATAGTAGGTTTTTGCACATGCCGTGAAATTGTGCTTTGCGTTGAACCAAGTACGCGAGCAATTTCAGTTTGTGACCAACCCTTTCCTCGTAAATCCTTAGCTACATGTTGATGTAATCTGTCTAGCCATTTGCCGCCTACTTCGCCTAACATAATTATCGCTGAGAAACGCACCTTATTCAATATTGCTAATTCTATATGCAAAATGCATGTAATTAATTGACCTTTCTCTCCTTTAGGACGTGTAATAACGGCTCATTTCTTCTGCGCAAAACCAGCGGATTGGATTTGTTGCATCAAATAAATTATTTTTCCTGTACACAATTTTAATTGTTAAATTTTGAGGAAAAATGGCTTTACATAGCCCGAATGCATTTAGACTATTAATTTATTCAAAATGAATATTAGGCTAAAATCACAGGCATTTGACGTCCATCCAACCGCATTATTCAAAGGATAAGCGCGCAGCGTGGTAAATGATGCGAGGGACCGAGTTGACACAGTTCCTCGATGATTTGGTTGGGCGAATTGAGTCATACATCAACTCCTCAGATACAAGCCAAGAGAAAACCATTCACTACATGAGCCCATCATCGCGTCAACGCTCTACAGATTTGTCGCTCCCGTTGGAGGGATATGGTAGTCAATCGATTCTTGATGATGTAGATGAGTTTCTCCGCCAGTGCGTAAAAACCAACCGTCCAGAATTTATGAATCCTCTATGGGGTGGATTGAATATTGCGGGTTTTGTCGGCGAAGTTATCGCTGCATTAACCAACCAATCAATGTATACCTACGAGTTATCACCAATCGCCACACTGATAGAGAAAGCCATAATTGATAGAATGATGGAAATTGTTGGTTATGGTGAGGGCTTTGGAACACTGACCACTGGTGGTTCCAATGGTAATATGTTAGGTATGCTTTGTGCCCGCCAGCAATTAGACCCGATGTCTTCTGTGCAGGGTTTCGATGGATCGAACCATGTTGCTTTTGTTTCAGCCGAAGCCCATTACTCAGTCCTCATGTCTGCTAACGTTTTGGGTATCGGATATCAAAATCTCATTAAGGTGGCTTGTGATGTAAGAGGAAGAATGAAACCTGAATCACTTATTGACGAAATCGCTCGTGCGACAACTAATGGACAGATTCCTTTTTGCATTATTGCAACATCTGGAACCACTGTCAGGGGTTCGTTTGACCCTCTGAAAGAGATAGCCAATATCGCCCACGATAACAACATTTGGTTGCATGTAGATGCCGCGTGGGGTGGAAGTTGTTTGTTTTCCAAACGTCATCGGAGATTGATGGACGGCATCGAGCTGGCCGACAGTGTTTGCTGGGATGCACACAAGATGATGGGTTTGCCCTTGATTTGCAGCGTATTTCTTACTAAGAGTAAGGCTACCTTGCGGGCGGTTTGCGCGCATGGTGACGCAGCACATTACTTGTTCCACGAAGACACCAAGGACATAGACTTAGGCAGATATTCCCTACAGTGTGGTCGACGGAATGATTCACTAAAGTTGTGGATTGCATGGCGTGAGATTGGCGATGCGGGTTGGGCCAAACTGGTTGAGAGGTATTGTGAACTTTCTGATTATCTGGAATCCTTGGTATCTAAGAGTGAATCGCTTTCCATGATGTCGGAACGTGACTGGACCAACATTTGCTTCCGCTACGAAGCAGATGATGTTGACCTCAACGAATTAAACACTGAAATTCGGAACCGATTAATGAGAGAAGGCATTCACTTGGTCAGTCGCTCAAACATCGGCGATGATGTTATTATTAGGGCGGTTGTGGCCAATCCGTTAATTGATGAATCAGTATTACAAGCCTTAATTTCCGCCATAGAGAGACATGGAAAGGAAATAATAAACCAAATACCCGCCAAGTACTAGTCCCTCCTTGTTTAAGGAGCGTCTTGTTCTAGCAATAACATGGCAAGTGGAGAGTTGGTTAGGACTGCGCTTTATGATGAGCATGTTGCTTTAGGAGCTAATGTTGTTGACTTTCATGGTTTTGAGTTGCCAATATGGTATTCTAATATCAAAGATGAGCACCTAGCAACTAGATCCGGCGCAGGCATGTTTGATGTCAGTCACATGGGAACATTCCGCTTCACCGGTCAGCGAGTAAAACAATGGCTGGAAAGTATCGCAACACAAAAAGTCACAGCTATTTCTACAGGTCGTTGTGCGTATACCCATTTCCTTGATAATGAAGGATATATTATCGACGACATGATATTTGCCGTTGTTTCAGAACAGGAAATACTAGGGGTGCCTAATGCGTCCATGATTGATGTCATGTGGCAATGGTTTAGTGAAAATTTACCAGATGACGAGTCAGTGATAATTGAAAATTTGTCACCTGCAACTTCGATAATTGCGTTACAAGGGCCTGCCGCGAAACAACTCATCACTAGTGTATTGGGGTCTAAAAATCATGTTAGCAGATTTAGATGGCAACGCATACAATCTAATGAACTCAATATCACGGGTTGGATTCAAGGGACAGGATATACCGGAGAATCTGGCTATGAGGTTTTCATACCAAATTCTGATGCCGGAATCCTTTGGCGTTCATTAATCAACGCAGGAGCCACACCAGTAGGCCTTGGGGCGAGAGACACTTTGCGGCTAGAAAAAGGGTATTTGCTGAGTGGGGTGGACTTTTGCTGGCCGCAACTTAGTGAGGCTACTGCGTTTCTCGCCCGTGATTCGTGGGAAACCAACGTTCCATTTGGACTTGATATGAGTCATGATTTCATTGGTAAATCCAGATTGGAATCACATGAACCTGGTGACGCTCGCTGGTGGGGAATTAAGTATACTGAAAAAGGTCCACTGCCAAGGCCGGGGAAAGACGTGGCAAACCTCGATGGTGAGACAATTGGAAAGCTATCATCCGGTGCACCATCTCCCAGCTTGGGCAATGTGGGTATCGGTATAGGTTACCTAGCAGGTGTATCAGAGGGTGATGAAGTGATGGTATTAGCCAGTCCTCGTAAATCGGTAAGAGCGGTTGTGGTACGGCCGCCATTCGTCTAAATCTGGCATGACTAAATTTGTCCACTAAAACATGAATATTATGGGCGTTACGCGCACGGGTTTAAATTAGCCGTAAGGAGAGAATAAGTATGGTCGACCAACTGCCCAATAGAGGCCTTGAATTAGAGATGCTTGAGGAGATGGGATTTACATCCATTGACGACCTTTTTAGTGACTTGCCTGAACATGTAAGAATGCAGGAACCATTACCTCTGCCGCCGCCACAATCCGAGGAGGAAATTATTGCCGATGCTAGGCGACTGCTCGGTGCAAACCGCGCAATGGGAGACGTTGTTTCTTTCTTAGGCGCTGGAATTTATCGAAATTATGTTCCAGCATCTGTGTTCCAACTTGTTACTCGTGGCGAATTCCTCACCTCCTACACGCCATATCAGCCAGAGGTCAGTCAAGGTATGCTGCAAGCCATGTGGGAATTTCAAACCCTGATTTCCGAACTAGTTGGATTGCCTATTGCCAATTTATCCCTTTATGACGGTTCAACTGCCGCTGCGGAAGCACTCACTTGTGTAGTCAGGGTTCACAATCGGAAAGCAACACAAAAAGACACGGTATATGTCTCAGAATTAGTTCCACCAGATCGAATGTCGGTTATGCAGAATTACTGTCAGGGAGCTGGAATTTCGATTAAATATCTCAAACACAATCTAGACGGGACCTTGGACTTAACCTCAGTACGTGATGCGGCAGGCTCCTGTGGCGTTTACGTAGAACAACCCAATCCATTAGGCATCTTGGATGGTGGCCTAACGCAAATCAAAGAGATAATTGGCGAACATACGGCACTCATCGTCGGCGTCCAACCAGTTTCCTTGGGCCTTGTCGAGGCACCCGGTAACTACGGCGCTGATATTGTTGTTGGAGAAGGTCAACCCTTCGGTAGTCCTCCTACAGGAGGTGGACCAATTTACGGGATATTTGCTTGTAGCAAGCCATATCTCAGGTTAATGCCGGGTAGAATTGTTGGACGCAGTATTGATGTTGATGAGAAAGAAGCATACTGCCTGACTTTATCAACGCGTGAACAACACATTAGGCGTCATCGCGCAACCTCAAACATCTGCACTAACGAAACCCTCATTGCGTTAATGGGCGCTATGCATATGTCGCTCCTCGGTCCAGAAGGCCTCGAACATCTAGCAACTAGAAACATGTCTGCTTGCATATTAGCAAAGCAAAAGTTAGCGGAAATTGAAGGCATAACTCTGCCCCACTTTACTGGCTCACACTTCAACGAATTTGTTGTTGAATTACCCAAGAGTGCGGCTAACTGCCTGAATTACTTAGACAGCGTCGGTATAATTGGCGGATTTGATCTCTCGCGCTGGTATCCTACTCAAGGAAACTGGCTGCTCGTTTCGGTAACCGATCAGACAAAGGCTGAGGAAATTGAACTCCTCGCAGCTCATCTGGCAGTTTGGAGTGCTATCAAGGAGGTAATTGCATGAGCCGCCTGTTTGACTTTGCTGGAAGTGCAGGAATGGGTTATTCCCAACCACAGCCACTGTTGCCAAAAACCAGTATTGCCCTTCCTCCATCTTTATCTCGACAAAAACTACCTCGATGGCCACGATTATCAGAACCAGAGATGGTCAGACACTACACCTGGTTGTCGCGCCGAAATTTTGGTATTGACACCGGATTTTATCCACTTGGTTCATGCACCATGAAACACAACCCACGAGTCAACGAAGTAATTGCTCAACTTCCAGGTATTGCAGACATCCACCCCCACCAACCGGAACATCATCTTCAAGGACTGCTGTCTATTTTCCACGAAATGCAACATATGCTCGCAATATGCTCAGGTATGGATGCAGTAACTTTGCAACCAGTTGCTGGTGCGCAAGGTGAATTCACCGCCGTAAGGTGTGTTCAGGAATATTTTAGAAATCGTGGTGAGACTCAGAGGACCAAGGTTATCGTACCTGACTCTGCACACGGCACAAATCCTGCGAGTGCTGCTATGGCTGGATATGATATCGTAGAGATACCTAGTTTAGCAAACGGCCGAATAGACCTGGACGCCCTTAGAGCTGTGGTTGATGAGACAGTAGCACTGATGATGATTACCAATCCAAACACGCTAGGTCTATTCGAAACCGATGTTCCTGAAGCAGCCGAAATCGTTCATGCAGCAGGTGGTCAAATGTATTATGACGGTGCAAACTTCAATGCAATTTTAGGTCGGACCTCACCAGGAATGATGGGATTTGATGCGGTTCATTTCAACCTCCACAAGACATTTAGCCAGCCACACGGCGGCGGTGGTCCGGGTTCTGGTCCTATTGGAGTCAAATCCCACTTGGCCGAATTCTTACCTAGTCCAATTGTCAAGAAGCGTCCAGTCTTAAGCGGTGAAGAGCAGTTTGCGGTAGATGATATGTGGTATTCATGGTATGAGCCAAAACACACTATCGGTAAAGTACAACAGTGGCACGGAAACGCTGGCGCAGTAATCAGATGCTGGGCTTACTACCGAAGATACGGATTTGGTCTCAAAGATATGTCTGAGCATGCTGTGCTCAATGCTAACTACTTACGTCACGCCCTTCACAGAGAGGCTGCTGCTGCAGGTGTATCGCACATGTTTGTAGATGGGGCAGATGCGGAGGTTGCAAAACATGAATTTACAATATCGCTCCAACCAGCAAAAGAAGCTGTTGGCATCTCAGCAATGGATGTAGCTAAGGGTCTGCTCGATCAGGGCTACATGGCACCGACAGTATACTTCCCGTTGGTAGTTCCAGAATGTATGATGTTTGAACCAACCGAGACAGAGAGTCGTGACACTCTCGATCAGTTTGCTAAAGATTTTGTCAAAGTCCTACAAATAGATGCGGATACGTTGCATGAGGCACCTGTTACTACTCCAGTGAGGCGAGTTGACGAGGTTTATGCTGCTCGTAATCTTTGCTTAAAGCACCCCTTTGATGATGAGCAGTGATTATCGTGACCAGGGCGCGTGACAAAAGCCCGGTCAAATTTGGATGGGAAAAAATCGAGTTAAAACCGAACCCAGGCTCAGTTTTACTACCGCTCTCTTGGGGAATTCTGCCGTTGGTGCTAACGGTCATAGTATACTTGACTGATACCGGTATGCAATTCATCAATTTCCTCGGGGCCGGTGCGGTCGTATTGATGCTGGTTGGTGGTATCGGTGCAGTCAGTGTCCGCCAAGGGATTTTCAATTCTCAACGTGTTGGTCTGGGATTTTTCTTCAGTTGTTTGTCGTTATTTTCGTGGCTAATGGTAGCCAACAACAACTTTCAAGTTGAGTTGGGAATATTATCTTCATTCCTCGCTTTTTTGATGATTTATCGGTCGTTAGACTTTATTTTTAAAGATTCAAATCTAATCTATCAGGTTAGTTGGGCACCAAAATCTCGCTTACCAACAGAGTCTATGCGCGGCTGGGACATCAGGAGTCGAAGATTTGCCCAGAACACCATGGCACTGAAACGGTTTGACAAAGATAGTTTTGCCCAGATTTACGGGACACGAACTAAACAAGGCATAGCCTTGCGTCTTGATATCTTTGGGATTCCAATGAGTGAGAGGTTTGATTTTCGCAAACTTGACATCGATTTGGCCTTATTCATCAGCGAAGATGAATAGTCATCTTGAATAACCGACTGTTATGGCATACCATCATGGAAGTTACTATACTATTGGGCTCATCTTCTGACATGCCCGTTGCTGAAAAGTGTACAAAGATATTGAAACAGTTTGATGTTACTTACCAACTTCGTGTTGCGAGTGCCCATCGTTCACCAAAATTTGTCGAGCAAATAATCCATGATGCTGAAGCTGATGGCTGCATGGTATTCATTGCAATGGCCGGATTGGCTGCCGCACTACCAGGTGCAGTTGCGGCTCTAACCACTAAACCAGTTATTGGCGTCCCATGTGGCGGTAGAGTTCCGTTTGATTCTCTACTATCAATTGTTCAATTGCCACCGGGAGTCCCTGCAGCAACCGTTGGTGTCGACCGTGGTGATAATGCAGGATACCTAGCTGTTCAAATGTTGGCATTACAGAGTGAAAAGCATGCTGCGGCATTGAAACAGAACAAGTTAGACCAAATCGAGAGAGTCAAGTCCCAAGACCGCGAGGTTAACGGGGGCGCTTGAGATGTTTGATGTCGATGATTTCGTTCAGGAATCCATCGAGTCATTACAAAATAAAATTGATGATGTAGCAATCATCGCCTGCTCCGGCGGTGTAGACTCGACAGTTGCTGCAGTGATTGCTAACAAAGCCGTGGGCGATTTATTGCACTGTGTCTATGTAGACACTGGCTTCATGCGCAAAGGTGAAACAGAGCAGATAGAAGCCCTACTAGCTGATCAAGGAATTAAGAATCTAGTTACAGTCAAAGCCGCAGACCGGTATTTTGAAGCCTTGAAAGGTATCACAGAGCCAGAACAAAAACGGAAAGTAATTGGCGAATTGTTCATCAGAATTTTTGAAGAGGAGCAAAATAAATGCGGAGCAAAATACCTAGTTCAGGGTACCATCGCACCAGATTGGATTGAATCTGGAGGCGGTGTTCGAGATACTATCAAATCGCATCACAATGTCGGTGGGCTGCCAGAAGATATGACTTTAGAAGTCGTAGAACCACTACGAGAGTTGTATAAAGATGAGGTAAGACAACTAGCTCGGCACCTCTCAATTAATGTTGCAGAGCGACAACCATTCCCGGGTCCAGGTTTAGCAGTGCGTACCCTCGGTGAATTAACACCAGAACGCGTCGCAGTGGTTAGAGAATCTTGCGCTATTGTTGAAGAAGAGTTAGAAAAGGCTGCAGAAGAAGGACTGATGGAATTGCCGTGGCAATACTTTGCCGCACTATTGCCGGTCAGGAGCGTAGGCGTTCATGGTGATGTTAGAGCATATGGCGAAACCGTTGTTGTCAGAGCAGTCAGGTCGATGGACGGAATGTCAGCAAGGTACTCTGAGATTCCCAATTCAGTTCTACAGAAGATAAGTACTAGAATTACCAACACTGTCAAAGGAGCAGTCAATCGTGTTGTCTATGACATTACGCATAAACCTCCGGGCACGATCGAGTGGGAATGATGCCGATTTCAAGAACAAAAAAAGCAACATATCAAAAAGGGAATTCTTCCACTTTGTAATATGGCCAATAAGCGGAAAAGTCTGTTAATTTTATCCATCCTGTTGTTTTCTCTGGTTTCCAGTGCTCAAGCAAGCGAGGAATCAAACACGGTGGCCCAATTTGGCACTGGTTTCGATGAAGTCGTAATTGCAGATTCAACCGATGGTTTGTTTGACCCACGAGATTTGGAATTTCATCCGGGTAGAGTAAACGAATTGTGGATTGCCAATCGTGGAGATGACAGTATCACTATAGTTCACGATACTGGACTAGACACACAAACATCTGAAAATCGCCAAGACTCCAATCATGACCACTTCCTTGAAGAAGTCAGTGCGATCGCTTTCGGCGCTTATCATCCTGAATTTGACTGGCAATGGGGTTCAGCTCAAGAAACCCAGAACACCTATTGTGGCCTAGGGTCACCAAATCAATTCATGGGTCCAACCTTGTGGCCCTCATCTCTCGACCATTACGCAGTTGAGAACCAAAACAACGGCAATGGATTACTCGGTAGCCACATAGATATGAACCACGAATCACCAGACGGTATGGGTATTGCTCATGATAACGGCAATGCATATTGGTATTTCGACGGTTATTATGGCGAGTTAGTCTACTATGATTTTCAAATGGATCATGACACTGGGCAAGATGACCATTCTGATGCTATCATTCACCGATACTCAGACATCCAGTTGACTCGCGATGCGGGAATTCCAGGACACATGATTTTGGATAAAGAGACGGGCATTCTATACATTGCCGATACCGGTGCTAGTCGTATTTTATGGGTGAACACAGATGATACCTCAACTAACTATCAAAATATTCTAGACCCAAACTGGCGGGCAAACCCCTCAACTACCCAAAAGGAAGACCTTGCAGAATACGCTAGGATAACCGGAGTTGAGTGGGGGGTTTTGGATACTGGACTAAATCGCCCATCTGGAATTGCCCTCGATGGTGACACGCTATTTGTTTCCGAGAATGGCAACGGTCAGATATCTGCTTACAGCCTCTCGGAGGATGGCAAAAGCGCTGCGCTAGCTGACACAGTTCAAACCAATGCTGTCTTCATCATGGGATTGGAGATAGGACCTGACGGCCACTTGTATTATGTTGACAACGGCCGTGACCAGGTGGTTCGCATGGATCCGTATTTCGACATTGATGCTGATGGTGTTATGGACGATGAAGATAACTGTCCGTTTATTGCAAATCCATCACAGACCAATTATGACGGAGATAACCTCGGTGATGCTTGTGATGATGATGACGATAATGACTCTGTTTTGGATGAAAATGACAATTGCCCGACAGGACAAATGGGTTGGACATCATATGAAGCAATAGATCATGACTTAGATGGATGTATCGATAATACAGAGGATGACGATGATGACAACGATGGCATAAATGACTCAGCAGATTTGTGTCCATTAGGTGAGACAGGCTGGTCTTCTAGGTCACGAACAGACTTGGATGCCGATGGTTGCCGAGACGAGACAGAAGATCTCGACGATGATAATGACGGAATCTGTGATGCCGGTAATTTCAACGAAAATTGTCAAGTGTCAACGATGTCTGTAGATTTATGTCCGCTTTCTAGACTTGGTTTTGTCTCAAATTCGCAAACAGATAATGACGCCGATGGTTGTGAGGATGCAACCGAAGACGCAGATGATGATAATGACGGTTATTTTGATACTGGTGATGACTGTCCTTTGGAAAGTGGCGCAAGCTCCAATGGTCTAGTCGGCTGTTTAGATACTGACTACGATGGTTATTCGGACACAACGGATGAATTCCCACTTGACCCAAGCCAATGGTCTGATACCGATAACGATGGATTTGGCGATGAATTACGCGGCACAGACGGTGATTATTGTCCTGAAGTGGCCGGTAGTTCAACCATTGACCGTAAGGGCTGTCTCGACAGTGATGGTGATGGTTACTCAGACCCTGATTCTTCGTGGAGTACAAACCTAGGCGGGGATGCATTCCCCGAAGACAGCACGCAGCATTTCGACGGTGATGGCGATGGGTTCGGAGATAATCCCGAAGGCTATCAGCCGGACTC
>Ga0160422_10001400_pt1 | contig 15120 bp, 13 predicted proteins | sample Fk160mmetaG_FD_108192 | JGI IMG/M metagenome (GOLD analysis project Ga0160422, IMG submission 108192) | Marine microbial communities from the Central Pacific Ocean - Fk160115 60m metaG | ecosystem: Environmental > Aquatic > Marine > Oceanic > Photic zone | place: The Central Pacific Ocean...
AGGCATAGAGGCAGCGAACATCAAGAACCTGCGGGATATTGAGGCCGGTGTTGCAGGGGAACACGGAAAATCAGAAGTCGCCTTCATACGGCCCGACAAGGCGGAATCGATGGGGTATGAGCTTGAACAACGGCTGGTTCAAGCCCACCAAGAAGCCAAAGCATCGGGCAACGGCGCAAGCCTGCTGGTAAAAGACGGTGTTGGCATCGCGATTGTTTCTTTCGTCCATGACGACACCAGAACGGGTGCTGCAGACCTCATTGAATCCATGAAGAAACGCAACATCAACATCGAGATCCTGTCCGGAGACAATCAACAAGCTGTTTCGGAGTTCGCTCGCTCCGTCGGCCTTCCCGAAAGTTCGGCCCATGGCGAATTGAGTCCGGAAGAGAAGGTAGCGTGGGTTCGAGCTCGTTCAAGTTCTCACGTTACGATGATGGTTGGAGACGGCTTCAACGATGCGGCGGCTCTTGCTGTGGCCGATGTTGGGGTCGCCATCGGCACCGGTGAAGCGGTGAATCTCGAAGCAGCGGACGTGCTTGTCCCGGGTGACGACCCGAAACTGCTGACCGAGATGATCGACCTGTCAAGGCAAGCACAAAGGACGTTGATGCAGAACCTCTTCTTCTCCGTGTTCATCACCATCACGCTCGTGTTCGCTGTGGTTCAAGGTTGGTACGACCAGCTCTGGGTGGGGGTTTTGGTTCACGAGCTTTCCGTGGTCGTCGTGATCATCAACGGTGCTCGGCTCGCTCAGAACGGTCAATCGCTGAAGTTGCTCAAGGCAACGATGCTCACGATGATTGAAGACATGAAGCTGGCGTTTGCTATGTTTCGTTCAAGGTACATCCCGAAGAAAGAGAACGCTTGACGCTTCAATTTGACGCGACATGTTCAAACCCTAGAAGCCTCTGTTCGGACTCGGTGAGAAGGTGGGAAGAGTACGCGGCGACCCAATCACCACGGCACTGGCCCACCCCACACGCCGTTCAGCCTATGTCGCGTTGGCTCAACAAGAGGAAATGAGCACCGTTCAGTTGCAAAAGGAACTCGGTGTCGACCGGTACAACCTCTACCACCACCTCAAGAAACTTGCATCGCTTGAGTTGATTGAAAATCACCGAGACGAAGGTCGCGCCCGATGGTGGAAAAAACGCTTGCACGTTGATCTTCCCGAACTGCTGAACGCCACAGCACCACCCGCTACTGCGCAAGAAAGCCTCCCGTCATCGCCCGCTCGGCAAGCCACGACTCTGGCGTCGCTTGCCGTGGACGAGGAAGGCAGGGACGTTATCGTTCTGAACCTTGAAGGTTCTCGGGACCAAGTGAGCGCCAAACAGCTCATTGTCCGCCTTTCCGAAGAGTTTGGATTGACCCTTGATGTCCCTTGGAATTTCATCCCAGAACAACTGGTGTTGTACTCCAAAAAGAAGTGATTCCATGACAGACGAACACGTTGTGGAGTCAAGGGTTGCGCCGCCGCCATTGAGCTGCCCCAAATGCGATGGGCTGTTGCCTTCCGGTCTGGGGGAGTTGGACTGCACGCTTTGCGATGCTCGCGTCCGTGTTGACCACCAAGCCACACGGCGAAAGTGGATGGAGGAGAAAGTGCCGTGTCCCGCATGCACCAAGGTCTTGGTCGCCGGTGTAGACCATCGGCCTGCCGAATTGAAATGCGGTTCGTGCGAGGCTTTTTTCACGCTCACGCCCAACGTGCCGAGAGTCGAAGTTGAGTGCCCCGGCTGCAACCGAAATTTGAGGATGAAGCGGCGCCCAGGAAAGCGAGAGATTGCCTGCCCTGCATGCCCCACAGAATTCGTTGTACATTTCTAACGCCCGCCCCGCTTCTGAGGTGGAAAAAGCATAGGCTACGGCCCGGTGTCCGTCGCGCTCCTTATCTATGAAGAGAAGTCCATGAATAAGTGGATGGGATTCCGATGGGTATGAGCGAAAGCCATGACGTTGAGGCAACGGATGCAACGCACACGGGCCACGGCATGACGGAAAAGATGTCACTCGCCTCCCTGAGGTCCCAATTCACCGCCACGAACATCACGACGTTGGACGATGCGGTTGATACGCGGGCTCGATTCCGGCAGGAAGAACGTCTCAGGGCTGACTTGCGACGAGAGCGCCGGCTTCGCCAGCAAGCCATCAGCGAGCGGGTGAACGCCATGAAGGCGAACATCGCCAAAGACCTCGCTGCCCAACACGACCTCACCCTGGATGCCCTTGAAGCCGAATTGCGTGGAACGATGGAGAACGAACTCGAAGGCATGGAGCGAGACGCTCTTGCTGCCGAAGAGGCGAGGGTACGGCAAGAGTTGGACCTTCGCCTTGAGCGAGAAATTCAAGCCATGCACGAACGGCACGGTGTGGAACAACACCAGCGTTTGGAAGAGCGGAAGACCGAGATGAAGGCCACCATTGAGTCACAACTTCATGAAGAATACGATCGCCGACTTGCCATCCAGAAAGAGCGATTGCGTTTGGATTACAACCAGGAACTTCAGAGCCGCCTGCGACAAATTGAGGAAAACCTCGAGCAGGAGATGGAGCAACGGTTCGTCGAAATGGAAACGTTGGAAATCAGCCGTCTTGAAGAAGGTCATCAAGCCCTGCTTGAGGAACGTGAGGAACAGCTGAGAAGAGGCATCAGAACGCGATTGGAGCAACAGCTTCGCCAGCGCCTCAAGCAGCGCGAGGCGAGACTCAAGGTTGAATTTGAACGACGGAGCCTCCGTCTTGAAGAGGACATTGCTCAGCAACTTCAAAGCGAAATTGAGACGCAACTGCGACGTGAAACAGATGACCTCGAAGAGCGAATGCGCGAGGATGTTGAACTTGCCGTTGCCAAGCGGAGGGATGAACTCCGAACGGAGATAGAGCAACAACTCAACGAACAACAAGCCGGTAGGCTGGCCGAACGCAAAGCCCGCTTGAAGGCCAAATACGACGTCACGTTCAGCAAGGCCATCGATGACATCTCTCGCAGTTTAGAAGCGGAGATTGAAGCTGAACTTGAACATCGCAAAGAGAGCGAATTTAATTCATACAGGCATGCAAGGGAAGCCGAAATACAAAATCGCCTCTCTCGGTACAGGTACGAACGAGAGGCTGAGCTTCGTGAACAGTTGGAAGCCCAGTACGCCGTCAGCAAAGAGGATTGGACGGAGCGACTTGACCTTGAATTCCAATCCAGAGAAGCCGCTGCCCGCAAAGCGATCATGTCAGAGGTTGATGCTCAACTGCGCAACGAACGCTTAACGCACGAAACCGACCTCGACCTGTTGAAGGAAGAGACGACACTCGAACTGGAAGTCGAGATGGAAGAAAGGCTTCAAGCCTTCAAATCAAGGAAGGAAGAAGAGGTCGCAACGCAACTTGAACGTCAGCTGGACAAGCGGGAAGAAATCATGCGGAACAAGGCCCTTATCGATGTTCGAAAGCGTGAGGCACAAATCCGTGCTGAAATTGAGGCTCAGCTTGGTCTCAAGCGTGCTGAGATCCGAGACCGGTTGAAGGGCCTTGCTGAACGGATGGATTCGTTCAAGGAAATGGCCGAAGAGAAAATGCGCGACGCCGTCTCGCAACAAATTCAGAGCGAGATTGATGCAGATGAAGGCGAACTCCGAGCGCGAGAACAGGAATTCAGTGCCCTCCAATCCACGGACACACGTGCGGAAAAGCGGCAGAAATGGATGCAGTCGATTTCGGGCCAAGCCCCGGCTGCCTTCGGTACTGGAGCGATGGACCCCACGGCGCTTGGCGCAAGACCGGACGGCCTTGGCGCTGCCGCCGGCCGACCCCTACGTGGCCTAATGGGGCAGCAAGCAAAGGAAGAGCCGAGATTGGGCCTTGGCAACATGCGTGCACCGATGACCAGTGCGCGACCGCTCGCCGGTCAAGTCCCGCCCGTGCGTACCGTGCGCCAACCCATCGCCGTTCCGGAGCCCGTCCGAACCGTACGAAAGCCGATTGCAGAGGCACCGCTTGAAACCCAAGACGAAATCGCCATGAAAGAGCAGGAGGCGGCGGAAGAAACCGTTGAAACGGTGGCTGAGGAGGTCGAGGAGGTTCAGACCACATCGCTGCTCAAACCGATTCGTGGAACCCTTCAGCCCGTTGAAGAGGCGGTTGAAACATCAACATTGACGCCTGTAGGTCACATGTTGGTTCCAGAAAAGAAGCGAGGCTCTCCTCCCCCGTCTTCGATCGGTACCGGTAACACCGCTTCATTGCGTCCCGTTCGAGGCACGCTCACACCCGTTCCAGACGACCCCGTTGAGCAAACGGATGCCGACGCAGAAACCGACGAGGACTGACACGCTTGTTAACACGAGCAAGCGCGCTGTTCATATCTGACAGGTTCGTGGGTGACCGTATGAACCGTGCAATAGCGATGCTGGTCATATTGTTACTTGGCACACAGGGCACGGCCGGGCTTGCCTCCGCCGATTTGTCCCTCCTCACCGACGCCGGCCAAACCGACAGTCTTGACCGGCCCCTGGTGCTGTGGACCCAACTCTTTGATGGTGACATTCTCTCCGTTGACGACCAAGGCAACGTCAGTTTGAACACCTTCAGCAACGGCGTCGTCTCTACCCAATGGAGCGTTTTGCTCGATGTCGATGCCAACAATGCGCGCATTGATGACGCACAGGAACTGGTGACCGTCGCCCACGACGCAGGCGCCTATGTGATTCAAATGAGCACGCAATCCGTCTACCGAAACATCTCCTCTCCCGACCCGGTCGACGATGCGATTCTTGACCAAGAAGGCGATTTGTGGCTGGCCTTTTTCGCAGGCAAACGTCGCGCTGACCAGTACGATGCCAACGGCTTCACCGGCATCACCAGCAGCACCATCGCCTCGGGCATCTCGGCCTTTGAGATCCTCAACGACGGCCGACTCGCCATGGCCTCGTACAACAAGAAAATCTACGTCCACGCCAACGACGGCACGCTTGAAACAACCTTAACCGAGCCTAACGGCATTGTTTCCAGCCTTGTTGAAATTGACAACAACACGTTGCTCGCTGGCACCACCGGCGGCACGGTTTACCACTACGACACCGGGTCGTGGTCCTCGTCAAGTGCCAATTTAGGCCATACCAAACAGACAACCTACCTTGGGCAGTACGGTACGATGTACATCGTCGGAGCGAAACAAGGCAAAGTGTCGTTCCTGAACAAGACCTCGTTTACGGTGATTGAAACGTTCACCGCCTCGGGCGACATCATCGCTGTGCTGCCTGAATTTACGGGCCAATTTTACGCCATTAGCGCCTCTCCCTCGGACACCAAGGTTCGTTACTTCGACCTGGACAGCGACGGCGACGGCATCAACGACAGTAACGATGCCTTCCCGCAAGACGCCACACAGTCCACGGACACCGACGGCGACGGTTATGGCGACAATCCTGACGGCAACCAGCCCGACGCCTTTCCATCCGATGAAACACAATGGGCTGACAGTGACGGTGACGGGTACGGCGACAACGTCGCTGGCGAAAATCCAGACCTCTTCCCCACCAACGGCGACCAGTGGGCGGATGCCGACGGCGACGGCTATGGTGACAACAGCAACGGACAAGACGGCGACGTCTTCCCCGAGGAATCCAGCCAGTGGGCCGATACAGACCGCGATGGCTACGGCGACAATCCTGAAGGTTTCAAGCCAGACAGTTGCCCGACCGTCAACGCTTTTTCCAGCATTGACAGGTACGGTTGCCCGGACAGCGACCTGGACGGGTATTCAAACCCGGACGAAAATTGGACGGTTGAAAACGGCGCCGATGCCCTTCCAAACAACCCGACCCAATGGCTGGACGGCGATGGAGACGGGTATGGTGACGCTGCTGACGGTCAAAACCCAGATTCCTGTCCTTGGGAATTTGGCACATCAACCAAAGCCGTCGTTCCAGACACAAACGCCACCGAGGGGTACATCTCCGAACCATCGTTTGGTTGCCTTGATGAAGACAACGACGGATGGGTGGATCGAACCGAATCCCCGCTCATGGCCATCGATCCCAACGAACACTTTGACGGCGACGGTGATGGCGTTGGTTCAAACACCGACTACGACGATACGAAACCGTTCATCAAGGATGAACAGGATTACTGTTTGAACAACAAGAACGATTCCACCGATGCCTGCCTCGGATGGAGAGACCCTGCGTACCAAGCCTACCTCAACACGGTAGAGGACGGAACGGCACCGCTCGGTTATGGTGCATGGAACACATCGCTAGAGGACGATTCAGCGGGCAGCAGTGAAGGCACGGTGGATGAGGAAACCATAAACCAAGTGATTGTTGTTGGACTCGTGGCCTTCGTTAGCATCACGGCTGTTATCCTCGCTATCGCTTTCATCATGAACAAAAGGAAAACGGCGGCCACCACCAAAGAATACGGTGGAGTGCAACCGGGTGCATCCTCCAAAGCGGCCGAGGAAGCCCTTGAAGGGCGAGGCGGCTTGTCTGCGGACGGCGGCATCATTTCTGACGCTTCGTGGGATGACGATGTCGCCCAACTTGACTTCGACAGGGAACAAGACGCCTACGACGAACAGGACGTTTTGGAAGAGCGCGTGGATGAGCAAACGCCTGTGACTTACGAAGAAGAGAGCATCGAAACGCTCGCCGGTGTTAGCGAGACAGAAGGTCAGGAAGCCGTCAGCGATGCTGGCGTTCCAACAATGCCCAGCGAAGCACCACCGCTTCCCGAAAGTGGCCTGCCTGAAGGGTGGACGATGGACCAGTGGCGTTGGTACGGCCACGAATGGCTGGCAAAATACGGGAAAAATTAGACCCACACAATGGGAAGACTCAGTTTCAAAGCACCGAGTTCTACACCCGTGTAGAGTGGTTTTCCCTCAACCTTGCACGTGTTCATGATCAACCAAAGAAAACCGTTCCAGGCCGTTGAATCGGCGAAGATTTCCACCTTACCATGAATCGCTGCCATCAACAGGGTGGCGTGTTCTGTTTCATCGCTGCACAACGCCTTCACGAGGTCCTTGGCTCGGAAACGGTAGCCGGGAGGTCGCCAAGACATCATGGGCATCAAACCTGGAAAGGTGCAAGGTTGAGACGTTCGGCGAGATGGTCAACATCGACATCAACCGCTTGCTTCATTCGCTCCCGCAAGGTGTCTATTTCGCCCTTCATTTTCAACATCTTGTGGGTTCTTATCATCTCGGCCAAGAGGTCGTTGACGCTCTTGTGGCCTCCAGCTGTTCGCAAGGTGTTCAATTGGCGTCGAATCTCATAACTCACGCTTACCGACGTCATCCCTTCTGCAGTCATAGGTCAACCCAATCGGTGTTCCATCCCGGCCTGTACTTAACCCATACGAAGGGTTGAGAGGTAACCACGGCGGTTTTGTCGTGCAAGCGAAGCGGTCGAAACATCAGCGAATGCTTCGTTCCCGTCGCAGACGGGATTCTTCAACAACACCGAATTCACGCCGAACTTCCAAAACTCGTCGATGCACCTCTTTTGCAAGCGTCCAATATTCGAGACTCCCCGCCCCGGCGCCCGAATTGGTAGGTTTGTTGAGAATTACGGTTGGTGCGCCACTCCACGGCGCTTCGGCGACCTTAGCGAGCCGGCGGACCGTTGTGTTGAACAGTTTATTCGGCATTTTCTTGTTGACCTGGTCGCAGACGTAGGTGCTCAGTTTGGAACGACCGTCAACCATCGTCATCACGATGCCGAAAATCTTCAGGTTCCGATTGATTCTACGTTGAATCATCTTTATCGAATTCATGAGCATGCTGAAGCCTTCAAGGGCGTAATACTCGGCCTGTACGGGTACCAAAACCCAATTTGCAGCGCACATGGCGTTGATTGACAACAGACCGAGTGAAGGCGGTGTATCGATGATGATGTAATCAAACTCGTCCATGATAGGCAAGAGGGCCTCCTGCAGTCGGGTTTCCCTTCCAATCTTGTGGCTGAGTTCTATTTCGGCCCCAGAGAGGTGGATGTCGCTTGGCAATATCCACAGGTTTCCGGCGTCGATGGTGTCCGGGACTTTCTTGCCCCCGTTACGGTTGCTCCATGCTTCCCGCATCGCTTTTGTGATTTCCTCGGGCGGAATGAGGTATTCCTCCATCAGCGGCAACGCTTCGCCTCCATCGTTGGTGAGAAGGTCGTAAACGGTCTTCTTGATTTTTTTCTTTTCCAGACCGAACGAAGTGGCGCAGTTGCCTTGCGGATCGAGGTCGACGAGGAGGACTTTCGCCGGTGGCAATCCTTGACGTCGCGAACCTTTTGCGAGGGCGGCAGCGACGTTGACGGCCGTGGTGGTTTTGGCACAACCGCCCTTCTGGTTCGCAACGGCGATGACCATTTTGTAAGGGTTCATGGCTTGCAACTCCGGTAGATTCAGCAGAAAGGACTTCCCCTTTCAATGCAGGCCTCGTTTTTGCACGAATCAAGCCGGTTGGATGACAGGAACGGGGACTTCGGACAGAATCTTTCGAACGATATGCATGCCCGTAATGCCACGAATTTTGGCCTCAGGCTTCATGTTGATACGGTGGGAGATGATCTGAAGAGCGATGCCCTTGATGTCGTCTGGAATCACGTAGTTCCGTCCGGCCACGGCGGCGGCGGCTCGGCCGGTTTTGAAGAGGGCTTGGCTGGCCCTTGGGCTCGCGCCGTTGATAACGCGGTGATCTTCGCGGGTTCGCTGAACAATCTCAATGATGTAGGAAAGGATGGCGGGGTCCACGTGAACGGTTTCCAGGGCTTTTTGCATAGCGACGACCTTCTTTGGTGATGTCACTTGCTCGACCACGTGTTCGTCCTGGCCTCTCAACTTCCGACGGGCGAGGATGGCTTTTTCTTCAGCTCGGTCTGGATAACCCATGCTCATTTTCATTAGGAAACGGTCCATCTGTGCCTCAGGGAGCGGGTAGGTTCCTTCCTGCTCAATGGGGTTCTGGGTCGCCAACACGACGAAGGGGGCCGGCAATTTGTGCGTGATGCCCTCAATGGTCACCTGCTTCTCTTCCATGGCTTCCAGCAGTGCAGCTTGGGTTTTGGGCGGTGCTCGGTTGATTTCGTCCGCCAAGAGAATGTTCGAGAAAAGAGGCCCAGCACGAAGCTTGAATTCACCCGATTTCTGGTCGTACATGTACGTACCCATGATGTCAGAGGGTAGCAGGTCAGGTGTAAACTGAACTCGCTTAAACTTGCAGCCAAGGGCACGGGCAAAGGTGTTGGCGAGGAGGGTTTTTGCAAGACCAGGGAAGTCCTCGAGAAGCATGTTACCGTTTGACAAAATACCGACCGTCACACGGCGCAGGTTCTCATTTTTCCCGATAATGACCTTGCTGACTTCGTTCATCAGGCTGTTGGATATGGCGGAGACGGTGGCGATCAGATCTTGGGTACGAGCGCCACCTGCGTTTCCTTGCATAGTTGCTTCCATCACAAGACCTCGTTCTGAAGCGAATGTCCTTTCATATCTTATATGAATGTGCGCGCTTTCTCTGCCAAAAATGCTCATCCAAGCATCAACGAATTCAGGGGTTAACGACCCCAGAAATGGTTGTCTTTTCGATGGAGGGCAACAATCTCAGCCAGAATCTCCTCTTCGATGGGCGTCAGGCCAACTCGCTTCAGACGCTTAACGTGGCGCTCAGGCACATCGACATAGAATTCATCCAGTTCCTCGATGTGCCTGCCGACGGTTGGTCCTTGAACAGCAACCGCAATTTCGTCCCCTTGAGTGGCTTCTTTGACGTCCTCGCTGGCCCGTGTTCGTAGACTTTTCACCTGACCAACGGGGGTGCCGTCGAGTTTCATGAGCCGCTGACCGACATGAATTCGTCCACCAAGCACGCGCATGCCGACGATGGCCGGTCCTTTGGCTCGGAATGTATGGTCCTTGAGATAGAGGACCTTACCCGGATAGACAATCGTTTCCCGTTGTTCCTCTTCAATCGCTGCTTTGGTGGCTTCTTGCCATTCCTCAAAGGCGTCCATGATGTGGTAAATGATCGGCCCGGAAAGGAACTTGACATCACCGTCGTCTTCCTCGAGTTGGCTTGCCACGTCGCTGGTGCTGGCTTTGGTTGAAAAACCAAGGATGACTTTTTGCAAGGGGTCCGTGGCCGACTTCGCCATGAGGATGTCTTTTTTGTTCACGGGACCAACCGTGGCTTGCCTGACGGGAACGTTTCGCTGATGCAATTCAAAGGCGAGAGCCTCAAGCCCGCCCACCGTATCGGCTTTGATGACAACGCCTGTGCGGTTCTCCTCTGCGCCTTTGCAGGGACCCGAGGCCGTGTGTTCCTGGAAATCCTGCCGAGCAAAAATGCTGTTGCAGGATGAACACATGACCGGCATCGTGTTGAAGACAGCGCGCCACTCCTCGCGTATGGCCTCTTCGGCCAACTCACGCTCCTCGGTCGTGTTGGCTAAGTGCAGCGTTGTCCCGGCGATGGTCGCCTCCAACTTTGGCGCCACGATCTTAACGCCGCAAGCCGCTTCAACGCTGTCAAAATTGACCCAACGTTTCCCAGCGTCCCTCATCTCGGCCATGCCTTGAGGTCGCTTTAGACCCTTGATGTGCGTGGTAAACGGTCCGTCCTGTCCAGCCAGCATGATGGTGTCACCAACCCTGAGCGAACCACGGAAGAGAATCACATCAACGGTTTTCCCCATTCCAACCTCATCTCGCATTTCCAGAACCGTCCCTTGTGCCGACCCGAGCGTATCGGTGAGACGATCTTCAAGGAACCGTTCCGCCAAACCAACCGTGACAGCGAGCAGGTCCTGAAGGCCCTCGCCTTCCTTGGCAGACATCGGTACCAACGCCACGTTTTGCCGAAAATCCCGTATCTGGTCGTAGCGTTCCAAGTTGAAACCGTGTTCAGAGAACTGACCAACGGTCTTCCAATAACGCTCTTCAAACAACGCCTTCACGTCTTCCCGTTGAGATGAGAACGATTCAATGAACGAACGCCCCTTCTCGCATCGCCATCCGTGGAGGCGGTCCACCTTGTTACCAGCGATGACAAACGGTGTTCGCGTTTCTTTCAGGATGTTGAGCGATTCGATGGTCTGCGGTTGCAACCCTTCCATGATGTCAACCACGAGAACCGCAATGTCCGCAACAGAGCCCCCTCTGTTTCTCAACGAAGCGAAAGAGTGGTGCCCCGGCGTATCAATAAACAACAAACCGGGGGATTTGAATTGCTTGCCGCCCAACATGGCAGCGCATGTTTCGTTCAACACGTCGGCCGGCACTTCGGTGGCCCCGATGTGTTGGGTGATGCCGCCGGCCTCACGGTCCATGACGCTGGCTTGCCGTTGACTGCCGATGGAGCGAACCATGTCGAGGAGGCTGGTTTTGCCGTGATCGACATGCCCCAATACCGAAACAATCGGTTGTCGGTTATGGCCTCGCTGTGGAACATCTTCATCCGAAGATTCGCTAACCACATCATCGGTCATGCATTCACCACCGAAGCAAGGGTGTTATGAGGATTCACTCGTAAACCCAGTTGCCGATGGTGTTCTCCCAAGACATCAAGCCCTCAGGGAACCACAGCCCGAGCTCGAAAGCAGCCGTCTCGGGCGCATCAGAACCGTGTATCATGTTGTAGCCCATGTCCATCCCGAAGTCGCCCCGGATGGTACCCGGGTCTGCGTTGCGACCGTTTGTCGCTCCGATGAGTTTGCGGGCTACGGCAATGGCTTCCACGCCCTCCCATGCCATGCAGACGACGGGGCCTGAGGTGACGAATTTGATGAGGCCGGGAAAGAAGGGGCGCTCCTTGTGAACATCGTAGTGAGCGCGAGCGATGTCTTCGGTGGGCACCATGGCTTTCAGACCGACCAGCTTCAGGCCTTTTCGTTCAAATCGGCCAATGATTTCGCTGATGAGGCCTCGCTGCACGCCGTCCGGTTTGATCATTACGTATGTCGTTTCCATGGTGTTCACCGTGTTGGTCCAAAAGTGGCCTGTTTATTGCCGTTGCTGTGGGTCAGAGAGGCGTTGTGCGCTTCACTGAATGCCGCCCTTGACGTAATGTCGAGTCCACTTCACTCGACGGGCGTTTCGCTTCAAGTTGAGAAGGTTCTTTCGAGCCTTGCTGCTCTTGAACCAAAGGACGCTGCCGTCCTTGCGGACGAACATCATGCCGGTACCCGGTTCAATCTCCTCACCGGTAAAATTGCAAATTCGTCGTTCTGGCATGTTGCATCACCGTGCGTTGAGCTTGCGGGCTTCACGACCCGTGTCCTTGAGCATCAAAATGTCGCCAACCCGAATGGGTCCCACGACGTTTCGGCTGATGATGCGGCCAACGTCCCGGGGGTTCGGAGCGTCGTTGACACGCACTTTGACTTGAGTGGCCTCACCGGTCATACCGGTTCGTCCGACGATCTCGACCACTTCTGCTGGCCATCCACCAAGTTCTTCACTCATGTTGATCATCTCTGGGTTGGTCTTCAGGCGTTCTTGAGGCCTTTGATCTCCTCAACAACTTCGTGAAATTTCTCTTGAGCGCCTTTGGTGATTTCCATGACGGCGACCGATGCGGCGGAAGCGCCTTTGGCAAGGCCCACGCCTTTGGCGAGGAACTCTTGACTGGGAACGTAGCCGTAAGGAATGTCTTTCTCTTCGCAAATCAAGGGAATGTGAGCGAGCAGTTCTGGCGGGTTCACGTCCTCGGCGAGGATGATGAACTGGGCCGTGCCGCGCTCGGCGGCCTTGGTAACCTCGTTGCTTCCTTTCTTGACTCGACCGTTTTTGTTGAGGTCGATCATTTCGTAAATTTTGTTGGCTAGGTCTTCTGGGGTTTCAAATTGCACGTGTACACTCATTGGAATCTCTCCTTCCTCGTGATAGGGGCATCCCTCCGCAGGACCTCGCGAATATAAACGCAACGGAAAGGGTGCGGGTGAGGCAAACGCGCCGGTTTGGTTTGAAAGCCGTTCAGTGGTCCTTTTTTCACGGTTTCAAGCCCAAAGCGTCCATCACTTCTTCAACGCCGCGGGCAAGCGCCGGACCGCCGGATATGACGTCGCGTGCATTCGGCAGCGAACCGGTTGCATGAACGCCGTCAACATACCTGAGCAAGCGAGCGATGGCCCCGCCGGTGAACAAACCGTGACTGCAGGCCGCGTGAACCTCGATGGCCCCTTGCCCTCGCAGCGCCTCTGCGGCCCGACAGATGGTCCCACCAGTGGCGATCATATCGTCCACAATGGCCACGGATTTCCCTGAAACATCCAAGTTCTTCGCTTTGTGAACAATAGTGTGAGCATCAATACGTGTTTTCTCCAGGTACGAAAATTCGCAACCAATTTGCTGAGCGACGCTCGAGGCTCGCTCGATAGCGCCTTTGTCCGGCGAGAGAATGAAGTCTGGATCAACCGTCTCTTTCAGGTGCTTGGCCAGTTCCGGCATCGCCGAAGTAAACGCCACGGGGATGGGCATCGCCTCCAGCACCGCCGGTGCGTGCAAATCAAACAACACCATGGCGTCACATCGGGTGGCCAACATCTCGGCAATGGCCCTTGCTGAAATGGACTCGCCGGGCTTGAATCGTTTGTCTTGCCTTGAGTAGCCAAAATAAGGAATCGCCAAAATGACGCCTTTTCCTACTTCAGGGAGGGTCTGAGGGCCAATTTCTCGTAAATTCTGCAAACGCCCGTTCCGGACATCCTGAATGGCGTCCAGCATCAACAAAGTTTCAACGATGCCTGAATCAGGGAACGTGTTGGAAACCAGCACGACGGGCTCGGTACGGAGCGCCTCAATGGTTTCGGACGGTATGCGAATGTAGCCTTCCGTGTCTGGAAAGCGTCGCGTCTCGAGCGGGTGGTGGGCCCACCCAAGAGTTTCTGCGAGCTGCCCGGCCATCGTGCCTGCGTTGCTGCCCGAAACGACGACCATCTTCTCCCCTTGGTCAGTTCCAATGGTTGGCCCTTCATTTTCTTTGCGAGGCGAGTAAACCGTCAGTGTGGTGCGCGAGGCAGGACTTGAACCTGCGACCTCCCGGTTATCAGCCGGGTGCTCTAACCGACTAAGCCACCCGCGCTAGGGTAACTCGCCGACTTGACAACCCGTCATAAGCATGACGGCTCACAGGAGCGCCGCAAAACGGTGGGCAATTCACTCTTCTTCCATGTTGTTGATCGTGATGTACGACGGCAACTGCATGACTTTCTCGAACGTACGTGAGAGAACAACCTCGTCCAGTCGCTCTCGAGTGCGAGCAAGCGCCGTGATCGGTATGCGAATCTGCTCTTCAACGCCAAATTCCATCTGCATACGCATTCGAGTTGTGACGATGACACCCTTGTAGGTTCGCTTGACCCTGAAGAGCCCTGTAATCACGCCAATTTCTTCGCCTTGGTTGTCCAAGACGGCTCGGTCGAGCATCTCATCCGGTGCGTACAGTTTTTCATCAATGCGAACGGTGTTCCGCCACCGACGCTGCAGTTCACGCATGGATTTTGACAATTTGACCGTCCCATCTCCACGAATGCTGTGGACCAACTCTTTCGGGAGCGGCGCCAATTCCGCAGGTTTTCGCATGTATTCGTCAGCAACTTCCGGGGCCACTTGTATCCGCATGGATTTCACACGAGCCTCGTTTGGGTGGTGTCGTTCACCCACAATCGTTCCTACTTTCTTATCGTTGACATAGACATCGCGTTGGATTAACTCCTGGATGTCGTAATCTGTGTTTTTCATTTCCCATCTCTCCTTGCCGATTTTTCGGCTTAGCCCACTGTCCACCTCGGCACCTAATATATTCTTCGCCGAATAAAATATCATTTCCAATTGTATTTGACGCATAATTGTATACTCAACCAATTGAAATATAGAAAAAAATTTACTTTTCAATGTCGCATAACGCGCATCTTTTCCTATTGGAATCCCCGCCATAGTCCTTACCAATCGGATTTATATTTCAGTTGAAAATAAAGGATTTGAACGATCTACGCGTCACCGTTCGGACACCTCCCATTTTTTTTTTGAAATTACAAAATATTCAATTGAAATTTGTATATAATACAAGTATTTTGACGAGTGGCGATGCCGAAAGACGCAGACAAGTTTCGTTGGTAGCGTTGATGAAGC
>Ga0160422_10001401_pt1 | contig 15114 bp, 13 predicted proteins | sample Fk160mmetaG_FD_108192 | JGI IMG/M metagenome (GOLD analysis project Ga0160422, IMG submission 108192) | Marine microbial communities from the Central Pacific Ocean - Fk160115 60m metaG | ecosystem: Environmental > Aquatic > Marine > Oceanic > Photic zone | place: The Central Pacific Ocean...
CAACAGCCAAATACCAGCAAAAACATCTTTACGGTAAAACACCGTTCGTGAATGTCTAAAAATTGCGCAAGGAGAGTTGAACCGAGCATTCGTGTGTTTGAAAGAAAACTGAACTCAATCAATGATGACTGCCAAATTAGCGCGGAAGCTCGGATTGCCATTGACTTTTTGCGGCAACCACGTGTCGTCTACCACATGATGTACATCTAAAGAAAAACGCCCACATATCCTGCGGGCGTTTGTTTCGAGCGGAGGCTGAGGGATTCGAACCCCCGGTACCTTGCGGCACGCCGGTTTTCAAGACCGGTGCAATCGACCAACTCTGCCAAACCTCCAGGACCGCAAAAGTAAAGCACTCCATTCAAAAACGAACAACACCAATGTTTTTCGCCAATGAGTCAAAACTGTTTTTCACCCCCTATTGAATGATAATATACATTATGGTAAGTAATAGGAAATGACTCTTTCATCTCCGCATCACTGTCCTCCTGTAGCTGCCTTGATCTTACCAGTTAAATCCAACATTTTTTCGTCATCTCCAGTTCGAGCATAAATGTCTCTCAACGAACGCATTGTCTCTAAATCATCTTCATCTGCCAAATGTGCTGCTTCTAGATATGGTTTGGCAGTCATAAACAATGCCTTTGCATCTTCTTCGATCTGCTTCTGATTCTGTGATTCCGACTTGGTCATCCTCGGCTTCCACATGTCATTAGCCTCATTGATTCCCTGAACAGCTTGGTTGAAGTACAACGCACCAAGATTGTAATTGGCGTCAAAATAATCAGCCTTGATCTCAAGCGCCTTTTTGTACGCGTCGATGGCTTCATCCACATTTCCAAGGTTATCCAACACGCTGCCCAAACTGAACCACAAAATCTCGTTCGTTGGATCTTGTTCCGCTGCAAGGGCCAAATTCTCTTTTGCCTTGTCAAATTCCTCGTTCGACAGGTAGATGTTTAGCTCCTCGATGATGAGGCTTTGCTCTCGAGGATACATTGCCCTTGCCTCTGCCAACGTTTGAAGTGCCTCAGCTTCCCGGCCATTTTCGCGGTAGAGGTTGCTGATGAACAAAAATACATTGGGCACTTGATATTGGATGTCTGCACACGCTCGGTACCGATCAATGGCAAGGTCCACCTCCCCTGCTTTCTCGTAACACAAAGCTGAATTGTACACTGCCATGGTGTCGGTGGCGTCAAATGCCCGAGCAATTTCTGCACCCAAATCAAAAAACGCACCCGCGGAGGCATAATTGCCTGAATTGTAATTGCCTATACCTGCATTGCTCGCAGCCATTTGGACTTGTCCAAGACCTACCTGAATCTCAGATTTGTAAGACCCTCTCGCATCTAGCTCTTGAGCTTTAAAGTAACTTTCTTTGGCACGCACTAGGGCATCGGGGTAAGCCGCAAACAACGCACTATCTCGACTGATGTTCAAGTAAATCTCCCCACGGTAGCGCCAGGTTTTATTTTTGACGTTTGCTTTGGGGTTTTCAATGGCCTGCTCGATGTAAACGGCGGCCGTTGCAAAATCTCCTTCTTTGTTGGCATTGTAGGCGGAGACAACTTCTTTCTGTCCATATCCTTGAACGCAAGTGACCAAGGCTACCAAGGTGAGTACTTTCTGCATGGGTTCTGTTTCGTTTTTACAAGTCTGATGAAGAATCAGTCAAAATTACATTCTCTTCCAAACAAAACTCGTACCAGAATGGATTACAAGTCTGATTTTTCAGGCGTTTCAGAAGCATCCGCCTCATCTGGACCTTCCTGAGGCTCTCCCTCACCGGCGATCAATTCCTCTTCTTCATCTGACTTGGGAACTTTGCAAACAGCGGCAATGGCATCTTGACCGCGCAAACTGATCAATCGGACACCCTGCGTTGCGCGTCCCATAACTCGCAATTCTTCGACAGCCATTCGGATGGTGATGCCCGATTTGTTGATGATCATCAAATCGTTCTCGTCATTCACGTTCAGGATGGAAATCAATTCTCCTGTCTTGTCGGTGACTTGGAGAGTTTTGACTCCCTTACCGCCGCGGTTGGTAATTCTGTAATCCTCGACTGCGGAACGCTTCCCATATCCATTCTCAGAGACCACAAGAATGTCAGAGGACGTATCATTGATGCACACCATACCAATGACTTCGTCATTTGGCCCTCCCAGAGTTACGCCTTTCACACCCATGGCGGTTCGTCCAACCGCACGAGCAGTGGACTCGTGAAATCGAATAGCCTTGCCTGACCGCAGGCCCATCAAGATTTCAGAGTCGCCGTTGGTTAATCGGGCGGACAAAAGTTCATCGCCCTCTCTTATCGTTACCGCATTGATTCCATTGGTCCTCGGACGGCTGTAAGCCTCAAGTCGCGTCTTTTTAATCAGACCTTTCTTCGTGCATAGAATGACGTAATTGTCATTGACATACGCCTCGTCTTTGAGGTCTTTGACAGGGATGTACGCCAAGACCTTGTCATCTCCTTCGAGGTTGATGAGGTTCACAATGGCCCTTCCTTTGCTTTGCTTGCTTCCTTCCGGCACCTCAAATATCCGCATCCAAAAACATCGGCCTTTGGCTGTGAAAATGAGCAGCCAATTGTGGTTGGTCGCCGTAAAAATGCTTTCGAGGAAATCCTCCTGACGCGTGGTGCTTCCCTTGGACCCCACTCCTCCTCTTCCTTGAGCCCGATATTCATTCAAGCGTGTACGCTTGATGTACCCCGCGTGGCTGATTGTAACCACGACTTGCTCGTCGGGAATCATGTCTTCGATGCTGAGGTCAGCACTGCTGTATTCAATCGTGCTGCGTCGCTCATCTCCAAACCTCTCCTTCACATCGAGCAACTCAGTTTTGACAATGTCCATGCGACGTTCGACACGATCAAGTATGTCTTTTAGATCTGCAATCAAAGCCATCAACTCATCATGCTCCGCACGCAACTTATCTCTTTCGAGACCCGTCAGCTTTTGAAGTCGCATGTCAAGGATGGCCCGCGCCTGTATCTCACTTAGGTCGAATTTCTTCATCAACCCATTTCGAGCTTCCTCAGGGGTTTTGCTCGCGCGAATCAGTGCAATGACCTCATCGATGTTGTCAAGGGCGATAATCAAGCCCTGCAGAATGTGCGCGCGCTCTTCTGCTTTGCCCAAGTCATATTGAGTACGTCGCACCACCACTTCATGGCGATGTTCAATGTAGTGCGACATCATTTGCTTCAAATTCAGCAACTCTGGACGCCCCTTCACGAGAGCAATGTTATTTACTGAAAATGAGCTCTGTAATTGTGTGTACTTGTACAGCTTGTTGAGAACAACGTTTGGAATGGCATCCCGTTTCAGTTCGTACACGATTCGCATACCATTGCGGTCACTTTCATCTCGTATTTCAGAAATACCCTCAATTTTCTTGTCGTTCACCAAGTCGGCCGTCTTACGAACCATGTCCGCCTTGTTGACTTGATATGGAATTTCTTCCACGATGATCATTTCACGACCTGTTTTGGTCTCTTCGAACTTGGCACGACCCCGCATGACAATTCGGCCACGCCCTGTTTGAAAAGCATCCCTTACTCCCTCGATGCCGTGAATCACCCCGCCTGTGGGAAAATCTGGGGCCTTAACGAACGCCATCAAATCTTCAACGGCACACTCCGGGTTGTCTACCAGGTGCACCATGCCATCCACCACTTCAGTAAGATTGTGTGGAGGCATATTCGTCGCCATTCCAACTGCAATTCCCGCCGCCCCATTCACGAGCAGGTTGGGAATTTTGGCTGGCAGAACGGTGGGTTCTTTCAAGCTCTCATCAAAGTTGGGCCTAAAATCCACGGTTTCCTTGTCCAAATCGGACAACATGTCTTCAGCCACTTTGCGAAGTCGAGCCTCCGTGTAGCGCATGGCCGCTGGGTTGTCTCCGTCAATCGAGCCAAAATTCCCTTGTCCGTCCACCATGGGATAGCGCAAGGACCAGTGCTGAGCCATACGAACCATGGTGTCGTACACAGAACTGTCTCCATGTGGATGATACTTTCCAAGCACTTCACCTACAATCCTTGCGGATTTCTTGTACGGACGGTTGGACAACACACCCAAGTCCAGCATGCCATAAAGCACACGGCGATGCACTGGCTTGAGCCCATCTCTGACATCAGGAAGTGCTCGACTTACAATCACGGACATCGAGTAATCGATGTATGCCGATTTCATCTCATCTGAGATGTTGATTTGAATGATTTTTTCTCCTTCTGCCATAAGATCATTTCACGGACTCTATTTCGAATCCAATTGTTGCTGCTTAACCATGACAAATCACAAGCACATATTCAGCTCAGTTGTCGTGATTTTCACCTTTCTCAAAAATACCATAACCCGCGCCATGACTGAGAATGAGACATATTGCACTTACTCACAAATGAGGTGAATGACATGTGAATAACATTGGTCCTGACGCAGGACTGTATCACAGGTGAAGCATAGATTTGATGTAGAACGTTTCTTGGGCTTCGCCTTGTGCAGCAACAACAATCATGAGGGCATCCAAAGAGCCAACAACACACAACATGGACGCAAAATTTTCTCCCCGAGTACGCGAAGTGATTTCACTAAGCAGAGAAGAGGCTCTACGCTTGGGGCACAATTACATTGGAGTCGAGCACCTGCTTCTCGGCATCATCAAAGAAGGCGAAGGCACGGCGGTACGAATATTGGAAGGTCTCAACTGTGACCTTCAAAAATTGAGGAAACTCGTGGAGGGTTCCGTGCGTCCCAGTGCTTCCAAACCTGGCAATTCAGGCAACATTCCTCTGGTAAAGCAGGCAGAGAAAATCTTGAAGATTACATACCTCGAAGCCAAGATTTTCAAAAGTGGTGTCATTGGAACAGAACACCTTTTGCTCAGCATTTTAAAAGACGAAGACAACGTCGCAACCAAAAGCATTCACGCATTCAACATTGACTACGACGTGGCGAAAGAAGAATTTGAAAATCTCCTGTCAGAAAACGGCGGTACCAAGGGGCTACGCGCCGATCACTCAATCTCTGACGACGACGCACCGGCAGAGGGTGCTGACTTCGGTGGCTCAAGCAGCTCAGGTGGTCCTGCCTCTCGCAAAGGCGACCCCAAATCGAAAACGCCGGTCTTGGACAATTTTGGACGAGATCTCACTCGCATGGCGGAAGAGGGACGTTTAGACCCCATCGTGGGCCGCACCAAAGAAATTGAGCGTGTCAGCCAAATTTTAAGTCGTCGTAAAAAGAACAACCCCATTTTGATGGGTGAACCTGGTGTAGGAAAAAGTGCAATCGCCGAAGGTCTGGCTCTGCGCATCATTGAGAAGAAAGTGAGCCGAGTACTCTTTAACAAAAGAGTTGTCACGCTAGATGTCGCTTCTCTCGTTGCGGGCACCAAGTACCGCGGTCAGTTCGAAGAAAGAATGAAGGCTGTGATGAATGAATTGGAAAAGTCTCCAGACGTCATCCTCTTTATCGATGAGATCCACACGATTGTCGGCGCCGGAGGCGCCAGCGGTTCATTGGATGCATCAAACATGTTCAAGCCAGCGCTTGCCCGAGGCGAGATTCAATGCATCGGCGCAACAACGCTAGATGAGTATCGCCAATACATTGAGAAAGATGGTGCACTCGAACGTCGTTTTCAGAAAGTCATGGTGGAACCCACCAACATTGACGAAACCGTCCAAATTCTCAACAACATTAAAGACAAATACGAGGAGCATCACAGCGTCAAGTATACCGATGAAGCCATTCAGGCGTGCGTGCGATTGACAAGCCGTTACATCACGGACAGACACCTCCCCGACAAGGCCATTGATGCCTTGGATGAAGTGGGCAGCCGTGTTCACTTGACCAACATCAATGTCCCCGAAGAAATTGTCAAGATTGAAGAGGAAATCGAAAAAGTGAAGGACGAAAAGAGTCGAGTCGTTCGTTCACAACGCTACGAGGAAGCTGCAAGACTGCGTGACCAGGAGCGCATATTGAATGAAAATCTCGAAAAGGCCAAACGCACTTGGGAGGAAGACTCCAAAAACCACAGAGTCACGGTGACCGAAGATCATGTCGGGGATGTCGTAGCCATGATGACTGGAATTCCTGTTCAGCGCATCGCAGAAAAGGAAAGTGGGAAACTGGCGCGCATGAATACGGAGCTTGAGGGAAAAGTCATCGGTCAGGACGAAGCCATCAAGAAAGTGGTGAAGGCCATCAAGCGAAATCGCGCGGGCCTCAAGGACCCGAACAAACCAATTGGTTCATTCATTTTTATGGGGCCTACAGGCGTTGGAAAGACCCAACTTGCCAAGGTTCTTTCCAAATTCATGTTTGATACGGAGGAAGCTTTGATTCGCATCGACATGTCCGAGTACATGGAAAAATTCGCGGTAACCCGGCTCATCGGAGCACCCCCAGGATATGTTGGGTACGAAGAGGGTGGCCAATTGACAGAAAAAGTGCGTCGTCGCCCCTACTCCATCGTGCTGCTCGATGAAATCGAGAAGGCCCACCCAGATGTATTCAATTTGTTACTTCAAGCGTTGGATGATGGACAATTGACCGACAGCCTTGGGAGAAAAGTGGATTTCAGAAACACCATCATCATCATGACCTCAAACATTGGTGCGCGGCAACTCGCAGAATTTGGGACTGGTGTAGGGTTTGGCACTGCGGCCAAACAAGCCAATGTGGCATCAGATCGGGACAGCGTAATTCAAACAGCACTGAAACGAGCGTTTGCGCCCGAGTTTCTGAATCGAATTGACGACGTGATTTTGTTCCAGAGTTTGGATCGACAACACATTCACAGCATCATCAACATCGAACTCGATGCCCTTAAAAAGCGTGTTGTGGACTTGGGATATGATTTAGAAATCACAGACTCAGCGGCGGATTACATTGCAGAAAAAGGGTATGACGAAAAGTATGGAGCTCGTCCACTTAAACGTGCCATACAGAAGTATTTAGAAGATCCTTTTGCTGAGGAAATCATCAATAGCGAAGTCTCAGAAGGAGACTTGCTGCGCGCTGATTTACCCATTGACGCGACAGAATTAAGCATTGAAGTCATCAAAGGCGGACTGTTGCAAATGCCGGAAGGCGCTGAGGAAGCTTTAAAGGGTGGCGAAGCCCAACCTGCAGGTGACACCCCCGCCTCCGAGGGGAAGAAAAAATCCAAAAAGACCACAAAGAAAAAGGGAGGAGATAAAAAGGACTCTCCAAATGTTGACTCAAAATCATGAGGCGCATGCCATCCACACTTCTTCGTTTGCTTCAAAATAAGTACATCGCAACCGCCTTGGCAGCTTTGATTTGGACAACTTTTATCCATGATCTGGGTCTACCTTTCGTCTTAAAGGAGGCGAGGACTTTGGCAAAAGCGAAGAAAGAGCTCGTTCATGTCGAGAAGCGGAATGAAGCCCTTAGACAACGTCAGGCAACCTTGCTCAGTGATCCCAAGGCATTGGAGAGGTTTGCACGAGAACGTTACTTCATGAGAAGGCCCAATGAAGAAGTCTACCGTATTGTGGACTGACCACCCTTCCCTCTTGTTATGAAAAAAGGTGTTGAAGAGCTTGAACAAAGCTCATCAAAGAGCCAGGCACAAAAAAAATGACCCAAGCTGTGCCAAGCAGCGCCCCGCCGAGGTGGGCATCGTGAGATATGTGCGTCCCTCCCCTTCGATGCATGCGACTTTCATACCAGAAAAACAGCATCCCGGCCAGAACAGCAGGAATGGGAATCACGAAGAACAGCAGCAGCGTATGCGTCGGATGTAAGACGATAAAAGCAAGCAAAACTGCGCTTACGGCGCCCGAAGCTCCCAAACTCCTGTACGAAGGATTGAATCTGTGCTTCTGAAGTGCCGGAATGGCCCCTGCTACAATTCCGGACAAATACAAGGCAGGCAAACCCATCCAGCCCAATCCCGACAAGTCCTGATTGACAACCCTCCCAAACTCATACAGCACAAACATGTTGAAAGCGAGATGCATCCAGTCGGCATGAATAAAAGCATGCGTAATCAAGCGATGCCATTCCTTCTTTTGGCGACAGCGAGCTGGAATAAGCATCAAAGACGATTTGTCTGCTCGGTCCATCCAATGCCACGAAACAAGAACGGTCACAAGAACGATGAAAGTCACAACGTCCATAAGTCAAGAGCTGTGGTCTGCCACAATCAACCAAACACCATCCAACCGACGCCACAACAACGTATACATCCCTTCATCATCCTCACGATCTTGTTTTTCTAACCTCCACGTCCCGAGTAGCCAACCCGCATCTGGTCCAATTTGAATCCATTTGAGGTTTTTGAATGACAAATGGCCCATTGCCGCCGCATTGGGATAACCAACTTGATATCGCTCCAGAGTCGCCTCGTGACCATATGTCACGCCCGACTTTCCAACAAACATCAAAGCATCACTTTGGTGATAGCCCTTCATAAAGCCCACCAAATCGGCCTCATTCCAAGCGTTTTGTTGACGCTGCATGGTAAGAGCAACCTCTGCAGGCATTCCAGCGACAAACAAAGCTGAATCTGCATGCTCTTGGGCATGCAAATTTGTGGTAACCGAGGCGATGATGAACAACGCGACACGGGAGAGGCGAAGACTACACATTGAATCGAAAATGCATGATGTCGCCATCTTCGACGATGTACTCCTTCCCCTCTACACTTAATTTCCCTGCCTCTTTCACTGCCAATTCAGAACCCAGAGTTACATAATCATCGTACTTGGCGACCTCAGCACGAATGAAGCCTTTCTGAAAATCGGTATGAATGACACCCGCTGCTTCGGGGGCTGTGTATCCACGTCGAATGGTCCAAGCTCGAACTTCCTTTTCCCCCGCCGTGAAATACGTTTGCAAGTCGAGCAGAGCATAGGCCTCGCGGATCAATTTCGCCACGCCGGGCTCGTCTAAACCCAAGTCGGCCAAAAACAAATTGCGTTCCTCTGGATCGTCGAGCTCGGCGATGTCAGCCTCGATAGCTGCACCAAGAACAAGCACGCCTGCATCTTCATTTTGAGCAACTTTTCTCACTCTCTCAACATGTGTGTTGCCCTCGACAACGGAAGCTTCATCCACGTTGCATACGTAGAGGATTGGCTTGGCGGTCAACAATTGCATCTCATGCAGAAGAGGCAAATCAAATTCATCCAGTTCCAACCCTCGGGCACTTTTGCCCTGCTCGAGATGTTCCACAAGGCGGGTGTAAAAGTTCATTTGCTTTAAAGCTCCTTTGTCCCCAGTCTGAGCTGCTTTCTTCACTTTGGACATGCGAGATTCAACTGTCTCCAAATCTTTCAATTGAAGTTCGATGTCAATGACCTCCTTGTCTCGAATTGGATCAATGCTTCCATCCACATGAACAATGTTGTCGTCCTCGAAACACCTCAGCACGTGAATGATGGCGTCTGTGGTGCGAATGTTCCCCAAAAATTTATTTCCAAGGCCCTCCCCTTTGCTTGCCCCCTTGACAAGTCCAGCAATGTCCACAATCTCCACCGTAGTTGGAATCACATTTTGAGGCTGAACCAATTCTGCAAGTTTGTTGAGCCTGGCATCAGGAACTGTGATTACACCGAGGTTGGGCTCAATCGTACAAAAAGGGAAATTTGCACTTTGAGCCTTTGCGTTGGAAAGACAATTGAAGAGGGTTGATTTGCCGACATTTGGAAGTCCGACAATGCCACATTGCAAAGCCATGAGATGTAGGGAATGAGATAAGCGACAAAGGTAGCACCCGTCGAGGCGAAGAGTGGTCTTTCTCGTTTTCCAATGTTTTTGAACATCGGGAACTTCTCCCCTAGGTCTTCAGGTACTTTTGACATATGAATTCCACAGAGCTCCAAACCCTTGCAACGCAGGTTCGCCGCGACATTGTTCGAATGGTTCACGCGGTACAGAGTGGCCACCCAGGCGGCTCATTGGGATGCACCGATTTGCTGGTGCAATTGTATTTCAGCACTATGAACATCAATCCTGACGAATTTGACATGGATGGCAAAGGAGAAGACATTTTTTTTCTCTCCAATGGACACATCAGCCCGGTATGGTACAGCGTTTTGGCACGCCGCGGATACTTTCCTTTAGAAGAACTCAAGACCTTCCGCAAACTGAACAGCAGACTGCAGGGACACCCTGCCACAGAAGAAGGACTTCCTGGCATCCGAGTCGCGTCGGGCTCTTTGGGTCAAGGGTTGAGCGTGGCACTCGGTGCAGCTCAGGTTAAAGCACTCAATCACGAATCAAATTGGGTCTACTCACTGCACGGTGATGGAGAACTGCAAGAAGGTCAAATTTGGGAAGCAGCCATGTATGCATCCCATCACAAAGTGGACAACATTCTATCATTCATCGATTGCAATGGTCAACAGATTGATGGAAGCACCGACGAGGTCATGTCTTTGGGCGACTTGGAAGGCAAGTGGAAGGCTTTTGGATGGCGCGTCATGACCTGCGACGGTCACAGCTTTGCGGACTTACAACGCGTCATTTCCGAAGCGCATCAACACCGTGGCTCGGGAATTCCAACCGTGGTTTTGATGAAAACGGATATGGGGAAAGGTGTTGACTTTATGGAGGGAACCCACAAGTGGCACGGAATCGCGCCTAGTGACGAACAACTCACTGATGCACTGAATCAGCTTGAATCAACGTTAACTGACTATTGATTCCTCTTGTTTCTGTCATGCTTCACTTCCAAAGTACTCACGAGCCAAAGTGGCGTAAGCTCCTTCTCAGTTGCGCAATAGCTCTGTGTCCAATGGTGAGTCAAAGTCAGGTCACTGCAGAAGATGAAGGGCTGCCTACGCGCATCTTATTCGTGTTCGACGCCTCCAACAGCATGAACAGCATCTGGGATGGAAACCGGAAAATAGAGACGGCATCTCGCCTTTTGAGTGAAACATTGAAGGGCTTGCATCAAAGCCACCAACTCGAACTTGCCCTTCGTGTGTATGGTCATGGAACAAAACACGTTGCTGGCAACCAAGATTGCGACGACACAGAACTGGTGGTGCCGTTCGGAACAGCCAACAATCTCATCATCAAACAATCCCTCGGACGCATTCGCGCGCAAGGAACCACCCCGATTGCGAGGTCTCTAGAACAAGCCGCAGAGGACTTTCCTCAAGCTCCGGGTCGGAATGTGATCATTCTCATTACTGATGGCATCGAAGCATGCGATGAGGACCCCTGTGCGGTGAGCCGCGCACTTCAGAGCCAGGGCATTGTGGTCAAACCATTTGTCATCGGCATGGGCATAGAGGAAAACATGGAAGAAAAACTCCGATGCATTGGAGACTTTTACGACGCCTCAGATCCAGATTCATTTGAGCATGTTTTGGAACTTGTTGTTGAGCAAGCTCTGAACAACACCACACTGCATGTCGAGTTGCTCGATGATCAGGGAAACGCGACAGTGAGCAATTTGGCCTATTCGTTCACCGACCTGCGCACAGAACATCATCATCCCCAATGGGTCCACACATTGAGCTGGATTGATGCGCCTGATACAGTTTACGTTGACCCCCTTCCTGCCTATGCATTTACAGTGCATAGCATCCCTCCTCGGGTCATCGATTCAGTCTTATTGAACCCAGGCGTTCACAATGTGCTGTCCGTCCCAAACATGGGTCAAGGTCATCTCAAACCTCAGTTTGCTCGCGGCGTGAGAACAGATTACGGCATCATGGATGTAGAGTGGCGTTTACCCGGACAATGCGACTCTTTTTTTGCAAGTCCTGTCGGTCAAGAACTTCGTTTATGCTCCGGCACGTATGACTTACTTTTTCACACTCATCCCCCCACTTTGGTTCAGGATGTCCGTGTGGACGAGGACAAAAAGCGCATTGTTGAAATACCTGCGCCTGGATCCCTTGTGATACATGCTGCCAAATCTGGGTATGCTGTCGTCATAGACGCCCAAACATTGGAGCCCGTCTTTCAATTTGAGCCTGGACAACATGCGGGAAAGCACACTTTGCAACCCGGGAATTTTACCCTCATCTTCCGCGCAACAAATGCCCGGGGGACGTTATACAGCATTCGAGAATCATTCACCATTGCCTCCGGCAAGACAACCAACCTAAACATTCATGGTTGATACACACCACATCACTCTTGAGCCCACCGAATCCAAAGACACGCGCTCGGGGTTTGGACAAGGTTTGCTCGAAGTTGGCCACCAAAATCCAAATGTCCTCGGCTTGTGTGCCGATTTGACCGGTTCCCTCAAAATGAATGCGTTTCGAGATGCATTCCCAGATCGCTTTTTTCAGGTAGGCATCGCTGAGGCCAACATGATGGGTGTGGCCGCAGGAATGACCATTGGGGGCAAAATTCCATTCACTGGGACCTTTGCCAACTTTTCGACTGGACGCGTCTATGACCAAATCCGACAAAGCATCGCCTACTCTGAGAAAAATGTCAAGATTTGCGCCTCTCATGCAGGTCTAACCCTCGGTGAGGACGGAGCCACACACCAAATCTTGGAGGACATTGGCATGATGAAGATGCTGCCCAACATGACTGTCGTGGTACCCGCCGACTATGAACAAACGAGGCAGGCCACTCTGGCCATTGCCATGCACCACGGACCTGTTTATCTGCGGTTTGGACGTCCAAAAGTTCCCGTATTCATTGACCCCTCGGCACCATTTGAGTTGGGCAAAATTCAAATGATGATGTCTGGACCTGACCTCACCATTGCTGCCTGTGGCCACCTTGTCTGGGAAGCAATTCAGGCTGCAGTTGAACTCGCAAAGGACGGAATCCAAGCAGATGTTTTGAATGTTCATACCATCAAACCACTCGACGAAAAAACCTTGGTGAAATCAGCACAAAAGACTGGGCATGTTTTGGTTGCAGAGGAACATCAAAGGGCAGGTGGACTGGGATGCAGCATCGCACAGGCACTGTCCTCCCAACATCCAACGCCCATGGCATTTGTCGCTGTTGAGGATCAATTTGGAGAAAGCGGCACCCCTGCTCAACTCATGAAGAAATATGGGCTATCTGCTGAAACCATAGTGATCAAGGCCAAAGAATTGCTCGGGAGATAAAATCTCCCTTGTAACCTTGAGCGAGGACACGTAGTAACTCTGTCCTCAGCAGCTGTGAATCATTTTGCTGGCACGTCAAGCGCAGCAATTGCGGCATACAATTTGTCTTGCAACGCTTTGGACGCTGAAACCAGAGGAAGGCGCATTTCACATTTGCACAAACCCAAGTGAGACATGGCAGCCTTGATCCCCGTCGGGTTGCCTTCAAGGAACACCAAACTCATCAGCGATTTCAACACGGCATGGGTGGTTTTGGCATCATGGATTTGGCCGAACGAAGCTTGTTGAATCATATTGGCCATTGGCCGAGGAAATGCATTTCCAAGAACAGATATCAACCCCTCAGCCCCCATGGCAACTGTCGGCATGGCCAATGCATCGTCCCCCGACCACACGTAGAAGTCCTCTGGACGATTGGCGAGAATGTCTCCGATCAGATCAAGGTCACCGCTCGCCTCCTTGATTCCGACCACATTCGGGTGTTTGGCCAACTCAAGGGTGGTTTCAGCGTCCATGTTGCACGACGTTCGCCCAGGCACATTGTACAAAATCACAGGACGTTTGGCAGCATCTGCGACAGCTTCATAATGCATTTTCAGTCCAGCTTGACTGGGCTTGTTGTAAGCGGGTGTCGCCACCAAATAGGCATCGATTCCCTTCAAGTCCCATTCACGAATTCGCTGACACAATTCCATTGTGTTGTTGCCAGTCACTCCAACTACAAGTGGCAGACGCCCAGAATTGACTTCAATCGCGAAGTCTACAATGCGCTCTTGTTCCGTGGGACTCAGCGTCGGTGTTTCGCCTGTTGTCCCTAAAACAACCAAAAAAGAAGTGCCTTCCTTAATTTGATGTTCGATGATGCCCTGCAGTGCGGGATAGTCCACATTTCCATTTTCATTGAACGGCGTGACCAAGGCCACACCCAGTCCGTGAAGGGAGGACAAAACTAGCGTCATTGTAAATCGATGTTTTTCAGGAAGACAATGGTCTTTTCGGTATGTTCACGCCAATCATCCATAGGATCTTGAAGAATGACATCGACTTCGTCGACATCTTCGTCATTCACAGCAACCGAGCGAACAACTTGCAAATCGAGATCCCTGCTCCAGGTTGGATGATTCACCCCCACTTTCATGCCAGCTGCACTGGCACGAACAACATACTTCAAGGGAAGAACAGGATCTAACTCGAGGTCAATCAAAATGTCAAAAGGAGTATCCACGAAAGCCTGAATCTCCTTGACTGGCCAACCATACCAGTTCAGGTCGCTCTTACAGAAATAGCCCGAATCCAACTTCTTCACAAGCCATGTAGGGGTGTCTTTCGCTTCCTTCTGAACGAAACTCATCATCCCAACTCGCCTCACGCCAAACTCATCTTTCAAACGTTTGGCCAGTGCTTTGACCTCCCGATAGTGGGCATGCTCTCGTTCGAGATAAACCAGCCCAACACTGTTTGCATGTTTCAGGGAGCATCCTTTACGCTCCCGTTCGGCAGCAGGCATTCGCCTCAAGCGCCAAGAAACTATGTGATCCTTCCACGTCACAGAGCTCAAAAATACAGGCCTCTTTTCATGTTCTGTGACACTTGACAAGGTCAAACCATTCAAAGTTTCCAACAGGCATCGTGAAATTGGTGAGTTTTGGCACAATTCATGTTTACTTCGTGATAATTCCAACCAAAAGTCCATCCATGAACTTTCGAATCCCTTCACTCGTCCTAGTCTTTGTCCTTGCAATTGGCTCTCTTCTGTCTTGTTCAAATGTTGACGGAAATCAGCTCAAAATGCCGTTTTCAGGAAAAAAATACATGTCAGATGCACGTCATTTCAGATCGGTTGGAATGGGGCAAAGCGCCAATATGAGCATTGCAAAGAGCAAGGCCGAGCTCGAATCAAAAAAAGCTTTGGCACAGCAAGTCCAAACCAACCTCAAGGTGGTCTCTGACAATTACGCCCAAGAGCTTGTGGGCAATCAAGCGGCGGAAGCCATTGAACGCTTTGAATCCCTAGCACGTGAAATCAC
>Ga0160422_10001402_pt1 | contig 15106 bp, 25 predicted proteins | sample Fk160mmetaG_FD_108192 | JGI IMG/M metagenome (GOLD analysis project Ga0160422, IMG submission 108192) | Marine microbial communities from the Central Pacific Ocean - Fk160115 60m metaG | ecosystem: Environmental > Aquatic > Marine > Oceanic > Photic zone | place: The Central Pacific Ocean...
ATGTCTTCCGCTTCGCCCGCCATGTTGTTGGCTCTGTTCGTGTCGAACTGGGGCAGGCTGATGTTGACAAGGGATGCGCCCTGGCTTACGAATCTGTCCTTGACCTGATTGAACACAGCCATTGCGTTCGTGTCGCTTTCGTCAAAGACCTGGTTGCCGGCAACACTGCGAACAATGCCGATGCGCTTTCCATCCAGGGATGCGTCTTTCAAATGATTGCCATAGGTCGCCGTGCGCGGCACTGGTGTCGTCAACGCATCATCGGGATCAGATCGGTTGGCGATCGCGGCAAGGCCAAGAGCAAGATCGGGAATTGATCTCGCCATCACGCCTGCGACGCCATCCAGATTGCCTCTCGGGAGAATGCCCGAATGACTGACCAGGCCCGTGCTTGGGCGAATCGCATAAACGCCGTTGAAGGCTGCAGGCACTCTGACCGATCCGCTGTTGTCCGTACCGATCCCGAGCACAGCGAAGTTTGCGCTCACCGCAACCGCGGAGCCTCCGCTGGATCCGCCGGAATTCTGGTTGGGGTCATAGGCATTGCCGATCCTTCCACTGCGACCACTGATTCCTTCCCCGCCGGATGCAAATTCATCCATTGCGGCTTTGCCGATCATGATGCCGCCTGCGGATCGGAGTTGATTCACCAGAAAAGCATTGCTGATGGGCTGAGAGCCGAGCAATGCCAGTGATCCGGAGGTGGACGGTGTGTCGACGGTGTCAATGTTGTCTTTCACGGCAATCGGAACACAATGAAGCGGACCGATCAGTGCATTGTTCTGTTTGAAATGTCTGTCAAGAGCTTTTGCCTGTCTGACTGCATTCGGATTCAGTGCAGTGAATGCGTTCAGCGGAGCCCCTCGTTCGAGACTGAAATTAAGCATCTTGATGCGCTGTAAGTATCGCTGAATCAATTGCTCGCAATCAATCCTTCCCTCCTGGATTGCAGCCTGGATGGATGCAATTGTGGCCTCTTCGATCTGAAATGTCTGATCATCCACCTGGTTGGCCATGGATGTCTCAGTTGTCAGCCAAGCGGTACTGAGAATCAGTGCAAGCGCGGTTGCTTGGTGGAATAACTTTGAACTCTTTTTTGAACTCTTTAAATCATTCATGAATACCGCCTAAATAATGACCAGTGCTTCTACGACTCTAGACATGGTTTTATTCATGATGACCGTCGTTCATGAAGTGGTCACATCACGCGCAGAGCTTCTCTGATCAACGCCTCAGCTGATGGAGCATCGTGCGATCCATGGGTTCACGGCAACCTTCGTGCAGCTGCGCTGTGCACGGTTGTTGAGGCTCGCCGCGATCGCAAAAATCGTCCTCCTTTGATGAGCAGTTGATTCGCAGCCTGCTCAAAGCGATCCGCCCTGAGGTGCTGGCCGGTGAGCTGGATGGGATCAAACCCGTCTGGCTCATGGTCTTCGTGGACGAGTCAGTGACGCTTCACCGCAATGTCTCCCTGATGAAGCGCGCCGCATGTTCGACAGCAGATTGACCAGGCTGGTAGTCACGAGCAAACATCTGGCCACAGTGAATCATCTGCGGAACAACATGCAAATGCACATCATGACCTTGCGATCTCAGGGATTGATGCATCTCAATGGCATCGCTCAGCAGGATTTCCTGATCACCGGCCTGAAATAACGTTTTCGGATAATTGGTGTAGCTTTGGTCGATGCAAAGCACATCATCAGATTGATAGGTTTGTTGATCGGGAAAATAGAATTGCACGATCGACTCCAGTCTCTCCAGGGAGACAAGGTCAAGACTTGAATTGAAGGCAATCGATGGGCGATTCAGGCGAAAATCCCGCAGCCCTGACATCACCAGGGCCAGAGCCGGACATCCCAGTGAGTTCACTGCGCAACGATGCACGAGCTGCGTCACCAGGGCAGCACCCGCTGAGATGCCCGCCAGGCCAATGCATGATGACGAGATCCCCTGGTCAAGAAGCCAGCGGTAGGAGGCTTCAGCATCATCCAGAGGCGCAGGAAACGTGACGGCAGGGAAAAGCCGATAATCAACCGCAAGACAGCTCGTTCCAGACAGTGCGACGAGAGAGGCAATCAGCTGCAGGTGATCATTCGCGCTTCCCATCGTGTAGCCACCACCATGGAAAAACAACATCACCTGGGCGCTGCGACCCTTCAGAGGATCAACCCATGTGTAGGGCTGATCAGTCACCGGTGTGCAACAGACTTGATGGATGATATCGGTTCGAAAATCACCATACAATTGAGCAAACAATTGCGCCATTGTTGGTAAGTCTGCGCTGGTGAGGCTGACGCGTCTGGAGAAATAATCCTTCAGTTCAGTGGAATTCACGCAACACGATTTCGACGTTCTAGGTCGTTTTTAGCTGCTGCCGCCAGCTTTGCGCCAGCCATGGCCCGCCTCAGCATCTGAGCAGCGCTGGTCAGGCCCTGTGCATGCCACGCATGGGGCTTGACGGGCTTGTCAGACGTCGTTCACAGCTCCCGCAGCGCTGCCTCCAGCCCATCGATCACCGAGGCCAGAAAGGGAAGATCCAGCGTGTCGATCGTGTCGCTCATCCGGTGGTAGTGCGGGTTCCGCATGAAGGAGGTGTCCGTCACCATCAGGGCGTTGTAGCCCTGATCCCAGAACGGGCTGTGATCACTGCGGCGCACAGCGGGGACATCCCTGCCGGCGCGTGGCACCGGCAGCGCTCTGGTTTTGACGTGTTGCCCCATGGCATGGGTGAGCCGGCTGAGCGCCAGGCCGGCACGGGCATTCGCCACCAGGGCGATGAAGTCACCGCGGTTGCCGTAGAGCCGGCCCATGGCGGGATGGGGGTAGCTTTGCTGGTCGCTGGTGTAGGCGAGCATCTCCAGACTCACCATCAGCTTGAGCCGTTGTCGCTCTGCCCTCAGCTGTTCAGCCAGTGCTGCGCTGCCGAGCAGTCCCCATTCCTCCAGATCGAAGGCCACCAGCCACACAGGCCGCCGGGGTGGTGCAGCGCTCCAGCGTCTTCCCAGCTCCAGCAGCGCGACGACAGCACTGGCATTGTCATCGGCTCCGATCGATTGCAGGGGCCCGTCGTAATGCGCGCCCACCAGCAAGGGCCTCAGTCCGGGGTTGCTGCCCGGCAGTTTCAGGATCAGATTCACCCCCGCAAGGCCGCTGCGCCTGAAGTGGTGCTCCTGCACATCCCCCAGCCTGGCGAGCTGTGTGCGCACATGACTGCGCACCGCCATCAGACCCACCGGATCCCAGCTGGCGTGCCGGGGAATGGCGATGGCGTCAAGATCCTTTCGGCAGGCGGCTGAGAGCTGTGCCATCACCACAGTCTGAGTCTGTTGCGCACGCTGGCATTCAGGCAGGAAAAGCCTCCGTTCTCAGGGGAGGCTGTGGATCAACGGCGGGCATGCTCGGAGTCCCGCCGTTGGTTTGCGCGTCACCCGACGCCATTTCAATCTCGACCGGTGCTTCCGGATCGTCCAGCGGGACAACCGTCTGCTTTCGGTGTGGAGATCTCCCCTGCTGTGGCGTGCCCTGCATGTGCTGGTTCCTGAGCGCTGCCATGGGTCTGCAGTGCGCCAATCGCCAGTTCTCTGTTTGTTGATCAATCGCTCAGGCACAGTGCAAAAGATTGCACGACAAATGCAAAGTCTTCCTTGTTGTTGATCTGATTGGCTGTTTCCTGAAAGCGGTAATCATTCTCACTTTTGATGCCAATCTGTAACTCTCAGGAATTTTTCAGTCAGCGCGTATTCATCGACTGATAGAACGAATAAAGATGCAAAATCGCGATGTCAGCAACATCCCTGACGTGTGCATGCCCGAGCTGCTCGTGTGACGCGAGCGGACCCACGGCCGTTTCAAGAGATGGGCAGTTCTTCTGCTCCGATGCCTGCGCGAACGGTCACCCCAACAACGAGCCCTGCCATGACGCCGCTGGCGCCTGTGGCTGCAGCTGCGGTTCCTGATTCCCGACCAGAGGCCATGGACCCCATCGCCACCGCAGTCCTCGTCGTTGCCATCTGGATTCCCATCCACATGAAACTGAGTCGATGGATCGAACAGCGTTGACTGCGGTCATTACGGGCTGTTTGCCTCCGTTTCCTGGCCTTGTCCCCACTCCGGTCAAGCTGTGCGAAACGGCATGAACACTGAACGCAACGCATTCAGGATGCGCCTGAGCCTCACAGTCGATTCGATCGGCAGTTCCTCACTGATTCGGGACGTCTTAGCCGCATCAGGGATCAGGAAGATGCTCGTCTCGGTCGCATCGGAATCATGTGCCTGAGCCATTCAAATGACCCATCTACGTTCCGGCGCTGTCCCACCAGCGCCCGAACGACCAATCAGCCACCTCTGACTCACTGGATCTTCAAGAATGCCACCTGCGGATGGCCCATCAATGTGTCATCGACATCCTTCGGAGAATGAATAAATCCGCCACCAGGGTGCGCCGTCTCCGATGTGATCAGGCGATGACGGGAACCGGATAGTTCTTACCGATGGCACGCCTGCCCAGATCCATCCTCTCGCCGACGATCCACTGCGCAAATGTGTTGCTGTTCGGGCCCGGCCAGTACCTGTAGGTCTCGGTGAAGGGGTACCTGCCCGGGGACGATTCAATCGTTTCGGCAAGCGTCAACGCATCATCACCAACCCATTGCTGCACCAGACGGGATGGACCATTGCCAACACCCTGAAGCGGGGTCAGAAGATTCCTGTGAAGGTGCCCCCAGCAGGACTGATTGCGGCGGGCGAATTGCCAGATTTCCCAGCGGTCGCAGGTCTCACAGACGCTGCCTTCACGTTCACGGATCACAAGCAGCCAGAAATGGTCGGCGATGAAGCCTGTAGGGCCCGGAATCCTTGCCGCGCGAAGCTCAACTCTTGTCGTTGATCTGATCGGCACGATGCCCCTGCTCAACGCTCGTTGACGCCTTGTTGTTGGCGCTGTTGTTGCTGCTGTCGTTGTTGAGCTTTTCTCCGTTTCTCCTGAACTTCGTAGCTGGTTGTGCGGGTGAAGGAATAAAAGAGCACCACAACAATCGCTGCCAGCCCCAGGCCGAGTGCCGCCAGGTAATAGGGAGGGATGAGGCTCAGCAAGCTCTGATTTTTCGTTGCGTCGCAGTCTGCCCCATTGCCCACTGGGTCAGTGAGCCTCCCCCCAGGTCTCGGCGATGTTGCACTCCGCCTCCAGAGGAATGTCACCCAGGAAGCGGTTCTGAAGTTCCTGGGAGGTCATCGAGGCCAGGGCGACGGCTTTCACCTCCTCCACCAGATCACGTGGAACCTCGAGAAGAATCTCATCATGGATCAGGCCAACGATGTGAACACCATCGAAGCGATCCAGCGCGGGCCAGAGCTCAGCCAGCGCGGCGGCGAGCAGATCACGTCCGGAGCCCTGCACAGGGAAATTGATCCCGCTGGTGCGTCCAAGGGGTTGCATCGGACGGATGCCATCCGCTCCCACCAGGTTGCTCCGGAAGGTCATGCGTCGGCCCGCGATGCTGCGCACCTCGGTGACCGGTCTGCCGCTGAACGTCTCCATCTCACGGCTCATCTGCGGGTGCAGTCGATGCCAGGCGTCGTACACCCTGCGTGCTTCCTCCTCGGTGACCTCCACACCACGAGCCCGGGAGAGAAGCTTGCGCACACCGGAGAGGCCACAGCCGTAGGCCAGAGCGAAATTGGCGCGTTTGCCGATCGTGGAACGCTCCGGATCCGTTCGGGTGATCTCACGCCCGCAGGCCTGGCTGGCGATGTAGGCATGCGGATCGATGCCGTCCAGCAGGATCCTGCGCTGGCCCTCGTCGTTGTAGAGCTTCGGGCTGGCCTGCAGTCGGATCTCGATCGATGACCAGTCGAGGTCCATCAGCACCGTGTCGGGATTGCCTGTGCCCAGTGCTTTCTTGCGATCGCCGGTGATGCCCTGGAAATTGAACCCGAACTGGCCGAGCTTGACCGGTTTGGCGTCGCCCTGTCTCTGACCTGTTCTGAACCGCTCCGTGTCCGAGGGCACATGGCTGCTGCTCTCGCGAATCAGCGCACGGGTGCTCATCCGACCGGTGCTTGCACCGATGATCCGGTAATGGGGACGCACCCTGCCGTCGGTGAGCCGGGCCTCCTCCAGCAGCCAGTTCACTTCCTTGAGCTCCTGGTCCAGCGCCTTCAGCTGGAGCAGCGTCTCGATCACAGGATCGGGAAGGAAGGTCTTCAGGGTGCGGTCTTTGGTGTCTTCGATGGGCTCATCAAGGTGAGCACGCAGGGCCGCCTGCAGCTTGTCGGGGCTCCGGTAGTTCTCAATCGAAAGCGCCCTGTGAACCTCGGCAGCCAATCGCTCGCGTTCGGCAACGGCCCGCTTCCCTGCGTCGAGCACCGCTGAGATGTCGACCGCCAGGCCTCGCACCTGCCCGTCAGCGCAGGCGCTGATCGTTGCGCAGTCAAGTCTGTGAACGTTCACCTGTTGCGTCTCGACCAGCTGCCGGTGCAGCGCGCGTCCCAGGGGAAGCACAACAGCGGCGTCCAGCGCCGCATAGCGAAGCTGGCTCGCCGTGAGCCCATTGCCCCAGTCGCTGGTCTGCTCGCTCTTGTCGAGCTCGCGCCTGATGTAGTGGGCAGATGCAGACGCCAGACTGTTGCTGGGCAGGTCGCCGATGATCTGGCAGGCCAGCATCGTGTCCCACCACTGGCACAGCGGCCGGATACCGCTGGCGATCAGAAAGGTGGCCTCAAACAGCAGGTTGTGGCCCACCAGCCGGCGCCCGGGGTTGCGCACCAGCGATCTCAGCCAGTCAACGGCTGGTGGGCCGATCACCGCCACATCGACGATCAGCGTGATCTCGCTGTCAGCCGGATGGAGCTGTGCCAGACGGATTTCTCCGCCCAGCGAGGGGCTGAGGCTGGCCTTGTGTCGCCACAGGTCGGTGCGCCGGTTGAACGTCTCCAGATCAAAGCCGAGAGCCATGGGGAGCGATCCGGGATCGGGCAGATCGCCTGCTCTGCAGATGTAGTGGATGCCGCTCGGAGGTGATCCGGAGAAGGGCACCGGGCAGGCCGGTTGGATGGCATCAGCATCGGGAAAGAGCAGCTGCTGATCGGCCACCGGCTTGGAATTGCTTCAGGCAGTCTCGGCACGACCACGGCATTGCGGGGATCAGCCCCGGTTCTGCCCCCGTTCCAGAACCCTCAGTCCCTGACCGGGCATGCGCAGGCTGCCATCTGCAGCTCACGCATCACCGCCGCCACACCATCGTGATCGCGAAATGCGCGATAGAGGGCCAGCTGTTTGTTCAGGTCCTGGCAGTAGCTGTTGTCGGCTTTCATGATTTCAACTCCAACGATCTGTTTGATTCAATGCTGGCCATCGCCGAAATGTCTGATGGTGCTGATTGCTACGGATAACCGGTGATCGCCTGAGTGCCGCAGCCGTGCGTTGTTCAATCTGCACCCTGGGTTTCCCCCAGCAAAGGTCCTGAAACCGAACCTCTGCGGACGGCTGTCACCTCTGTCGGGCGTGCAGGGGCCGACATAGACCGGAAGTGTTCCTCTCAGACAGACCAATGACTGCAGTTCTCCTCAAGTGCGCCTGCCAACCCTGCACCTGTGCCGTTGATGAGGCCTCGGCAGTGAAGCGCGGTGACCGGCTGTTCTGCTCGGAAGCCTGTGCCAGTGGCCACATCAACCAGGAGCCATGCCATGGCACTGAACCCTGTGGCTGCAACTGCGCCGGTTGATCTCAATCCATCTCTGCAATCACGACCATGACTGACGCCACCCAACGCCGTTTCGGCTTCGTCAACTTCGCTGAAACCTGGAATGGCCGTCTGGCCATGCTGGGCTTTGTGATCGGTCTCGGAACCGAACTGCTCACAGGCCAGGGGATCCTCAACCAGCTGGGTTTCTGAGTCCGATTAACAAGCCCCGGGGCCGACCGCGTGTTCGGCTCCGGGGCGGATTTCACCGTCACGATCAGGCCGATGCGTTGGCGATCGTTTCCACACGTTGATCCAGAATCCAATGTCTACTGAAGTTCGCAACTGGGACATCGTTGCCAAAGCGATGGAAGCCTCAGGTGCCACCTCAAGTCAGATGTACATCCGAGCCAAGGCCCTGGCAGAGGGAAAGCTCGATCCGATGCCCACCAGTTTCCCGGAAGCTCCCTACAGCATTTCCGCTGTGGCCGGCTGATCGAAGCGCTGTCAACCAATGCCTCACCTCGGTGAGGCTTTCACTCTGCCTGCACCATGACCAACCATCGCCTCTCGGTTGAGCAGAAGTTTCATCTCGAAGCAGCATTTCGAGACATCGATTCCTGTGAGGACATCGAGCAGCTGCGTCAGCTCACCAAACAGATCATCACGGCCCAGGAAAACGAAAAGGCCTTTGCCCGCGAAGCGATTGCCCAGATCAGGCGCGAACTTGAAGTCAGCGCCGGCAAGCGATTCGGTTTCATTTAATCGGCGACGTTGTTCCCGATTTCCAGACATTGCCGTCAAGGCATTGTCTCTCTGCAGCGACCCGAGTTACCTCAAGAGAGGGCAATGGTGTCCGCACTCAAGAACGTCACCCGCTCATTCCCATGCAAACCCTTGATGCCATTCATCACTACCTGGTGAGATACAGAAATCTCCAGGGAGAGATGCAGGAAGGTTGTGTTTACGCCTCTGACGCGATGGAGGCCCAGGATCTGGCGCAGGAGTTCGCAGAGGAGCTCCGGCAGCGTCCGAATCTGATCAGTGCCGTGCTCAGGGTTGCCTGACCTGCCGGTTCCACTCGGAGCACCGCACTCGCGACGCCTGAAAATGTTGCGTAATGTTAAGTTGTTGTTCTGCGGTCGCGAATCGCTCCGCGTCCTCCAATGACCTACCCGTTCGGTGCCTCGAAGACCATTCTGGAAAGAGCTTTTGCGCTGCCGTCAGAGCCTTCCGCACCCGAGTCCGAGCGGTCTCTCGACACCGAGACGCCCGATCAATCCGATTGGGCGGTCGCTCTGTTCGAACACCCCGAGCACTGAATGTGCCGCGCTCGACTGGATCAGCTCACAGCTGAGGACATTGACCGGGTGATCGAGATGGCCTGGGAAGATCGCACCACGTTCGAAGCGATCGAATTCCAGTTCGGTCTGCCCGAACCCTTGGTGATCGCCCTGATGCGATCCGAGCTCAAGCCGGGTTCGTTTCGTGCCTGGAGGAAACGGGTCAGTGGTCGACAGACCAAGCATCAATCCACCAGCAGCGCCGATCGCTTCAGGGCCTCCTGTCACAGGTGATCCGCACCGATTGGTTCATGACTTCGCCACAGTGCTCTGGATGCTGATGCCGCGATGACCACTTCCAGTCGTTCCGCACGGCGCACCGTGCTGGTCACCGGTGCCTCAAGCGGCATCGGTCTGGCGACGGCGCACCACCTGCTCGACCACGGCTGGAGAGTGTTTGCAGCTGCTCGCAGGCTTGAAGCGATGGAGCCCCTGCGCATCCGCGGGGCCGAGCTGTTCCGGCTCGATGTGGCGGATGAGAACTCCCGCCAGCATCTGGCCGACGCGATTGCGGCCCGGGTGGGCGCGCTGGATGCACTCGTCAACAACGCCGGCTACGGCGCAACAGGTCCAGTGGAGACCATGGCCCTTGACGAGGCGAGGAAGCTGTTCGAGGTCAATCTGTTCGGCCTGATCGGGCTCACGCAGTTGCTGTTGCCTCCGATGCGCGAGAGACGTCGCGGCCGGATTGTCAACCTGTCCTCGATTGCAGGTCGTTTCGTCACTCCCGGTGCCGGCTGGTACGGCGCCAGCAAACATGCGCTTGAAGGAATCAGTGATGCACTGCGCCTTGAGCTGCATGGCTTCGGGGTGCAGGTGGTGCTTGTCGAACCGGGCTTGATCCGCACCGGCTTCGAGTCGGTCAGCGAGGCATCGATGCTGCAGCACAGTGCTGACGCGGTCTGGGGGCCGATGATGCGCAAGGTGGCCGCTGGATGGGCCGAGGGATTCCGCCGGGGCTCCTCCCCGGAGGTGGTGGCTCGCACCATCGCCACTGCTCTGGAGGAGAGCAGTCCAAAACCTCGCTACCGCTGCGGAAGCCTTTCCGAAGCGATTGTGGTGCAGCGCTTCATGCCCACTGCACTGTGGGATGCGCTGGTGCTTCGGCGCATGGTTGATTAACAGCGTTCCAGGCTTCGCTCGAAGCGCTCGAGCCTGGCAATGCGGGCCCTGCTTTGTTCAAGCTGTGAACCGAGCAGCTGGGCCATCTCGTCAGTGCTTTTGCCGAAGCAGCCGGGAATGGTGATTGTCTCCTCGTCGTTGGCCATGATCATCTGCAGCACATCAATCTCGGTGTCGTCGCCGATGTTCACAGACTCGATCTCGAAGGTTTCAACCGCCTCCCAGCTGTAGGTGCTCACGCGAAAGTTCCGGCAGATGCTCAATCTCTGTGGATCCACCTCCATCCATGTGTGTCCAGGCCGGAGACGCAGCACACCCTCTCTGATTCCGAAGATGCCGAAACCGACTGCTCCCAGCCCGGCCAGTGGCATCGAAGGAAGCATGATCACACCGATGCAGAACGCTGGCACACAGAACAGCAGCAAGAAGCCTGCAGACCAGGGACTGGGCCTCAGCACCAGTGGTTGTTGATCGATCGACGTGCCCTGCATCGGCGGATCGTGCTGCCGGTTGGTGTTGACCAGCCTGCCTGACGATCAGCCCTGTGATGCAGCTGGAGGCTGCCAGAAACCCGCATTGATTGGTGTGTCAGAACGTGGCCACGCTGGCCATCGCTGGTTCACACAGTCGCAGGAATCAGCATTGAAGGCGAGAGGAAGCTGAAGCCCGCAGCCTTGATTTTCGCATTGGAAACACGAACATTCATGCTGCGATCATCCTCGGATGGTGTGTTGCTCCAGAGCACCGGAGGCAGCCCTTCATCGTCACAGATCAGCGTGGAGAGTTCACGGCGACTGAGCTGCATGTCATCCACGAGGTTGTAGACACCCTGCAGACGCTGATCGAATGCAAAGTGCACCCCGCGGGTGATGTCGCTGAGGCTGCTCCAGGCGTTGATGGCGTTGCCGTACTTGGGCACCTGTTGGCCGGCCGCCTGTCGGATCATCGCCACCATGTCACGGCCTGGGCCGTAAATGCCGCCGAGACGCAAAGCGCAGACGGAGGTGTCCGGACGGTCGATGTCGAGCATCAGGTCTTCAGCGGTCGCCAGCATGGCGTTCACCGGTGAGGTGCTGTCCACCTCGGAGAGTTCCGTGACTTCAGCACCCTGCTGGTCTCCGTAGACCCCGGCGCTGCTGATGTAGGTGATGTGCAGTGGATTGGTGCTGGCACGTCGGCGCAAGGCTCCGGCCAGATTGCGCATTCCGCGTGCGAAAACGTCGCCATAGCCCTGGTTGCTGCGGTTCGGTGCCACGCTGATCAACAGGCCCTGGAGCTGCGCGAGGAATGACAGATCCAGATTGGGGTCGGTGATGTCGAGCTGCCGCACATCAGGCATCACCTGCTGCAGCTCCCGCACTTTCTCCGTTGATCGGGTTGTGGCGATCACCTGGGCGCCTGTGTGCTGCATGCGGATCGCAACGGCGGTCCCCACATAGCCGCAGCCGATGACTCCGTACCGCATTGCTCTCAAGCGCTGTTGTCAAACCCTTTTAACAGATCTTGACCTGGTGCTGAGGCAGCGGTGCCTACCGTTTCCCCGGTGCCATGTCTGGGGTTGCTGACCGGGCGTCACCATGATTGGCTGCCGTCAGACAAAGGGTCAGCTTATGGACAACGAACAGCAGACGCAGCTCGAACGCCTGCGCACGGTGCTGGAGGTGGCCAGGCGCAACGGTAACCAGCTGTTCATCGACAACATCGAACGGGAGATCGCCGCTCTCGAGCGTGGTGACTGCTCTCCGATCGTTGAGGAGTACCTCACAGAGGAGGAACGCGCCTGAGCGTCAGTCGATCCGGCTGCTGCAGAACCGTTCGAGCACTGTCAGAAAGTCCGCCTCCTCCGGCGGCTCCTCGAAGCGACCTGCGCATTGCACGCAGAAGCGGATCCATGTGTTTGCAGTGGTTCCTCCGTCCTGGATCATCCGGTTGTAGGCCTCCTCAAAGCTTTCGCCGCTCGCCATGCGCGCTGCGATCACCGCATAAAGCTCGTTCATTCCCTCGATCCGGGGATCGGAGAAGACCGCCTCAATCGCTGCCTGCTGATCCATTTCACGCGGGCCCCTGATCGCATCAGTCTGGGTCCGAATCGGTCCGTTTCGATTGATGCCAGAGTTCTGCGGCGCCAGGAGCATCTGTGATGCCGGTCTCCCTGTGGCAGATGACTGCCGGTCTGACATCGCTGGCCAGCGGGTTGGTCATATCGATGCTGCTCAGCAAACCCGGATGGGCTGGGCTCTCGACCTACACGCCTCTGGATGAGGTGCACGGCTGGAGGATCGAAAGGAAGCAGGAGCGCGAGGGACTGTTGCACTGTCGTGCGTCCCTTCCCTCCGGAGCGTCCTGGTTCAGCGGAAACATTCACCTTGATCCGCACGGTCAGCTGGTCGAGCCGGAGGGACTTGCCTTTGCTGGTGATCAGAAGGACATCGATGCTGTGAATGCCGCTCTTGAGCGTTGCCGCCAGGATCTCCTCTATCTGCCTTGATGCGGTGGGTGTCGACTCAAGCGTCAAGCGAGGGTTGGCGACCCATCAGCTCCAGGTCAGACCCTGTTCGATCATCCGCACCATTTCCTCCGCCTGCCAGAGGTCTGAAACGATTCGGCAGCGATGCTCACTGTCACAGATTCTGTATTCGCCGTCTGCCAGCCGGGCAATGCTCGATCCCAGTGGAGTGACCGTGATGGGGGTGGGTTCCGCAGTCATGGGCGTGGTCGCATGAAACCACATCGTGTTCGCTGGCATGGGATGCAATCTGTGGCACCGATAACCGTCCCTGGTAGTTAATTGGTTGTTCATTGTCGTTGTTGTTTCGATGAAGCAATCGGTAACTGCGAATACGATTCGCAAACGGTATTTTTCGGTGCTGAAAGACGGTCAGGCGCAAGTCATTCTTTACTGACTGCATCTGATTCATCATGGAATTACTTGTTGGTCTTGCTTTGCTGTTTCCGCTCTCCGCACTGGCAATTCAGGCCCATGAGGCTGATGCGGACGACGATCAGTGTGATTTCCTCTGACGCTCTGGGATGCGGTTTTTCTCAACCTTGGCGCACGGGCACCACAGTCATTCCCACCGGCGCCAGTGCGATCAGGGCCAGCTTCATGTGCTGAATTCCGAATGGAATCCCCACGATGGTCACGAAGCAGGCCAGTGCTGAGGTGAGGTGGCCAATTGCCAGCCACCAACCTGCCACCAGAAACCAGAGCACGTTGCCGATCAGGCCGAGGGCGCCGGTGCCCAGATCGTCTCTCCCGTGTAGATCCCTGCGGTTCACAGCCTCCTGGCCGAACGGCCAGAGCGAGAAGCGGCCGATCACGAAGCAGGAGCGTGCCCAGGGCAGCCCAACCACCGTGATGGCACAGATCAGACCCGCGAGCCACCAGCCGAGGGCCATCACAAATCCCCCCAGCACCACCCAGAGAATGTTGAGCAGTGAGCTGATCATCTGTCTCGCCTCACTCTGTTGATCTGATCCCAGGATGACCTGTTCCCGAGGTCTGATCGTCTCTCTTGTCGGGTCCGTGTCGCTTCGTCATCCCAGCTTCTGATCGTGTTCAATTGCAGCAGCATCTCTCCATCGATGGTCGGCACGCCACTGCAGCAGTTCCTCGAACGTCTCAGTACGGATCCCGTGCTTCAGGTGAAGGTTCAGGCGGCGGTCACGGCTGACGAAGTGGCACTGCTGGCCCAGGAGCTTGGTTATGCCGTCTCCGGCAGCGACCTTCTGATGTTGCCGGACCGCAGTGTGGCTGGGGTTCGCGTCACACGGGTGGATCACCCCGGTGAATATCCAGGTCGGTACTACTGAATTCAGCTGTTGCCACCGAGGTGCAGTCGGTCACAGACAATCCCGCAGACCTCTGGCAGTGTCGCGGCAGTGTGAAATTTCAAATGTCAGCCAGGTTCCTCAACAACGTTCGTGTCCGCTGCAAAAAAGGCTGCGAAGACAGATTCATCGCCGTGACGGAGCAATGGGTCAATCCCAAAGGGATGCTTGATGCCTACTGGGCCAAGACAGGCGAACGCGCTTACTGCTTTGTCGGTCTCTGGGAGAGCGAGGAGAGTCTCGTCGCAGCACGGCCTCAGATGATTGACCATCTCAATTCGGTGCGCGAGTTCTTCGAGGAACTTTCGCCGGAGCTCGGTGTGACCGACCCTGTCTCCGGTCCGGTCATGACCCACAAGCCTTGAAGCCCAGACCCGGCTACGCCATCCACTGCCGGTTCAACGGATCTTTTGCGTTGCGCTTTTATTTGGCTCACAGGATCCTGGCAGTTCTGGAAACATCCGGTCTTTGACGCGCCTGCGTCATGACATCAACCAATGACGGCCAGACAGTCGCTTATTAAGATTGGATGCCATATTCAAAAATGGTTATGAGTGTCAATGAGGTCGTGTATGAACATGCAGGAACCAGTTATAAAGACCAGTTCATATATCCAGAGTCGTTTGAAAAACCTGCTCCGGTTGTGATTGTTATTCCTGATTATCATGGATTCACTCCATATGTTCAGGCAGAAGCGAGATGGCTAAGCGAGATGGGGTTTATTGGATATTGTGTTGATATTTATGGTGAACAAGCGATGCCAAAGTCATCGCAGGATGCAGCGAAGAGGGTGATGCCTTTGTTCAATAATCGTGCAGACACCCTGAAACGCACACATGCTGCTCTTGAGCAGGCCTGTTCTCTCCAGGGAGTTGATTCGACCAGATCGGGTGTCATCGGCTTTTCCAGTGGAGGACTTTTTGCTCTTGACATGGCACGTCGCATCAAGAGCATTCGTGCTGTCGCTTCGGTTTGGGGAGTTGCTCTGCCATGGGAGCTCAAGCCGGCACCAATGATTGAACCCAACGTTGATGGAGCAAGATTGCTGCTCATTCATGGAACCAAGGATGTCTTTAATCCCATGGAGTCAAATATGAATATGATCCGAGAGCTGGATGAAGCAGGAAC
>Ga0160422_10001403_pt1 | contig 15101 bp, 9 predicted proteins | sample Fk160mmetaG_FD_108192 | JGI IMG/M metagenome (GOLD analysis project Ga0160422, IMG submission 108192) | Marine microbial communities from the Central Pacific Ocean - Fk160115 60m metaG | ecosystem: Environmental > Aquatic > Marine > Oceanic > Photic zone | place: The Central Pacific Ocean...
ATTGCCCAGGCAGAAAGAATTGCCAATACGGTGCAATTTCTGTCAATGCTGGATGATAAAAGAAAACTACACGTCGGGTTTAGTGCTGGAAGATTTGAGTTCATGGCTAGACCATACGGTATCGCTCCGAGAAACACCTGGGAAGCAATAGGCTGGAAACCCCTTAGAAGTCAGATTTTTCTTGAAGCAAGTGAAATTTTCTTGCGCTTGTTGAACGGCGAAACCATCGCAAGTAGTAACATACGCAAGACTTGCTTAAGCAGGGAGAATTTCCGCAGCGATGAGGAATGGGACACATTTTGTGAGGATTATAAATCTAACACTAGCGAAGAAATTACAACTAAAATAACGATTCCAAACCGCTATAATTTTGAACAAATTTCGATAGTTCCGCAGCAGTGGAATCGAAACCAATTACAGTTAGTTGCCGGAACACATGACCCAATTGCCCAAACATTTGTCAATACTATAATGCCGGTAAGAGTGTTCAATTTGTCGATAACATCTCCTGAAGTCATCAATGAGACTCATGACCGCATGAGCAAAAGTTACCATCCAGATGGTGGGAAATGGCATCGAAGTTTCATGCCGCGAACTAGTTTTGTGTTCATCAATGATGAACCTGGTTTGACCAGTATAGAACAGAGCAGGGCCGCAGCAAAAGAGGCCGAACAGGCCTTACAGGCTTATTGGAATGCTCTAGAGGGTACGATAGACCCGGAAAAAGTAACCAAAGCAGCCAATAATGCCCTGATTGGTAACCCGGAGGAAATTGCTGAGCAAATAGTGGCTAGATTTCATCCTGAGGATACCATAATGGCATGGTTTGATTTCTTCAATCATGATAGTGACAGAGTTTGTCGAAACATGACAGCATATATGTCAAAAGTAGTTCCGCATGTAGAACGTATGTTGGAGGCTGAAAATGAGGGGTAAGGAAATACCATCCGCTATCGGTGACGGTAAACCCGGTAGTTCGATGTATCCTAATTCCTCACTAGGGGAGACAGTGGAAGGCATCGCAACTGGCCGCCAGGTAGACTGGGAACCACTTGTCGATTATCGGCGCAACGGGGTTTCTGAAACAACAATTCATGGCGCAGTAGCATGGTCACATGGTGATGAGGTAATCCACTCATTTGGCGGTAATGTCCTATGTTATGGTCGTTCAATGATGAAACCGTTCATGTTGAAAGCTTTCACCGAGGAATTAAGCGACGCAACTTGGGAACAAAAGGCAATTTCTGTGGCCTCTCACAATGGTGATACCGAGCACGTCGCAGCTGCTCAATCACTACTCTCTGAAGAAGAATGGCCGCTAATGCTGACTCCTCTGGATGTGCCCTTAATTCAATTCGGTCGCCAAGTCCGTCGACCAAGACGGTGGTATCACACCTGTTCAGGAGAACATTCAGCAATTCTTCACGGGTGTCGGAAGAAAGGTTGGAATAGGGCAGGTTATACCTTACCCGGCCACCAAGTTTTCCAGGCTTACATGGAGCAAATTAGGACCTACTTAGGCAAAGATTGGCAGCCGCTGAGAATTGCCAAGGACGGCTGTGGACTACCTACCGTATCGAACACTGTTGCCGAACTAGCCCAGATATATGCCGGCTTGGTCAGAGACAAAGATGACGATTGGATCTGGGAAGCGATGGTTAGACATCCAGACCTAGTGGGCGGTTTTAATCGCCTTGACTCAACTATCCTCAAAGCCGGCGAAGGTCGCGTTATTGCAAAGGAGGGGGCAGATGGCTTACTTGGCCTAGCAATTGAACATCCGGACTATCCAAAAGGTCTCGGTGTGGTTATCAAAATTGCCCACGGTTGGAATTCACAGGCAACTTGGTATGTCGCCAGAGCTGTTCTTGGAGTGCTGGGAATCAACTTACGAAATCCATATCCGCTACACCGTCAAAAAGCGTTCATAGTACCAGGAATTGTACCGCCAAAATATGTCGAGTCACTAAGCAAGATTGACACCTGGGATGAATGGGACCCAGACAAAGATCGTTGGACTTATGACATCGAGGTGTGAAATTGCAAATCGAGAATTATATCGACGGAAAATTTATTCCACCGCTTCATGGTAGATACCTAGAGAATTCTAACCCTGCGGAAAATACCGTCATCGCTACCGTTCCAAAGTCGACCGTTGAAGATGTAGATATGGCAGTTAAATCTGCAGACGATGCGCGAATAATTTGGTCAGCATACTCATTAGAAGAAAGAATCGGTTGGTTGAGAAAAATAGCCAATGCTCTTGAATCTCGCAAATCTGAAATCGCGAAACTAGAGAGTATCGACACTGGCAAACCAATAAAACTGGCAGAGAGAGTCGATGCAAGTCGAAGTGTGAGTAATTTCAATTTCTTCGCCGACCATGTCGATAACCTTACTCAATTACGTTATGAGATGGCTGACGCTACCAACTACGTAATACGCAAACCGGTCGGTGTGGTTGGACTGATTACTCCATGGAATTTACCTCTTTACTTACTAACCTGGAAAATCGCTCCAGCCTTGGTCATGGGCAATACTATTGTTGCTAAACCCAGCGAATTAACACCCATGACCGCAAATCTACTTTGCGAAATCTTGGCCTCAATTAACTTTCCCAAGGGAGTAATCAATATTGTCCACGGCTTGGGCAGTGAAGTCGGTCAAGCAATCGTTGAACACCCTGAAGTTAAGGCAATATCGTTTACTGGTGGCACAGCCACCGGAAAAATTGTTGCCGCTACAGCGGCTCCGTTATTCAAAAAATTGTCCCTAGAATTAGGCGGAAAAAACGCTACCATAATATTGGATGATGCAGATTTATCAAATGCGGCCAAGGGCGCAGCAAGGGCGGCATTTACCAACTCTGGTCAAGTCTGTCTTTGTGGTTCACGAATTCTTGTTGCGGATGAGGTGTACGACGAGTTCGTCGACCTACTCGTTGCTGAAGTGAAAAACATGACCGTGGGAAACCCAAAACTAGCCAACACCGATATCGGCTCAGTGATTTCTCAAGATCACAAGGAAAAGGTACTATCATACATAGAACTAGCAGTTAATGATAATGGCAGGATACTCACCGGAGGTGAACCGTTGTCTCTCCCTGAGCCAAATGCAACTGGGGCATTTATTTCACCCACGCTTATCGATGAAATCCCAATTGACTCGCGGTGTGCCACTGAGGAAATATTTGGCCCGGTTGCAACAATACATCGCTTTGACTCAGATAAGCAGGCTATCGAAATGGCTAACTTAACCGAATACGGGCTTGCTGGGTCTGTTTGGACGACTGATATATCGCGCGGCAAAGCTCTAGCTGAGCAAATTGAGAGTGGAATTATGTGGATTAACACTTGGCTTCACAGAGACCTTCGAACACCCTTCGGCGGTGTCAAAAATTCTGGCCTCGGACGAGAGGGTGGTGATTGGTCACTAAACTTCTTCTCGGAGTTAACCAACATATGTGTAAAAGATGATTGAACATATCTTGATAAGCAAACCTGTCGATTTACCACTATGGCCGCCACTGGCAATTTACCATTGTTTGTTCTCCCAATGGTCTTGGTGCCCGGTGAGATTCAAAGCCTGCGCATATTCGAACCAAGATATCGACAAATGCTCGATGATTGCTTGCTGGATGACAAACCATTTGGCATGATAATGACCGACCCGCTGACTTTCCATAACGGATGGAATGGCCCGCGCACATTCGGTTGCGAAGCAGAAATAATTAGTCATGAAACCAAGGGCAGCAATCATTTCATTGAGTTTGTTGGAAGAAGAAGGTTCAGGGTCGACAAAGTGATTGATCCGGCACTGCCACCATTTGAAGACGAAAGCATGGCTGACCTAATCCCAGAAATTGGCATATTACCAGACTTAGAAACCATCATTCAGCGGATACCTGAAGACATCGAACACACGAAATTATATCTCTCGGCAGACGTAACTTATCTTGATGATGAACATGAACTCACCCCCTTTCAACAGACTGAACTCAAAGCAACATTAAACGGCATCTTGAGTAAAATCGGTGGCATATTACAAATCGAGAAAGATGCACTTGAAGACTGGATCGAGGACCGAACAGAAATGGTGATTGACGAAAGTTCATCATCGATGTTTGCAGTTGCTGCGCTAACCATCAGCGACCCAGAATACAAGTATCAACTATTATCTTGTCCTGATTTGAAAGAGGTTTTTTTACAATTGACCAGATTCCTTGCTGAAATGGACGTCTGAAACAAATTGTCTCCAGCGTGACCTTCAAAACTCAACAGCGGTTGGTCGAGCCATGTCGGTTCACGGCCAAGCAAAAAAAGTCACAACCCACACGCTCCAAGAAATGAAGCGAGCTGGCGAGAAAATCACAATGCTGACTGCGTATGATTACTCGCTTGCTAAACTAGTTGACAATGGTGGTGTCGATGTAATTCTCGTGGGAGATTCTGCCTCAAATGTAATGGCTGGCCAAGTGACAACTGTGCCAATGACGCTTGACCACATGATCTATCATGCTCAATGCGTTAAGCGAGCGGTTGATAGGGCGCTGATTGTTGTTGATATGCCGTTTGGAACCTATCAAGGAAATTCTGCTATAGCGCTTGAATCAGCCATTCGCATAATGAAAGAAGCTGAAGGTCACGCCGTCAAGTTGGAGGGTGGCGATGAAATCGTCGAGTCAATCAAGCGTATACTTACTGCAGGGATTCCGGTCATGGGCCATCTAGGGCTCACCCCACAATCGATCTACAAATTCGGCACCTATACTGTCAGAGCAAAGGAAGATGAAGAAGCGGCTAAACTAATCGAAGATGCGAAAGTGCTTGAAGCGGCTGGTTGTTTTGCTATAGTTTTAGAGAAAATACCTCGTGATTTAGCAAAACGAGTTAGTGAAGCAATTAACATTCCAACAATCGGCATTGGAGCAGGTCCTGATTGTGATGGTCAAGTGTTGGTATTGCACGATTTGCTAGGAATAACCATGGATTTCTCACCAAGATTCTTGCGAAGATACCTCAACCTCGCTGATTCTATTGATGGTGCTGTAAAACAATACTGTGAGGATGTTAGGACTGGGGATTTCCCGAATGATTCCGAAAGTTACACTTCATAAGCCGCTACTGTAAATTAGCAATGCACCAGAGAATGCACCGATGTCAATAGCAAAAGCGTGCCATACACCATACCTAAACGGTGGCAAATCGAAACGGCCCCAAGAGGTTGAGATCCATACCCACAGCAGTAAAGCGCCATAGCCACCACAAAATACCGCACCCCAGCCAGAAAACCACATCGTGAAAAATATCGATCCAGGTAATGCCAAGCCTAGAGTATACTCATACCATCGTGAGGGCTGGTCTCTCACCAAAGTAAAATAAAGCAGCGGAGAAAGTAGTATCGATGCCATAATAGCGCCTTGTGGTGGTGAAGGCCAACCATATTTTTCGACAATGTAGAGTTGGAAAATCATGCCAAATACCATACCAAATACTGCTGGCGCAATTATGTGCCTAAATCCAGTATTGAAATCTAGTCCATGAACCCTATCTAAATTAGATTTGTTAGACGAGCTTGCATAAGCACCAACCTCAATATTCCTCTCGTCCATAATTCGGCCAATCCTCGCTGTCGTTTGAGTCTTAGGGAATCCCGGTTTTATCCGTTTATGATATAGGCAACATACTCCTAGCATGTGACATGGCGCAGGGCGAAATTGTTGCTGGCTGTTTAGCACCCCATCCACCGCATTTGGTTTACGCAGAGAATCCCGAACAAAATGAACCAGTGGCCGAGGGTGGTTGGGAGCAACTTAGATGGGGTTATGAGCGACTCAGGGAATCACTAAAAGGCGTTGAATACGATGCCATAGTAATTCTATCCCCTCACTGGCAAACATATGTGGGCACCCATTTCCTCGGACTAGAAAATTTTCAAAGCCTATCTGTGGATCCCGTATTTCCCAACCTGTTTCGTTATCATTACGACATGAATGTTGATGTTGAACTAGCCAAGCAAATTCACGATAAAGCCGATGAAGCTGGGCTACCAGTGCGGATGATGACGAACCCTGATTTCAGAGTCGACTACGGAACTATCACAACTGGCCACATGTTTAGACCGGAGTGGGACAAACCATTGGTTGTCATTTCTAGCAACCGCTCAAGAGCCTATTATTCGGTTGAGGTAATGCAAGAAATGATGATTGAATTAGGGAGAGTAACGCGAGAAGCAATTTTGGAGAGCGGCAAAAAAGTTGTTGTTCTAGCCAGTAACTCGCTTTCTCATCGACATTTTACCACTGAATCGGAAATCCCTGAAGATATGAGTAAGGAACACATCACAAGTCACGCAATGCATCTCTGGGACATGAGAATTATTGACTATATGAAATCGGGTCAATGCCAGCGTATAATCGATGAGATGCCGGAATTTACCGAACAAGCCATCGCTGAGACCGATGGCGGTGCCTTCACTTGGCTGCTTTCAACCTTAGAAATACCAGATTATCCTGCTATATTACACGGCTATGGAACGATAATTGGCACAGGTAATGCAATTGTCGAGTGGCCAGTTTACCAACACAAGGAGGCATAGATGTGGCTAGCGGGGAAATCGTGGAATCCTTCGTAGTCCCAGTTCACCCGCACACAGTATTGGCACCCGAGCAGAATGATGGCTGGGGTAAATTGCGTCAAGCATACGACGATGCAGCACAGATAATCAAAGATAGTAAAGCAGATTTGTTAATAATTTACTCAACTACCTGGCCCAGTATTATTGGTCACCAACTCATCTCAGACCCAAACCCAGAATGGGTTATGGTTGATCATGATTTTCATGAACTAGGTTCAATTCATTATTCATTCAACATCGACGCAGAATTTGCTACCATGTGGAATAAGGAAAATCATGCCAGAGGTCTACAAAGCCGTTGTGTCAACTATCGCGGATTTCCAATTGATGTCGGTTCGGTAGTGGCATTAACGTTGTTAAACCCAGACAATAAAATTCCCGCAGTCATTGTGTCGTCAAATGTCTATGCAGACCGTAGCGAAACTACCGTCTTGGCCAAAGCATGCAAGGAATTAGTTAGAAAAACCGGCCGTAGAGCTGTCGCGATAACCGCTATGTCATTGTCGAATAGGATGTTTACCGAACACATTAATCCACAAGATGATCGAATTCACTCGCTTAAAGATGACGAATGGAATCGAAAAATCCTCGAATTTCTGGAAGCTGGCAGACTCGAGGATGTTGGACAATTATCCCGAACGATACAGCAGCAAATTCGCGTGCAAAAAGTAGTCAATTTTAAGCCCATGTGGTGGCTATCAGCAATGAATGATAATCGCAATAATTTGACTGGTAAGGTATTGGCTTACGAAGCAATACACGGTGCCGGTTGTGCCGTTGTCAATCTAAATCCTGCCAAATCGGGTTTTGGCGATAAAGAATACGATGAAGACGATGTTGAGGTTTTCAGCGGTGAGCGAGGAGTTTTAGATACAACTATTCCTACCGAAATTAAACCTAATGAAGGACCTGCGTTATGGGAGCCGACTGAGGCTGAGGGATCGGTGAATACCAACTCCGCGCCAAAACCAGTAGGGGCATATCCTCATGCTCGAAAGGTTGGTGACCTGCTCTATCTTTCAGGCGTCGGCCCTAGGCAACCGGGGACTAATGAAATTCCTGGTGGTCCAATACACGATTCAGACGGCAACGCACTAGATTACGACATCAAAGCACAGACACAAGCAGTGATAGATAATATTGCTAGAATTCTCGAGGAAGCCGGCTCCTCAATCAACAACGTACTCGACGTGACATCATTTCTAATAGATATGGACCGTGATTTTCAGGGCTACAATGAAGTATGGGCCGAAACACTTGGTAAAGTAGGGCCAACAAGAACCACTCTAGCAATAAGGGCACTACCAACACCAATTGCAGTTGAGATGAAAGTTATCGCTAGCGTTTAAATCAGTAATTCTGAATAAAATCAGTCGATTTCATTAGTAATCAATAACTACTATTGGGCGTTGCGAGCCTTTGTAGATAATGCACAAGGCATTTGATAAATCACACAAATAAGGAGACTGATGATACTATGGACGTAAAATCTACCGCAGGAAAATTACTGAAAGGAGACATAACTGGTGTTGTTTCTGATGTAAAATCAACCATTAAACGCTCACTTACATTGGTTGGAGTAATCATTGTCACCGTCGCAGCAAGTATTGGTTCGGGATTGTTTGTCTTACCATCATTTGCTGCGTCTGTTATGGGGACAGGAATATGGTTGGCATTCCTCTTAGCCGGCATTGTCTTCCTGCCAGGGACTCTATCAAAATCAGAATTGGCCTCTGCGATGCCGGTCAATGGTGGAGCTTACGTATATCTTGAACGCTCATATGGCCCACTGATAGGAACCATAAGCGGTCTCGGCCTCTGGGCTTCATTCTTACTAAAATCAGCATTTGCTTTGATTGGATTTTCTGCTTACATGTATGCGGTAACAAACTATCTAAACATCGAGACAAATTCCACATTCGTCATAATGTCAGCGCTGTTATTAATCACCATACTTAATATTCTTGGCATCAAAAAGGTCAAAGCGTTTCAAACACCAATTCTTGCACTTACAACCCTATTAATTCTGATAATCTGCGCAATACAATTATTTGACGCTAATTTTGAATTCTCTAGACCAGTTGATGGAGCATTTGATGTCGCAACAAGTGATCCGGTTTTGGTTGCCGAGGCTGCAGCCTTGGTATTCGTTGCTTACGCTGGAATCTACAAAGCAGGTGCCCTGGGCGGTGAGGTGAAAGAACCCGAAAAGAACCTGCCACAGGGGATGCTGATTTCTCTACTCCTGATTACACTGCTTTATGTCATTGTTACATTCATTATGATGGGTGCAGTAGACGGCGAGTGGTGGTTAGATTCTGATGGTGCCCCTAGAGAAGATCCTATCTTTGCCTTTGTTGATGCTGTAGTAGCAACTGAAATTGGTATCGCTATGGCACTACTTGCATTCCTGACCATGATTTCAGGTGCTTTGTCCGGGCTGCTTGCAGCATCTAGGTTTCTATTTGCGATGGCCAAGGACTGCTTATTACCAGATAAACTGAGCGATACCAATGAAAAATTCGGCACGCCCCAATGGTCAATTATACTGACCGGTGTTGCGATGGGAGTTTGCATACTAACCTTACCGGTAAAGGATGTGGCAAAACTAGCATCAGGTTTCCAAATTATGGTTATTGTTGCTTTGAATACCTGTGTCATGGTACTTAGACGAGAAGACCCGAAGCATGATTGGTATCAACCAACATTCAAATCGCCGCTTTATCCTTATGTCCAAATTTTCGGCACCATTGCAGGCGGCACATTGGTTGCGTTAATGGGAATTAAAGCAATCATTGGAGCAGTTGCTGCCCTAATTCTTGGAGTTGCTACCTACCAAATCTACGGTAAGAAGCACTACTCTGAAATTAATCAGTAGGTATCACCGTCAAGTGGCCCGGACCTATGCAGTTCTGTTCCAAGAACCATCTGTCCCAACATTCCAGTATTGTATATCACCACTAACGTCAACATACCAACCACTTGCACCCTGTTGATTTGGAACTATGGCTTGCATAACACCTAATTTTCCGGCCTCGGTAGCAAGTCTAGTTATTTCGGCAGGTGCTAACGTCGGTCGATTATTGAGTGGGTTTGAAGCCAAAGCTTGAGCCGGAATATTTTGCGGAGCTGCCGGTTGATTTCTAACTGTTTCAGCGATTGACTCCTCTGCTTCTTCATAGTAATCATCGTCATACTCATCATCATCATATTCATCATCATCAAACCATTCAGCATCGTCCGATTCGTAATTTGCTCTCCGAACTAATACTACCATCGTTGTTAGAATCAAACCAAGCAATACTGCCGCAATGGTCATTGCCGTATTTGTTGAACCGATGGCACCACCGAGTAATACAGACTCAACATCAAAGAAGGCCTGTGTTACTAAACCGTTCCAAGTAATGCTACATGAACGGTCCAGCCCTGATTTAGAGATCTCTAACTCCCAGGTATCAGATGTGATGAAACTGTCTGAACCGGAGGTGCAGCTAATGGTGGTATTTTCTGGCTCTACTGCAACTTTGTTATTATTTATATCAACACCATACACTCTTAGCAGAGCAGTGTCGCCTTGTTTGTAATTACGATTCTCAATCTCACCAAAAATCTGCACTGGCTGACCCGGTTGGATGGTTAATGCTATGCTATGTTGAGCATCATCTTGGAAGAAAGTTAGAGTGTAATCGCCAGAGACATTGCCGGTGAATGTCCAATAACCCCGACCAGCGATTGATGGGACAAATTCACCGATGGTAGAGTTAAGGCTTGTTGAGACCATTTCAGCAGGTGCGAGGTTACCTCTTGAATCTGAAATTTGTATGAAGATATCAGCCTCGACACCTGATTCAACAATGAAGCCAGAATCGAAATTAGTGATAATTTGCCGAGCATCACCAGCAGATACTGTAAGTGAAACAACAGAAAACACTCCTGCTGCATTGGCTTGTATTTCGTGACTACCGATAGTTGTTGGTATCCAGTAGTAATCCAACAGTGACATGGTTAAGGTTTGATCTTCTCCATCGATAGTCCAATTGACGGAGATGTCGCTTAATTGATTACCGTATGAATCAAAAAATTGTGGATTCAAATCAAACGGTTGGTCGATGGGGATTTTTAGTCCCTGACCATCAAGTTCAATCTTTGCCAGCTCACCAAAACCAACTTGCTCAATTAATTGGGAATCAAATAACACCCCTGAGGCATTATCAAACCAAGTGCCGCGCACTGCATAAGCACCGACAGTATTTGGTACCAGCGTGTAATAATCTCCTTGCTGGGTCAGTGCTGATTCATTACCGATTAAAACCTCAATTGTTCCATTAACATTCCACGTATTACCCGCTAGGTCATAGGCTTGGACAACCACTGTTGATTGCTGACCAACCGCAAGTTTGTGCGGTGTCATGACAACTCTGGTATCGATTGCCAGGCCGTGTTGTACGGTTACTGTAGCGGTCGTGATAATACCCGAATCGTCAATTGTAATGGCGTGACTCCCCATTGTCATCGGCGTCCAATAAACGCGACCATCTTCTCCACTGAGCGTGCCAGAAGTGACCGAGAAATTAGTTATTGGCGGAGTGATTAAACCAGAGAAGCCGAGATTGTCAGTTCGATATGCAGCCAACTCGTATTGTTCACCAGCAATGTAGACATCCTGACTCGGTATTATGGCCAAAGTTGAGGCTGTCGCATCGGCTGGAACTACTCTGATTGTTCCCGTGCCTGATATTGGCCCGGCTGAGACTGTGACGTTCCAGTCTCCCGGGTGGGATGCGTAGTAATATCCTGTATTGTTGACGCTGCCGTTTTCAACAAACCACAACTGCGGCCCAGCCAAACTCGTAGCCATCGAGTAACCGTTAGCATCAAGCAGAGTTGGTGTGAGTTGAATTGGTGAGCCACTACGAACTATGATGTCATCGTCAAAGGTGAATTGATATGGCGAACCTGCTGCAACATTTACTACCGCTGTTGCTTCCATTTGATACAATCTAGCAGTCAAACGATAGTCACCAGTATCAAGCGGTATCCACACAGGATTTCCTTGGCCAAAATACTCTCCATCAATGCTCCAAGCTGCTTGATCAGTTGGGCTGGGATTGCCCCTTGCATCCAATAGGTTTGCAGTAAGAATATTGTTTTGCAACACCTGTCCGGAACTAATTGACACTTCTATTGATTGACCAATACCTGGAGTCACTGTAATATTAAATTCATCTGTTAGATTGGTATGTCTTGCCTGTATGGTGATTACTCCCGAGTTCCACGGGTAGAAGGTCCCCTCGGCAGTTATGGTACCATTAGTTGATGACCAAATTATGTCTCCGGCAACCTCACTGTTGACAGAATCGTATAGTTTTGCTGAAAATGTCACAACCTCATCTGCACTCATTATGTAGGTAGGCGGCGTTATCTGCACCCTGACAGCCGAACCACTTTCCATTGGGGTTGATTGCTCATCAAGCAGGTGGTGGTTTGCATAATTGGTAGTGGTCGAGCTGACGCAAACCAAGATTACAATAATGGTTATGAGCGCCTTTTTGAGCATTACATTCCCCCTAATCAGCCCACTCTATCCAATCATCAGAACCGGCCTCTCGGTAATACCAGATGCCGTCCTCCGTTTGCCCCCATTCGGTGCCGTCTTCCTCGACTCGATAATCTGCCATCCAACTAGTATCCTCATCCTCCGCCTCTGGTTCGGGTTCCGCCTCTTGAGTCGGTGGAGTCGGAGGTGGAGTTGGCACTGTTGGCGCTTGACTAACTCTTGGTTGAGAGAAGTCTCTGACCTCTGGTGCATTACCCTCATCAGCATTGTAGAAATCCTCATCCTCGTCATCATAATAATCTTCATCACCACGAACTAATCTAACTATGAATACTAGTATTGCAATTGCTATCAAAGCAAGTAATCCTGCTGCAACGTAATACAGTGGTCCACCAGCGGCGAAGAATCCGGCAATGTTACCCTCGACATCATAGGTGAAAGTTTCTGTTATTGAGCCGATGACGATGGTTGCTGAATGCTCACCCTCATCCAATGTCTCTAACTTCCAAACTCCGTCACCGAGATATTTGACGGCACCACGATCAGTAGTATCAATTCTTGCGGAATCAGGAACGGCAATCCTGTTCCAATAATCATCATAGGCCTCTATTTGGACAGTGATCGTCTCAAGTTGCTCTAGTTCAATAGTGCTGATGTTACTTTTGATGTTCTTGACAATATTCAGCGAGAAAACCTCAACGCTTACCGAAGATGACAATGTTAGATACTCTGCGGTAAGGGTATAATTACCAGCTGAACGACCATTGAATTGGTATAGTCCTTCAGTATCTGTCGAGTTAGTGTTGTATGCTGGCCCATTGTTTTCGAACCAAACAACCTGTTGCGGGAATTTATTGCCGTCTGAGTCAGTTCCGGTAACTTGCAAATCGACAAAATTACCTGCATCTTGAGTCGAAACTGATTGTTGCAGGGCAAGTGAAACTGGCACTCCATGCTCCACATTAACAGCGAAATCAGAACTCAAATTAAACCCACGATTGTTGATAAGATATCCTGTTATCTCATACTCTCCAACGGTAACAGCTTGCCAAATAAATCCGCTTTGCTGTAGGTATCCTGTAATATCTTCAACACTACCAGTGGACTTATCCTCAATGACCCATGTTACTTGTGGATTGTCAATAGTGTTAAGATCGGCATCAGAAGTGGAGATTCCAAATTCAACAAAATCATCTGCTGTGATATCAAATTCATCAATGTCCTCATAATTTATCCCGTTGCTGTTAATCGCAGAGATGTAGAAATTTTCTATGTCGCCCACAGATACGTAGACTACAAAGTTGGCTGTCTTTATCACGTCACCTTCCTGATGATCAACTGATATTGCATATGGTGTGTTGGATGCTAAAGTTGGGGTAAAAGTGATTTCTTGCGAAAAGTTGCTACTCAACACCGATTCATCAGCAAAGTCTGGGTGGAAATAACTCCATTCACCATCGACCAGCCATTGGTTGCCCTTTGCATCGAGTGCTTTGATTGAGGCTGTAATGGAATCATCTGCTGTAATGGAAAATACTCCACCGTTAGATACCTCATCTTCGATAATTAACTGTAGGTCATAGATAACGCCTCTTACAATGAATACCTCCACCGATGCTGACAATCCTTGGTAAGATGCGGTGATAGTTTTAGTGCCCTGTGAAGTTGGCGACCAGACTGCAGTGCTACCTGGCGTAATCGAACCATCAGCGATATTGGTCCAATTATCCAAAGGTAGGGTAACAGGTAATTGGTTCCCCCGAACGTCTATCCTTGTTGCATTAATGAACAATAATTCGTCAGCGGTTATCGTCGGTGAAGAACCGGTCAAAGTGAATGATGCTAACGCACCGTGGGTTACATCGACAGTTACGCTATCACTAATGCCTAAATCTGTATCTAGGGTAATTGTCCACTGACCAACAAAGTTACCGGTGTATTCTCCAACCAAAACTTCTTCGCTTGGGGGCACATTATGAGGAGTTGGTGTGATAATCTTGGTTGTTTCACCGTCGGTTGCGCTCAGTGTGTAGCTAATCACATCATCGAACCAAACTACATTACCAAATTGGTCGAATGCTGAGCCGAATAGATCACAACTCGTATCAGCAGTTACAACTTCTGAACAACCAGAGAGCACAACCTCGACCGGCACACCGGGTAGAACCTCAACTGTCAACACTTCTTGTAATGTTGATGCTGCACCAATCCACTCAGCGGTTATAGTCTGTTCTCCAGCGCTGTAAGGTGAGAATAACCCGGCTGAATCAATAGAACCATTGCTTGGAATGAAAGATATTATCTCATTGGTCACTAAATTATCATGCTGGTCAACCGCATATGCATAAACAACGACGGTTTCATCAGCTGTAATTGTTAATGAGTCGACGTCAGAATTTTGGTTAAGCGAGGCAAATAATTCAACTGGCAAACCTGATTCTAAATCGATTACATAATCTGTGCAAATAACACCATAACACGCAGTTACGGTTTGTAATCCATTCACTGTAGGAGTCAATTCGGCGGTCGTGATGCCGGTTTCGGCAATGGTTCCGGTAGTTGTCGACCATTCAATACTGGCGCCAATAGGCAAGCCACCAGCCACAAGGTTGCCATTGTAATCAATACCCTGCACTGAGAAGGTATAACTGTCGTCAGCATTGTAACTAGTTGCCGTTGAGGTAATATTTAGACTTGAAATATTAGTATGGAATACTCTAAAGCTAGGCCGCATATTTACCTGCGAATCGTCAGAGGAGTGTAGTTTTACAAAACCATCATAGTTACTCGAACTAAGAGGGTTGCCTCGGATTAATAGTAATATATTGTCGCTCAAAACTAACGAATCAGTAGCAATCTGGAACGCTATTTTAGAGTTGGTTCCGTAAAAGGTCCCTTGATCTAGTGG
>Ga0160422_10001404_pt1 | contig 15091 bp, 14 predicted proteins | sample Fk160mmetaG_FD_108192 | JGI IMG/M metagenome (GOLD analysis project Ga0160422, IMG submission 108192) | Marine microbial communities from the Central Pacific Ocean - Fk160115 60m metaG | ecosystem: Environmental > Aquatic > Marine > Oceanic > Photic zone | place: The Central Pacific Ocean...
CCGATTATCTGCTCCGATTTTCCCAACCTTCGACGCATCGTAGCGAAAAACGACTGCGGCCTCTGCGTCAACCCGGAGGACGACGAAGCCATAGCTGAAGCCGTGCGCTATCTCAGCGAACATCCCGAAGAAGCAGATCGCTTAGGCAACAATGGGCGCCGTGCGGCACAGACCCACTTTCACTGGGATCTCCAAGCCGAGAAACTGCTGGCACTCTATGGCGATTTGACCTAACGAGACGAGTCTAACTAACGCTTGTTTTGCGCTTTGCAAGCACGCTTTCGTAGAGTTCAAGCGTGCGCGCGGCAACTTGACGATAATCGAAGGTCTCTGCACGACGACGCAGCTCCACTGGATCAAACTCACCGTAGCGCAACACAACTTCTTCTATGGCAGTGGCCAACGAGGAAGCTTCGCCGACCTGAACTAAACGACCCGTTACCTCGTCTACAAGCTCTTCGGGACCACCACATCGCGTCGCCACCACGGGCACGCCGCAGGCCATCGCCTCAATAAGCACAATGCCAAAACTATCGTAAAAACTAGGCAGAATAAAAACGTCTGTCTCGGCCATGATCTCCGGCATTGCTGCCCAAGGCACAGCATCGCAAAATTCAACACAATCAGTCATATCCAAGCGGGCAACTTGCTGACGAAACGCATCGCCCATACCACCATCAGCACTCGCACCTACCAGCTTGAGCGAAATATCTCGACGGTTTCGGCGCAGCAGATGCAGAGCATCCAACAGCACGCCAATTCCTTTCTTGGGATCAAAACGCCCCGCATAGAGAAGGCGCCATCCGTTTGCACCGACACGTCGCTGAGACGGAATCGTGAAGCGTGCGCAGTCCACCCCTTGAGGAATGTCCCAAACATTGCTCTCGTCAACACCGAGTTCCAGCACGCGTTCGCGCACGTCGCGACTGCTGGCGATAACTGCATCGGCCCGCACTAGTGCTTCGGCGACCAGAGCGCGCCAGCGCTGGTTAGAATCCGGTATTTCGCGGACATCATGACCGTGCACAGAAATAACGACTGGAAGGCCTAAACGGGCACCGTAATCGACGGCTGCGCGCCCATCTGGATAGGCCAGATGAGCGTGTATTAAATCAGGCGAGAAGAAACGCTCGGACCCATTTAACGTCCGTAGATAGGCGCGCCATGCTCGATCAAACAGTAGGCGACGCGGCGGAGAAAAGTAGCGCGGATATCGTATATTTAAACCATCGCGCCCTTCGCTTTGACCGACGCGCGACAGCGCACTCCAGCGCCCAAATCCCGGCAGGCGCGGAAAATAGGGCAACGGCGCCAAAACCTGCACTTCGCATCGCTCACTCAAAAAACGAGCCTGATTGTGAACAAAAGTTCCGCGCTCCGGATAAGCCGAACTAGGATAAAGGCGCGATGTGAGTAAAACTCTCAAAAGACTTCAACCCTTCTCATGGCCCGTTTGACGTAGGCCCATTACATCACGCCAGCCGAGCGACTCACCGCGCAGGTATACGCGCGCAACGCATAGGGCCCACAAGGCATAAGACAGCGATGTCGCCAAGGCTGCTCCGCGCAGTCCCTCACGTGGAATCAGATACGCATTGAGTAATGCGTTTACAACGAAGGCTACGCCCGGCGCCCACTGGGTCACAATGGGGTAGCCCATACCCGCCAGCTTGGTGTTAAAGATCGACCCAACGCCCAGACAGACCAAGCCTGGCAACATCCATACTAACGGTGTGTACGCCGCTTCATAAGTCGGGAAAATTAGTCCTATCAGCCATGAACCAAGGATCCATAATGCGAGTGCTGCGACAATTGAAAATGCCAGGATAACGCGCGCCACGTGCAGACTCAGGCGACCGGCATCTTGGTCTCTTACCACTTTGGCAAGCAGTACGGCACCGGCAACGTCGGGCAAGCGCTGCATCATATCAGCAAAGTTTACCGCAACTCTATACGTGCCAACGGCCGCATCGCCAAGAAAGTGTTGTATAAAAAATAGATCGCTCTTTAGCAGAAGAAAAACGAGGACAACCGACACCATACCGCGGCGTCCTACGACCCAAGTTCTGCTAAGCAACGCGCGATCTCCCCATTGAAAAGTTTCCCCATCTCGCAGCATGGCAAACGCTACAAGCGCGGCGAAGGCGGTAGCGGCGACAAAAGCGCATAGTGCATCCACCATCTGCAGTCGTCCAGTCTGCCACTGTAGCGCATTCAATGCTGCGTATGTCGTGATGAAGACGACAGGCACAAGCGCATACGCTCTTACTCGGTCCTGACCCAGCAGAACCGCTTGACCACAGCGCTGTAAAACGACGCACGCTGCCAGCAGTGCCAGCAGAGGCCAGTAGAGCAGCATCTCTTTGCCTAACACGCTGACCAGGGCCGTGCGCACTGTCCAAGCCAGAAGAGCTGTCGCGCATATGAGCACCAGCGCATAAAGCAGCGCGTTATCGCGCGCACAAGCGGCTGCTTGTTCTCGACCCACTACATACGTGCTACCACGGCGGATCCATTCTCCCAGAACAAGCGCTGCGATCAGCGCGGTGTTGGTCCACAGTGCCAATTGGCCATAACCCGCGCTACCTAAGGCACTAGCTAACAGCGTTTGGTTCAATAGGCCTATAGAAAAAACGAGACCCGTACTCAGCGCATTTATGGAAAAGTTGTGCAGGAATGTCATAAACTAGAAAACTTCCGTCGGCATGCCGACAGATGACCTATTGGAGCAGCAGTCTCAGGCTGCTCACGAGCGGATAAACGCGATGACTTCGTCGCGCCGATCACACATTGTTTGCTCGTCTAACGCCTCTAAGTTAAGGCGCAGCAGCGGTTCGGTATTAGAGGCGCGCAAGTTAAAATGCCAGTCTTCGTAGCTGACGGAGATACCGTCTACGTGTTCGATTTGACCGTCGGCATAGCGCTCGACAATGGCGGCAATTTTTTGCGCGGGATCTTCAACACGAGAGTTGATTTCGGAAGATAGGAAATAGCGCGATTCGAGCGAATGCAGCAGTGCGGATAGCTTCGTCGAACGCCGCGACAGCATTTCGAGCATGAATAGCGCTGGCACCAAGCCAGAATCCGCACCAAAAAAATCGCTGAAGTAGTAGTGACCGCTCAACTCTCCCGCGTAAACGGCTCCCTCTTCAAACATCCGCGGCTTGATAAAAGAGTGTCCCACGCGTTCGATAAGTGGAATTCCACCTGCCTCTCTAATCAGGTCACGCACGGCCCACGAGCAGCGAACGTCATAAACAATCTTAGCCCCCGGATATTTCTCGAGCATGTAACATCCCATCAGTGCGGTAACAAAGTCGCCCGGAACAAACTCCCCGCGGTCGTCGATGACGAAAAAGCGATCGCCATCACCGTCAAACGCAAAACCTATGTCGGCGCCCTCTTCGCAAACACGTTGCTGCAGCTCGGCGCGGTTTTCCGGCTGCATGGGATCGAGGCCGTGGTTGGGCAAGCTGCCGTCCGGATCGAGATGTAAACCCGTCAGATCTACCGGTAATCGGTCAAAGACACGTTCCAAACTGGGGCCAACCATGCCATTGCCAGTATCGACAATCACCTTCAAAGGTGCGATAGCGGCGTGGTCCACCACACTGAGGACTTTGTCAATAAAACCATTCTGCAAGTCTAGTTCGCGCACAGTTCCCACTCGGGCAGTTTCAGAAAAGTCGTCCTGCTCTACGATGCGACACAAATCTGCAATACCTGAATCTCCGCTGAGCAAATACGGCATGTCGCGCACCATTTTAAAACCGCAGTACTGAGGCGGATTGTGCGATGCCGTGACCATAATCCCCGGCTTTTTAAGGGTTGCACAAGCGTAGTAGTACTGATCTGTGCTAACCATTCCAATATCGATTACATCAGCACCCTGCTCAGTCAAACCAAGCAGCAAATGGGCCTTAATTGCAGGACTTGAGAGCCGCATGTCGCGACCAACGATGACCTCACTCGACTTGAGAAAGGATACGAATGCTCGCCCCACAGCGTAGGCGACCTCTTCATTTAGCTGCTCTGGATATACACCGCGAATATCGTAGGCCTTGAATATAGAAGAGTCGACGCGCATAAATCAGGCAAATCTCCGTAACGTCACGTCTAGGTAGCGAACGCTGTTGGTAGCAGGATGATGCTGGACTAGAATGGGACTCTGATATTGTCCCTGCACGATGCGACTACTGCCTGTTTCCGCGCTGTCCGACACGAGAAGCGAGACGTGGCGCTTCAACCGCAAAATGCGCTTGGCCGGGCTCGACAACACAGATAGAAAGCGATCGATAACTGAACGGCCCACCGGCACGTTGTCCATTAGATCGTTGTAAAGGTGAATCAAATCGTAGGCTGCGTAGTCTCGCGTCTTACCAGGAATGACACTGGGATGGCGTAACAGCTTTTTTCCGCGTTGCACCATGTAGCGAAGCGGGTCGCGCAGTGCCTGCGGTAGGTCGTTGCGCATGAGCAGTGTCTCGTACTCATTGACAGTCAGACCGACGTGGCGATCTTCGGGCACCAGGCGTAAATCAAAGCGTCCCTTGTCGACGCCGTAGCGCTGCAGCCAGCTTTCTAACTCAGAGAAGAGACCGTAGCGATCGTCTTTGAGGTTAAAAGAGTCAATGGAGCGCCCACCATCGACTGGAACGGCAATCCGACCTCTGTGCACTACTTCCGCTTGATTATAGCCGATAACCATCGTGCGGCGCTGCCGCACGTGCTGCTTGTATACACCATCCAGCTCTATGAAGTAAACCGACTCGTCTGGACGATTTATATACGTGACGCAGTTTTTGAGACCTGCGCTTATGAACGTCAGATGCGAATCGGCATTAATCGGCTCGCATTCCTTTTGGCTTTCATTCAGCTCGTCTCGCAGTTGCATTCGATCGTGATAATATCCCGCATCGTGTGGAAATATCTTTTGCACCGCGCGAATAAAGGGATCTAACTGCTTGTGCGTCTGCCCTAAACGACGGCACGCACCCTGCTCCAAATACCCTGCCGTAGTGTGCAGCGAACAGTAGGCCGTTTTGCGAAACCCCGACAGCACATCGCCCGCTTCTTCGCGCACGCGTTGCGTCACGTCTATAAGCTCATAGCGTTGCTGAGGCCGTATGGCTATGTTGATTTCTACGGGGGCAACCGACATGATTAATGTCTTCCGAAAGAGATAATTGTCAGCGCGTTGCTGAACGCCTATTTTGCGAGTAGATTAGCAGTGAAAATAGTACTCGCCATGCGCTCGCGCAACCTTTACACCGTCGTCGTTTTGAGGCAGAAGGTTCAATAATATCGTGAAAACGCTGCTCGCCATGCGCCACGCCCAAGCCGACTGCCCATCGCACGTAAACAGCGACTACGAGCGACCCTTAACCGAGCGCGGGACTCGAGATGTAGCACACATCGCTACGCTCCTACAGCATCGCGGAACGATTCCCGAGCGAGCAAGTGCATCTTCAGCGCAGCGAGCGCGCCAGACCGCTTTAAAGATTTGCGAGCACTTGAGTATGCCCGCAGAAGCAGTCGACTTAGAAGAGTCGCTTTACTTAGCTTCTCCAGCAACTCTAATAAAGCATATACAACACACTCCTAACAGAGTCAATACGCTACTTATCGTTGCGCATAATCCCGGTATGGAAGAGTTGATCTATCTGCTATCCAACGCAACCGTAGCGCTTCCGCCCGCCGGCTTGTTTATTATCAGCTTTGATACGCTGCTATGGTCGGCAATAGGCCCTGCTCAGGGTCAACTGACCCACTCTTTTACTCCCGATGTAGATACGTCATAAATCAATAGACTTCAGACTCTTAATCACATTCCTACTGTCTTTTTCCCGCTCAATTACATTAGCTCTACTTAATGCTTCCAGTAGGTCTTCGGGTTCCCCCCAGATTATTTCTGGTCATTTACCCTTCAGTATGCCATAGCTTTAATCGGGCCAACACACCGCCCAAACAAAAAGAGGGCATTTCTCTTTCGAGCGCCCCCTTTCCAATCGACGTATGTCAAACTGTCTACTTCAACGTTTATAGTATCTGATGATATTAAGCAAGGCAGATTCGAGGTCGACGCTGGGGTCGTATCCTACGCATTCACGAATCTTTGTCAGATCGGGCGCGCGATACATAAGGTCTTCATACGTGCCCTTAGGCCATGCTTGATCGTAAGGAACAAACTCGATTTCTGAATCGCTTGAAGTCAGTTCCTTTACCCGAAACGCTAGGTCACGTATGCTCGTCTCAAAGTGCGATCCGAGGTTGAAGATCTCCCCAACAGCATCATCGCTATTGGCCAGCGTCACAAGCCCGTCGAGCGCGTCGTCTATATACGTCCAACAGCGGCGCTGTTCACCGTCACCATATACGGTTATGGGATGGCCCAGCAGCGCCTGTTTCACAAAGCGGGGCACGACCATTCCATAATGACCCGACTGACGCGGCCCAATCACATTGAATGGGCGCACAATCACGCAGGGCAGGCGTTTCTCGCGCCAATAAGCCAGAGCAAATAACTCATCCACTGCTTTAGACGTAGAGTAGTTCCACCGAATAACCGTGGTCGGACCCAGCATGCGGTCGCTGTTTTCTGAAAAGGGCACGTGTCCATTTTTCTTACCATAAATTTCAGAAGTAGAAGCGAGAATAACCTTTTTCTTTTTTTCATTAGCTAGTTCGAGAATAATCTCCGTGCCGCGGATATTCGATATGAGCGAAGAGAGCGGGTTCTCAATAATGAAGTTTACACCGACGGCAGCTGCCAAATGATAGATTATGTCACACTGGTCTACCAAATCACGTAAAAGATCCGTGTTGAGAATATCGTCAATGACCACCGTACAATGAGGATGGTCTTCCAAATGCTGTATGTTTTCAATGCTACCCGTCGACAGGTTGTCGATGATAGCGACTTCATCGCCCATGTTGAGATGACGCTCGGACAGATGCGAACCGATAAAACCCGCTCCGCCGGTTATCAACACTTTCATATTTTCACATTTCCCGTAGACATCTGCATCGGTTTAAGAAACACGAGCATGCACTAAGTAGTCGCGACTCAGGTGGTGGATATCGACCTGCTCCCATCCGCTTTCGCGCAACAACTGCTCGACCTCGGACGCGCCATAAAAATAGACAGGACAACCATTTGCATTCAAACGAATCCAACGCGGTAACGTGCGCACCGTCCAACGCTTGGGAAAACTAAAGATGCAATCGGCCGCGTCAAGAGCACGCATGCGCTGTAAGAAATTTGCCGGTTCGGCGATATAGTCGAAGAAACCAATGGCGAGACAGACGTCAAAGGGTTCCGGGTCAGACCACGCGAGAAAATCGCATTGCTCAAAGCGGCATTGCTCGACCACACCCGCTTCTTCGGCCGCAACGTTCGCTAGATCTACCATGCCCTGAGCAAAATCTAATCCGACTACCTGAGCACCGCGACAGGCCAATTCTACACCATAGCGAGCCGAGCCGCATCCGACATCGAGGACACGTCGTCCAGACGCAACCCCAATCAGGTTAAGGGTTAAACCAAATCGATGGTGAATTACGCCGCGAAACAACCCGTCAATGAGTTTTTGTCCAACGCTCTTATCACTGCGATAAATTGCGTCGAATCGCTCAGCTGCTCCGTCAAAATAAACGCGGACCCGATCGCCATCAGCCGTATCATTACTCACACCTTATATCTCCCAAACCCAGCACTTCGACCATCGGAGCAAAGGGAAAATCGTGCAACAGGCGGCGCAGTCGTGCCTCCGTCCGCTCGAGGTTCCAGTAGTGCGTCAGGCTAACTCTGCGAGGTAAGTCCAGACGTGGATGGTCTGGATCCAATTCCCAAGGATGTATGTAGAATGCTGTAGGTCGCCCCGAATCATTAATCCTACGCAGAGCAGACCCAGTTAGATTATAAGGAAATATGCGGAAATAAGCACCCCCTGCAACCGGTATATTTCGCCCCGCGACGCGCCATGTAGATAGAGGAAATTCGATCAAGCCAGGACACGCTTCATAGGGCCAGCGCGGTGCATCGGGAATGCCATAGCGATAGTTTTGAACGGGAAAGACGCTCGAGTCGTACTGTAGGCCTTCCTCTCGCATAATGTCAAAGGCCCATTCTGTTCCTTTTACAATTGAGAAAAAAGGCGCGCGGTGCCCCAGCACGCAACGCGTTCCCAAAACGTCTTCTATAATCGACATTGATAGGCGCAATTCTCTGCGGAATTGTTCCGCACCCAGATTATACACAAACCGATGGCTATATCCATGAGTACCTATCTCATGTCCAGCATCGCGAATCTGCCGCAGAAGCGCAGGCGCAGACTCAGCCGCACGACCCAGCACAAAAAATGTGGCGCGCACGTCAGCATCAGCTAGTAGCGCGAGCAGTCTTTCCGTGCCAACGCTCAGCCGATCGGCAAAGCCATCCCAATAGTCCATGTCGATCTCAAGACCCTGATACCAGTCTTCCCAGTCGACGGTGAAGGCGTTTACCGGCGTTCGTTCAGACACCGCGCGCCCCGACAACCTCGCCCAACAGTGCAGCCAATCGCACTTGCGCCGCTTCCAGTGCGTAGTGCGCTTCCATCTTCTTGAGTCCCAGATTCCCCATTTTTCTACGCAGAGCCTCGTCTTTGGCTAAGTCCGTAATGCGTTTTATCCAATCATTCATATCAGTGGCCCAAAAACCCTCTACTCCATCTTCGACAATCTCGCAGTTGATGCCTACGGGGCTGGTAATAACCGGCAAACCGACGGCCATATACTGGAGCAACTTATATCCGCCCTTGCCTCGCGTCCACACGTCGTCAGGCATGGGCATGATCCCTATGTCGAAGCAGCACAAATCCTCCACCTCGCTATTTAAACTCCACGCTTTTGTATGTACTTTCATGTGTTGCAGTGAAAAATTCGATGCCCCGACTACATGTAGACGGACAGCATTAAAGCGCCGACCAACGTCTTCTAGAGCCGGACGAATACCTTCTAGGTAGGAAAGCGTGCTTGCGCTACCAATCCACCCCAACACAATGGCGTCATCCGATCGCGGCGAATGGCTAGGCGCATAACGGAGCGTATCAATGGGACCGGTAATACATTCCACGCGCGGGCAATGTTGCTGCGCAAAGTCTCCGGTGTAATCATTTTCGACCAACGCCATACGAGCTAAATGCAGCATCGCCGGAACGCCGCGCACATTGCGCTGCTGCTTTTGCTTGGCCAGCCAGTTAGGCCGACGAATTTCTGTAGTAAAAATCGCATCGTCAAAATCGTAGACTATGGGAACCTTTACTAAGCGAAGCATCCAGCGTATGGAAGAGGGAAAGATGACTTTTTGCACAAAGATCAAATTGCTGCGTTTGGCCGCCAGCACGACGCGCAGACCGCACAACAGTGTGCGCATGAAAGCCCATGCATAGTAGCACAGCTTGCGCATCATTTGGCGCGTCACGATAACCTGCGAACCACCAATTTGTTCATCAGGCAGCACGGTAATAACTTCACACGTGTGCCCAACCGAGCGCAAGTAGGGGATGTAGTTAAAAACGCGTGTGCGGCTGCTAGCTGCACGCGCACCGTATTGTGTCACAAAGAGAATGTGCACGCTCTACGCGTTCTCTCGCTCACTCACCAACGGCCCGACGTGCCACGGGCTGATCGGTATCTCGACAGAGTTCGGCAAATTCCACGAGCCCTGCAATCACTCGATCTTGCTGATCTGGACGCAGATGTGGGGAAAGTGGCAGGGTCAAAATGCGCAACCATTCTCGCTCAGCGACCGGCAGCGGCGCCTCACAGTAGGGCGCGTATACCGGCAATAAGTGATTGGGGTAATAGTGGACGGCTGATTCTATTCCCCGATCTACCAGAAATTCATACAGAGCCTCTCGCTCATCCAAGCGTATCACCATACTGTAACAGGCACTCTGTCCGTAATCGTTAAGAACCAAGGGCTCTATGCCATCTAACGCTTCTAGCGCCTGGTGATAGCGTCGAACGTGCTGCCGGCGTAGCTCGTTACCGCGTTCGACCTTGCCCAATTGAACGAGACCGAGCGCGGCCGCGATGTCATTCATGCAATATTTGAATCCGATTTCTTCTACGTCGTATTCCCACGCACGTCCCACATGACCGTTGTTGAATCTCGACCACGTATCGCGCGAGATACCCAACCAACGCAGCTTCCGAACGCGGTCGGCCAGCGCATCGTCGTCCGTGACGAGCATACCTCCATCACCGGTTGAAAGATTCTTTTTTGACTCAAAGCTGAAGCAGCCTATCTTGCCAAAGCTACCCAGCATCTTACCCCCGTACGTCGCACCACAAGCCTGCGCCACGTCTTCAATCAGCAAAAGTCCGTGTCGATCGGCCAGTGCGCGCAACTCATCCATACGACAGGACTGACCGCCGTAGTGCACCGCGAGGATCGCTTTGGTTCGTGGGGTAATTCGGCGTTCGGCATCGTCGACGTTGATATTAAGCGTGTCGGCCTCAATATCGCAAAAGACCGGACGCGCACAGGATAACAAGATGGCATGGTTTGACGCGACAAAGGTCATCGGCGTGGTAAGGACCTCGCCACCTGCTACGTCACTTACCAAAAATGCCAAATGGAGCGCAGCGGTGCAAGAATTGAGCGCGATCGCATGCTTAACACCAACGTATTCCGCAAAACGCTCTTCAAACTCACGCGATAGCGGCCCGTAGCCAAGCCATCCCGTTTGCAAAGGCTGACGCAATGCTTCGTGTTCGGATTCTTCATACCAAGGCTTAAAGAGTTGAATCGTATCCGCCAATGTGGTCTCCGCTTGTATACTTATGAAGGGTTCGAGTCGGTGGTCTGCCCGCACATCAAGCTGGCTGCTGCAATCTTTCTGTAGGCTCGCAAGCGCTGGCCCGCTTCGCTACGACGAAGCGGATATACACAGTATATTGCGCTCCAAAGCAACGACCGTAGCAGCATCTCCACCGGGGTCAGCAGGCGCAAAAAAACAACTTGCACACCGCTAAAATGCTTTTCGTACCAGTAAAACAAACTCTGATGACTTATAAAGAGCATCTCACCAAAATTCTGACGCGTGCTCTGCCCCCCCAAGTGCACTACGCGGCTGAAGGAGTGGTAAAATACCTTCCAGCCTCCCTTGCGAATTCGCAGACACCACTCGAGATCCTCATAGAACATAAAAATGGCCGGATCGAGTAATCCCACCCTAGCGGTCGTATCGCGCCGCACCAATAAGCAGGCACCAGTAACCCATCCGACCTCGCGAATCTGAGCGTGATCCCAAGCACCTAATTTAAAGAAGGGGAACAACTTATGCAATAATATCTTGTTCGCTATTTCACTCCAAAACGTCGGCGCAATACCGCATGACAGCTGCAGCGAACCGTCGTCATTAAGCAGTTTGGCGCCGATCACACCGGCCTCTGGCGTCTCTTCCATAAAAGCGACCAACTGACCCAGCGCGCCCTGCTCCACACGTGTGTCAGAGTTGAGTAAAAGCCAGTAGGGCGCCCGCGCCACGCCCATCGCAATATTGTTGGCCCCGACAAATCCTTCGTTAGCGTTAAGTGAAACCAATAAAGCAGCGGGAAAGTGCGCTTGCACCATGGCCGCACTGTCATCACTAGAAGCGTTGTCGACCACTATGACTTCCCAACGGACGGACTCGGGATCGGAGTAGATCGATTCTAAGCAGTCTTTCAGAAGATCCCGAGTGTTCCAGTTGACAATACAGATGGACAGGTGTGGGTCACTCATCTCAACCCTAATCCGTCTAGCCCGTATAGCACAACCGAGCGCAGTTGCTCTCCCATAAGCCAAAGACCAAAATTAAGCAGCAGCACTCCGCCCATTACGCCAACCCAAACACGGTGCGACCAGCGCGACCAGGCGTCGGACAAGTAAACCGCCGCAAACCCGATCAGCAGAGGTTCGAGCGGCAGACGAAAGCGCGTTGACCCATACAATAGCGTGCAAAATACTAGCGTAGATACGCCTATAAAAGCGCTCTCTATCCGAAACTCAGGGCGCCATCCATATCGCCACAAACCAAGCAGGGCAAAGGGCAACACCGCGGCAAAAGCTGCATTGTATGAAGGTCTAAAAAAGTAGAGGAAACGCAACAGGCGCTCAAAAACCAAACGCCCATACGCCAGCGGGTGAGAGAGAATAAATTCGCGTCCCTGCTTCCACCAAAAGCGATCGCGCTCCACTTCGGTCGGCATCGCCTCAAAGACGGCGCGATCAATACCCCATCCGCGCTCTTGTCGCCAAGCAGGTTCGAGAGCATTGCTGCGTGCAACGATAAATCCGCCGTGTGTGCTAACAGGGACAAAGGCACCGTGCACGGCTGCATTTCGCACGGTCCAAGGCAATATAACGACAGCAGTGGCCAGTCCAGCCCACGCCACGCCACGCCACGCTTTCCATTCTCTTTCGCATAGAGCGACCAAACCGAGTGCTGGCAAAATCAGCAGTCCCACGGGTCGCGTCAACGCTGCAAGGCCAATAGCCACCCCACTCAGTGCGAGCATCTGCCAGCGCTGCCGATCGTCTCTCATCGCCCACAGAGCCAACAGGATAAAAAATGTGAAAAGACACTCACTCATCACTTCGCTACACACCGATACGAGGGGTTCGTAAAACGCAGCAACCGCAGACGCGGGCCAAGCAGCAGGTCGATACATACGCCACATTATGAGGAAAAAGAGTATAATAGACAGGGCGCCGATCACCGCCTGCACAACTTGCACCGCGATGTGACTGTATCCCCATACCGCATAAATCGCAGCCAAAAAGAGAGGGTAGACCGGTGGCCGCCAAGAGAACATGGGGAAGCCGTACCAGTTCTCATACGATACGTACCCAACGCCCCGCAGCACATTTAACGCCAATTCGTCATAGTCAGCCGTATCCTGTGGGGGAACCGGCACGTCGAGCAACACATGGCCCAAACGGATACAGCAAGCCATCAGAAAAAGGCCGATCAGCGCTCTTATTTGCATGGAACCGCCTGCTGAATCACCGAATCAAAGCACTCTGCCAGCGCATGCGTCAACGAACGGCGGTGGAACGGACGCAGCGCTTCCTCGCTCACCCCAACGGGAAGCGTTCCTCGCTCATGCGCATTGCACAGCGATTTGAGGGCTGCACACACAGCGTCGGTATCATCACCCGGAACGTGCATACCCGCCTGCAGTTCGGTTACAATGCGCCCCACAGCACCGCTTCCTCCAAGCGACAAGATGGTTCGTCCCTGTGCCAAGTACTCGTAAAACTTACTGGGCACGTTCGTAGAAACCCAAGGGCGTATGTGATCGACTACGAGTAAAACATGAGCCGACTCCTGTATTTCCAGTGCCCGATCTCGCTCCACAACGCCTTCAACCTGCACGATCCCCCGACGAACCAATGGATCTGCCCACGCCGCTTCTTGCTCGCTGAGCAACCCGACCAACACGACGTTGAGTCGTTTATCCCACTGAGCGTCTTCTTGCATCAGACGTTCCAATGCATCAAACAGGACCTTTGGCGAACGCCGAGGGTGACTGTAGGAAAACGAGCCCGCGTGTATCAAACGCATGGGTGACATTCCCTGAGGCGGCCTGCTCCGATTGGGCCACTCCCCGTCAAAGCCATTGCTGATAACGCGCACCTTGTTAGCGTGCGACGCATATCGAGTGCATAGGTAGTCAGCGACCTCTTGTGAGGCAACGACGACAGCACTAGCCGAAGCGATCACGCGTTTCTCGATGCGTTCTTCAAGGCGCTTGCGCAGGGATTCCCCTTCTAAATAGACGTCAAGTGGGTCGAAAATCCACGCATCGCGAAAATCGGCAACCCAAGGCAGGCCGGTTGCACGCTGTAAGAAATAGCCAAGTAGGTGAGCGCTAGCTGGGGGAAAAGAAGTGTAAATAAGGTCACAGTCATGCGCGCGCAGATAGCGCAATCCGCTGGCAAAGGCCATGGGCAACCAGCTAATCTGCAGATCAGGTATGAAAAGCGCACGGCCAATACGACTTAGCAAACCGCGCCGAGTACGCACGGCAGAGTTACCTTCTCCGCTACGCACTTGGCGATTAAATAGCCAGCGATACAGGGAGAGTGGCTCCCAAGCCCGTAGCGCATCGTCTTCGCCGCCAAAAGCAGAAGTCGTAAGAACCTGGCAGCGATAGCCGCATACCGGCAAGTAGCGCAAAAATGCGGTCGTGCGCGCCACGCCTGCTGAACGCGCGGGCGGATAGTGGTAGGCAACAAAAAGAGCTGAGCGCGACGTCTCTGTGCCTTTCTTCCAAAAGCACCGATCGCGCGGTTCTAGCCCAAACTACTTAGCGACTAGCTGCAACCTTCAGTAAACGCGAGAGATCGGTACGAATTTCTTAAGAAAAAAGTCATCTCGGTACTCAGCACCTCTTCGACCAATGCGTCATACTCTTCTACTTCTAGTTCACTGGCGTAGACTGCTCGAAAGAGAGTGCTGCTCCTATCGGAAAGAAGTTTATCCGTCCACAGCATGTAGCACCCCACTTCGCCTCTGTTCTCAGATACACTCATACTCTGTGTATCGGTGCGTGAGCCACTTACTTTAGACAAAAGGACCGCGACAAACCACTCTCAATGTAGCGAACCACCAAACGCAGTCAACCGTAAAGTGCGGCCCGATTAATAAATACAGGTCGTCGCTGTTGACTTCAACCGTTGGATGCGCTTATTTTTGCAGAAATATCACCCGTGGAGACCGACACATGACCCTTCTTGATATACTTTCGTCCGCTTCAACCATCGTTGATCTAAAGGGCGATACAAAAGAAGAAATCATAGCAGAATTGGTTGATTCGCTTTCGGCCAGCGAGGCGATTAACGATCGAGACAAAGTCCTGCAAGCCGTCCTCGAACGTGAGAAGATAATGAGCACAGGCATTGGCGATGGCATCGCCATTCCGCATGGCAAATCCGATTCCGTTGTCAAGCTTGTGGCAGCGCTAGGCACACAGCGACGCGGCGTGGATTTTGAAGCACTAGACGGAGAACCGGCCTACGTATTTTTCTTGCTGGTATCGCCGGCCAACGTATCCG
>Ga0160422_10001405_pt1 | contig 15089 bp, 14 predicted proteins | sample Fk160mmetaG_FD_108192 | JGI IMG/M metagenome (GOLD analysis project Ga0160422, IMG submission 108192) | Marine microbial communities from the Central Pacific Ocean - Fk160115 60m metaG | ecosystem: Environmental > Aquatic > Marine > Oceanic > Photic zone | place: The Central Pacific Ocean...
CAAGTATGGCGCCTATATTTCCATTTTTGGGGCTTTGTCGACACTCATAATCAACCTCTTATTTATCCCTAAGTTTGGTTATATGGCCTCAGCCACCGCCACCCTAATGGCCTATGCTGCAATGGCTTTTATTTCTTATGTCCTTGGGCAAAAGCATTATAAAGTTCCGTATAACTTAAAAAAAATAGGCCTTTATTTGATGCTTTCTACTGGATTTTCAGTCCTTTCCTTTTATGTTTTCAGAGAACAATATCTTGTTGGGTTTGGCCTGATCCTTATATTGTCAGCTGTTGTATGGGCCAAAGAAAAAACCGAATTAAAACAACTTATTAAATCCTAACTATGAAGATTGATATTATTAATAAATCTCCTCATGCCCTTCCGAGTTACAAGACCAATGGATCTGCGGGAATGGATCTGCGGGCGCACCTTGAAAAAGACATTGTTTTAAAGCCCTTAGAGCGCTGCATTATTCCTACCGGTCTTTTTATGGCCCTCCCATTAGGATACGAAGCGCAAGTTCGTCCGCGAAGCGGGTTGGCCGCCAAGTATGGCCTAACTGTTTTAAACAGTCCTGGCACTATTGATGCCGATTACAGGGGCGAAATAGGAGTGATTTTGGTCAATATATCCAATACGGATTTTACTGTTAAAAATGGGGAAAGGGTTGCACAACTCGTTATTTCCAAACATGCACGCGGAGAGTGGGTAAGCGTTCAAAATTTAACGGATACCATCCGCGGTAGTGGTGGTTTTGGAAGTACAGGAAGCCAATGATTCATCCAAAGTTCTTATTGTTATTTTTTTACGGCCTGTCCTTGAACTTACCAGCATCTTCAGCTGCGCGATCAGACAGTCTTCCAACTTTGGCAATTTCATATTCCGAAGCACAATTTCAAAATAAATTTTATGATGCTCTTAAAGAAAAAGGCATTGAAAACTACAGTAAAGCCATTGAGAACTTTGTTGTCTGCTCAAAATTATTTCCAGAGCGTGCGGTTGTCTTTTATCAGCTTGGAGATCTTTATTTAAAGATGAAATCTTATGGTCGGTCTGAAAGTAATCTTCAAAAAGCCATTGCGCTAGATGCTAGTAATTTTTGGTATAAGGAAAAATTATATCAATTGTATGTGGCTCAAGACAATTTTGAAAGGGCCATTGAGGCTATTAAACCCTTGCTTTATAAAGCCCAGGGATACCAAGAGGACTTAGTGCATTTATATGCAAATACTGGCCAGTTCGAGGCTGCCTTAGAACAGATTGAAATATTGGATAGCTGCTTTGGTTACAGCCCGGTCCGCGATCAAACTCGCAGTAATATTTATAAAAAAAGCAAAGACCAAAAGGGCCACATTAACTATCTTCGAAAACGCCTTAAGTCAACCTCTGACAATCAAGAAGACTTCTTAAATCTAATTTACACTTTGAGTCAATATGGCCTTAAGCAAGAGGCTTTCAAATCCTCCGAGTTGTTTTTAGAAACCCATCCTAAATCTCATATTCCTCATGTGGCTTTGTATAAATTCTACTTAGACGCTAAGGCCTATGACAAAGCCATTAACTCTATGAAAATAGTAACAGCGAGCAATGTTTTAGCGCCCTATTTAAAAGTAAAAGTGCTCAATGATTTTGTGCAATTTGTTAAAGAAAACCCCGCTTATAAAACAGCGCTACTAGAAGTGAAGCCCGCAGCTTCGCTTGACACATCTCAACGCAGTAATGCGCAATGGGCCGCTTATTATAATGACCAAGCCCAATGGGAAAAGGCTGCGGAGTTTTATAACAAGGCTCTTAAAGAAGCTCCTGATGATCTCACTATAATTAAAGCATTAGCGGCCTTATACTTAAAAACAAAAGCATATATGCGCGCTGGGGAATTCACTTTAGAGAAAATAGAATTATTTCCCACTCAAATTGAATTATATATAATCTATGGTCAGGCTCAATTTTACTTAGAGCGTTGGGATGCGGCCTTAAAACAATTAGAGCTTGGTTTAGATTATATCTTTGAAGAGAACCAGACCGCCGCCACTTACTACGGATTAATGGCAGAACTTTACACAAAAACCAACAATATCGCTCAAGCCAAATCGTTTAAAAACAAAGTCAAAGCTCTAGAAATTAATGATTAGAAGACACTTATATATGCTGTTAGCAGTTTTGGTTTTTGGCTGTGCGACTCTAAAACCTACAGGAACATCAAAGCTCCCAGTCTCAACAATGAAAGCAAAACAAATCTATAAAGCCCACCAAAAGCAGAGAGCTGAGTTTAGTACTTTACAGTCTCGACTTAAAATTGAACTCTTAACAGAAAACAAATCCCAATCTCATACGGTCACCCTGAGGATGGAGCGTGGAAAAACAATTTGGCTCAACGCTTTTTTAAACATGCTGCGTGTCAAAATAACCCCAAACAAGGTAGAGATGTACAACAAAATAGACCGAACTTATTTTGAAGGGGATTATTCCCTTATCAATGCATTTTTAGGCCTAGAACTCAATTTTGAAAATCTTGAAAATTTACTGCTTGGAGATGCAATTTTCAAGCACAAGGCCAATGCTTTAATAAAATCATCAGCGGAAACCTCATATGCACTAAGGCCTAAGGTTTCAAGCAGCTTGTTAGACCTGCTTTATTTGATTGACGCAAGTTCATTTAAAATGGAAAGTCAAAAGGTCTCTCAGCCTTTTCAAAATAGAAATCTAGAAGTTGATTACCAGTTGTTTCAGAGCATTGAAAATCAATTATTCCCCAAAGCCATGACAATTAAAGTATTAGATAATCAAAAGGAAACAGTTTTAAAGATAAACTTGAGATCCGTAAGCTTAAACCTCCCCTTACGTTTTCCCTTTAAACGGCCTTCTGGTTATAAACCAATTGAATTTTGAGAATGCCAAAGTTTAAATCTTTTTGTATCGTAGCAATAGTTTTTTTGACGTTTGGTCTTTGGAAAGTGCAGGCTCAAAGTCAGAGACAATTGCAGTTGGAAGAACAACGCCGTGAACTTCAAAAGGAAATTCGCCAAATTACGCTGCTGTTATTTGCGGGTAAAAAGGAACAAAAATCCGCGGTCACTGCGGTTGAAGATTTGAATTATAAAATAAGTGTTCGCAAGAACCTTATAAGAATTACAAACCAACAAGCCAATCTTTTAATCAGGGAAATAAATAGAAATCAAGAAGAGATTTCAAAAAAACGCGATAAATTAAAGCTTTTAAAGGACGACTATGCGGCCATGATTGTCAAATCTTACAAGAACCGTTCTCGCGAAAATAAACTCCTGTTTTTGCTGTCATCATCGAATTTTCAACAAGCCTACAGAAGGTTGCAGTACATCAAACAATACGCAGATTATCAAAAAGCGCAGGCGGCTCTTATTAAAGAGGAAACCAAGCAGCTGCAGTTACTCAATAAGACACTGTTAGTTCAAAAAAAAGAAAAACAAAAATTGGTGGAAGAAAACAAGGCTGCAAAATCAATTTTGGATAAAGAACGTAGTGCGCAGCAAGCTTTAATTGCATCCATTCAACAAAATCTGTCTAAATTTTCAAAACAAATCAAAACAAAACAAAAACAATCTGAATCACTTGATCGACAGATTCGAAAGTTGATCAAGGAGGCCATTGCAGCTTCCAATAAAAAGGCTGGTAAGTCTACAAATCTTGCAACATTCTCATTGACGCCTGAGCAAAAAATACTAGCAGCAAATTTTACCGCTAACAAAGGAAAATTACCATGGCCTGTACAAAGTGGCATAGTTAAATTACGCTTTGGGACCAATCCTTCTCCGATTGACCCAAGCATTAAAATTAAGAGCAATGGTGTTCGTATTGCAACCAACAAGGGAGAGCCAGTAAGAGCTGTTTTTGAGGGAACTGTACAGGGAATTATGACCCCCAAAAATGGCAATAATACCATTATGATTCGGCACGGGAATTACATTACGGTTTATAAGAATTTATCTAAATTCTATGTAAACAAAGGCGACAAGGTAACCACCAAACAAACGATTGGCGAGGTAATAACCAACAAGGCCTCAGGTGAATCTATTTTAAGTTTTGGAATTTACAAAGACAGCGCTGTTCAGAACCCCTCGCTTTGGATTTATAAACTTTAAGATTATTTTGCATCAAATATTGCCTTGAGTTCTGTAGCCTCTTCTGCTTTTAATTTCCCAGCCAAAACCAAGCTTAATTGTCGCCGCCTTAAGGCCCCAGCGAATCGTATTTTTTCTTGTTTTGTTTGTGGTATCAAGGTTGGAATTTCAATGGGCTTTCTTTTCTCATCTACCGCTACAAAGGTAAAAATCGCTTCATTCGCCTTGATGGGTTTATTGAAGTTATTATCTGTGAACCACACATCTAAATAGATTTCCATGGACGTTTTAAAAGCCCTTGATACTTTGGCCTCAATGGTGACAATACTCCCTAAGGGGATTGCATGGTTAAAGGCAACGTGGTTTACAGAGGCCGTGACCACGACACTTTCCGAATGTCTTTGAGCAGCAATACTGGCTGTGCGATCCATCCGCGCTAAGAGCTCTCCTCCAAAAAGAGTGTGTATCGCATTGGTTTCGCTAGGTAAAACCGAGCTAGTTACCACTGTTTTAGAATCGATAGGGTGTTTTTCAGCCATAGCTATTTTTATCAAAAACAAAGGTAGGATTTTTGGGGCTTATGTCATTCTATGGGGTTAAAATATTTGAGGTTAAAGCCAAAAAGCGATAACATTACTTTATATCAAGGGGTTTGATCAATAGCCAGGCTGCGGGATCATGAGTACGTTTAATTTTGTAAAGGGCCCGCTCAGCGTCTTTGCGCAGTTGATGGCTTTCAAAGACAACTTGGTGTAAGCCATAGCGGTTTTGGCCAATGAGGCGCGCATTGAATCCCAATCGTTTGAGCTGACGCAATTTTCGTTCACTGTTGTTTTTAATTCTAAAGGCACCCGCCACGATGTGGTAGTCACCAGCAACGCTTTTCTCAAGATTTAAGGAAATGGCTGGAAGCGGGCTACTGACGACGAAGGTGGCTTCTTGGATTTGGTTGTCCAAGGCTGAATTGGCCGCTTCCTGAGCTAAAAGGTTTTGTTGATTAATGTGCTGGATATAGGCATTTGATCCGAGGAAACCGCCCAAGCTAAGCATGATCAATACTATAGCAGCATATTTTATCACAGAGTTTATACGTAGTTTTTTTAAGGCTAAAATCTGTGCGGTTTTGGCATCTTTAATATTTTTGACTTTCGACGGTAATTCTCTTGATATTTCTGCCGCAGCAAATTGTGCCAAACCAAAGGCTTCTGTCAAATAGTTTAAATGATATGAGGGCTCAAAGCTTAAAGTACCACTTTCAGAACGTTGTAGGCTTCCTATAAAATCTAAAGTAACAGTTTCGTTTTGCTGTAATCTTTTATTTAAACTAGCCACCTGCTTGGCAATTTTAGCCATGGCATTTTCATACGAAATTTGCTCTGTTTCAGCCACATAATTGGCTAAAATCCCGTCATTAGATTGTAGTTGCTCGTTGAACGACAAGCGTTTTTTTGGCGGGTAAAATGCATGGCTTTGAGGGTCAATTTTGGCGGAAATTCTATGGCTTAGAAATGCACCAAAACCGGGCACAACGACACATTCGTATCGGTAAAGGAGCGTGCTGATAAATTGGCTGATTTGCATAACACCAAATGTATAATTTTTTTTTTAATTTTTCTAAAATACTCAAAAGTAAGTTTATGCTTCAGTTTACTATAATAAACAAAACCACCCTAATGGACATGACCCAATTACAGTACACAATGGTCTTAAAATTCATTCCAATTTTGACAGCCCAAAAGCTCATAAATCTTTAGACGGCGATGAAAAGCGTATTTACGAGTTCTTTAAAAAAGCAGGAAAGAACCATTTGATTTTATTGCCACTGATTGCAATATGACCACCTCTAAAGTGTCCTATTTATTGTTAAATTTAGAACTGAAGGGTGTTTTAAGGCCAATCCTAGGAAATGTTTTTGAATTGCTTTAGTAGCCTAGTTTTTGGCGAACACGCTTGAGAACCGCAGTTGCCACCACTGCTGCTTTGTTAGCACCAACACTCAGGATTTTTTCAACGGTCTCCGGATTTGCCATGTAATAACTAAAGCGTTCGCGCTCAGAGGCAAATTTTTCGCAAATAAGCTCAAATAAGGCTTGCTTGGCATGGCCATAGCCATAGCCACCAGCTTCGTAATTTTCTTTCATTTTTTTAATGGCTATATCATTTGCTAGCAACTGATAAATAGCAAAACAATTACAGCTGCGCCAATCTTTGGGATCTTCAAGTGGGGTACTGTCAGTTTTAATGCCCATGATTTGTTTTCTGAGGCTTTTATCGTCTTGAAAAATATCAATGGTATTATTTTTACTCTTACTCATCTTTTGTCCGTCAGTCCCTGGAATTAATTGAGTCTGCTGTTGAATTTTTGCTTCGGGCAATACAAAAGTTTCACCCATTTTTGCATGAAACCTAGATGCGACATCTCTAGTCATTTCGATGTGTTGCAATTGATCTTTACCGACGGGAACCACATTGGCATCGTATAATAAAATATCGGCAGCCATGAGCATTGGATAGGCAAATAAGCCTCCGTTTACATCTTCTAAACGGTTTGCTTTGTCTTTAAAGCTGTGGGCCAATTCTAGTCTTGAAAAAGGGAAAAAGCAACTTAAATACCAAGCGAGTTCCGTTGCCTGAGCGAGGTCACTTTGTTTGTAAAAAACGGCTTTTTCAATATTTAAACCGCAAGCTAACCAGGCCGCCGCGGTGGATAAGGTGTTCTTTTTCAGTATTTTAGCATCTTTTATTTGGGTAAGTGAATGCAGGTCGGCAATGAAAAGAAACGCTTCATTGTCGTTATTACTGCTCATTTCAATTGCAGGAAGAATGGCCCCTAAAATATTTCCTAAATGTGGCGTTCCTGTGCTTTGTACACCCGTTAAAATTCTGGCCATCAGCAGGCTTGTTAAATGATTTACACACAAAGGTAATTTTTTTGAAGTAATCCCTCAATATTTTTAGTAGTTTTGGTTGCGATGAAATTTATATGCTATCCAATATGGCTAATTTATAGGGTATGGTTTTATGTCCTGGTTGGAATTTGTACATTTATTTTATCCCCTTTCCTAATTTTATCCATTCTCAAAGAGTCCTGGTACTCTTTTTTTTATAAAATAGCTCGTTTATGGTCCTTGTGTATCTTAGCAGGAATGGGATTTTATTGGTCCGCTCGTTGGGAACAAGATCTTGAGCGGGGCCAAAGCTATATTTTCATTGCAAACCACACTTCCATGATTGACATCATGTTGATGTTTGCATTGGTTAAACATCACCCTCTTGTATTTGTGGGTAAAATAGAATTGGCGAAAATTCCATTGTTTGGATTCTTTTACAGGCGCACTTCTATATTGGTAGACCGCAACAAATATACAAGCCGTAAAGCTGTTTTCAACCAAGCTCAGGAACGCATCCAAAAAGGTCTGAGTATTTGTATTTTTCCAGAGGGGGGCGTGCCGGACGAATCGGTTGTACTAGACCGTTTTAAAATAGGTGCTTTTCGGCTTTCGGTAGAACACAGCTTACCCTTAGTACCCATGACTTTCTTTGATAATAAAAGGCGATTTTCTTATACTTTTTTTAGCGGCAGCCCAGGAAGGATGCGTGCCCAAGTACACGCTTTTTTAAAACCAGAAGCATATAAACTTGACAATCTTAAAGCAATGAGAGACAAAACCCACCAACTTATTTTAAGTACCCTCAAAAATAGTGGATGTTAACAAACTAGGCTTCGCTTTTAATGGCGGCCTTTATTTTGGTTTCCAGCTCATCCATAAGGTCTGGATTGTCTTTGATCATTTGTTTGACAGCATCGCGTCCTTGGCCGAGTTTTGTCTCTTCATAGCTAAACCATGATCCGCTTTTTTGAATGATTTCAAATTCGGCTGCAATGTCTAAAATCTCACCAACCTTAGAAACCCCTTCTCCGTACATAATGTCGAATTCAGCTAGTTTAAACGGTGGGGCTACTTTATTTTTGACGACTTTAACTCGCGTTTTATTTCCGCACACGCTTCCGTCGCTGTCTTTGATTTGTGTGGAGCGCCTGATGTCTAAACGCACTGAGGCATAGAATTTCAAGGCATTCCCACCGGTAGTGGTTTCAGGATTGCCGAACATAACGCCAATTTTCTCTCTCAATTGGTTGATAAAAATCATGGTACAATTGGTTTTGCTAATGGAGCCTGTGAGTTTTCTTAGGGCTTGTGACATAAGTCGTGCATGCAGTCCCATTTTGGAGTCGCCCATTTCTCCCTCGATTTCACTTCTAGGGGTAAGTGCAGCAACAGAATCTATTACAACTAAATCAATGGCGCCTGATCTTACTAAATTATCCGCAATTTCTAGTGCTTGTTCTCCATTGTCTGGCTGTGATATGATAAGGCTATCGATATCAATCCCCAAGTTCTCTGCATAAAAACGATCAAAGGCGTGTTCAGCGTCAATGAAAGCCGCAATTCCACCTGCCTTTTGAGCCTCTGCAATTGCGTGAAGCGTGAGTGTCGTTTTACCCGAAGACTCGGGTCCGTAAATTTCTACTACCCTGCCCCGAGGGTAACCACCGACACCCAATGCCATGTCTAGCCCTAAGGAGCCCGAAGGAATCACATCAACATCAACAACAGGCGCATCACTCATTTTCATGACAGTCCCTTTGCCATAAGCTTTGTCGAGCTTGTCTAGGGTTAATTTTAAGGCTTTTAGTTTGGCGTCTTTTTCTTTACTCATTTTCAGTTTTTTTGAATTCCAATATACTTGCTAAAATAATATTTCTTAGCCTAAATCTGTACATTGCAGATGCCTTTTTAATAAAGTTTAACGTATTTATTTTTAATTGAATAATTTACAAATCCAGAGGGTCTTTCTTAAAATTGAAAAAACACTACATTTGTAGCCTAAAGAGTTATGAACTTAAAATTGGTTTGGCATGCAACTGTACAATACCTTAAGCAATAATGAAAGGGCTTCGTTGATCAAAGAAGCGGGGAAAGACCGTTTGACCATCTCTTTCTACTCCTACGCTAAGATTGGCAATCCACAACTTTTGAGAGATCATTTATTTCTGTTTTGGAACAGCATTGACGTATTGGGGCGTATTTATGTCGCTTGCGAAGGAATCAATGCTCAACTTTCTGTCCCAGCAGAAAATTTTAATGCCTTTAAAGCGCAATTAGACAGTATCTCTTTTTTAGAAAATGTCCGTTTAAATATTGCCATAGAGCAAAGCATGTATTCATTTTTAAAACTTAAAGTCAAGGTCCGAAATAAAATTGTCGCCGACGGCCTGGATGATGACACTTTTGATGTGACTGATATCGGCATTCATGTAGATGCCAAACGCTTTAATGAACTCGTTGAAGACAATGACACTGTTTTAGTTGATATGCGAAATCATTACGAGAGCGAAATAGGTCATTTTCAAAATGCAGTCACGCCTGATGTAGATACTTTTAGAGACTCCTTGGGCCTTATTGAAGACCAACTGAAGGATCACAAAGACAGCAAAAAACTGCTCATGTATTGTACTGGTGGGATTCGCTGTGAAAAAGCCAGTGCCTATTACAAACACAAGGGTTTTAAAAATGTTTATCAGTTGGAAGGTGGAATTATTAATTATGCCCGTCAAGTAAATGCACTTGGCTTGGAAAATAAGTTTTTAGGTAAGAATTTTGTCTTTGACGGCAGAAGAGCAGAACAAATTTCAGACGATATTATCGCGAAATGTCACCAATGCGGCGCTGCTGCCGATGTACATGTTAATTGCGCCAATGACGCTTGTCATCTGTTATTCATTCAGTGTGATGCTTGTAAGGAGGAAATGGAGCAATGCTGCTCCGCTCACTGCCAGGAGATCAACCGCCTGCCCCACAAAGAACAAAAAGCCCTTCGGAAAGGACAGGGCAACAGCAATGATATTTTTAAAAAGGGCCGTGCCGATCACCTTCTTTTTAAGAAAGATCTCAGGGATACTTTTGAAACTTCAAAAAAGGCATCTGTTTAAAAAATAGACCGTTCGCTCCCAACCCCTTTTCTTTTTTTAATTCTTAAATAAACCTATATTTACATAGCAAAAAAATCACAAAAAACACTGCAGCCTTTAGGGTTGTAACGATCATGCGAGTCAAGACCTTTATATGCTTTATATTGTTTATCACCGTCTCGGCTTGTGATAAAAAATCAGTCTTTGATAAATACACTTCTGTAAACTCACGATGGGACATAGACCGCGCTGTCTCATACGATTTTAAAATAACAGATACGATTCAGCGTTTTAATTTGTTTATAAAGTTAAGAACATCAAACAACTATAAATTTAGCAACCTTTTTTTAATCGTTGATTTAAAATATCCAAACGGAAAGGTAATGAAGGACACTTTGGAGTACAAAATGGCCAACGTCGATGGCAGTATGTTAGGTGATGGTAATATTTTTATAAAGGAACATAAGCTTTGGTTTAAAGGCCACCAAGATGCATTTAGATTTTCTGAAACCGGGGCTTATTCTGTAGCCATTAAACATGCAGTTCGTGAGCTTGGGAATCCCCAAGGGGTTAAATTTTTGGATGGTATTGAGGATGTGGGCTTCAGAATTGAATTGCTAGAATAAAATAGCACATGGTTAAAAAAAGAAAAAATACGAGAAATTTCTCAAAACCCAAACGTTGGTTTTGGGCTTTATTTGCAATTGTCTCTTTGTGTATTCCATTAATTTTCGTTTTGGCCTCAATAGGTCTTTTCGGGCCAATGCCAGACCACACTGCATTAGAGAATCCTCGTACAAATCTTGCCACTGAGATTTTTTCCTCAGATAGGGCCACGCTTGGTAAATTTTATTATGAGGACAATCGCACCCCTGTAGGATACAACGAATTGCCTAAGCACTTGGTCCAAGCGCTCATCGCTACTGAAGATATTCGCTATATGGATCATGCTGGTATAGATGCTAAAGGCACGATTCGAGCTGTTGTTAAATTAGGAAAAGATGGTGGGGCAAGTACGATTTCTCAACAATTGGCAAAGCAACTTTTTCACGGAGAGGGTTCAAAGAGAACGTTTGGGCGCATCACCCAAAAGATAAAGGAATGGGTTATAGCAATCAGATTGGAAAAGCAGTACACAAAAGAGGAAATCATTGCCCAATATTTTAATATTTATGATTTTGGGAATAACGCGGATGGAATTCGCAGTGCCGCTAGAATTTATTTTGGGAAAGAGCCCTCAGAGCTTAATATTACGGAATCTGCCATGTTGGTGGGGATGTTTAAAAACTCGTCTTTGTACAACCCAAGACCCAAGCGAAATCCTGTTGGAACTAAAAACCGCCGCAATGTGGTGCTCTCCCAAATGGCTAAATATGGCTTTTTAACACAAACTCAAAAAGATTCGCTACAAGCCACACCTCTCAACCTAAATTATACGCCAGAATCTCACAAGGAGGGTATTGCAACCTATTTTAGAGCTTATTTAAAGGAATTTTTAAAGGATTGGGTCAATCAAAGTGAAAATAAAAAGCCCAATGGTGAGAAATACAATATATACAGGGATGGCCTTAAGGTTTATACCACAATTGATTCCCGAATGCAAAGTATAGCGGAGGCCTCTGTAAGAGCGCATATGAAAGCACTACAAGCGGAGTTTTTTGTGCAAAACACCAAACGAAGAAACCCAACATCACCTTTTCTAGAATTAGAAGAGGAAGAGATTGATAGGCTCTTAAATTTGGGAATGAAACGTTCAGAGCGATGGCGTAAAATGCGTTATGATTTAAAAAAACCGGTAAAGGAAATTATCGCTTCATTCCAAACGCCTGTGCCTATGAAAATCTTTTCTTGGACTGCAAAAAACAACGAAATAGACACTGTACTAACTCCAATGGACTCCATGCGCTATTACAAATCTTTTTTACGCGCAGGGATGATGTCAATGGAGCCTCAATCAGGTTTTGTTAAAGCATGGGTTGGTGGTTATAACTACAAGCACTTTCAATTCGACATGGTCAAACAAGGCAAGCGACAAGTTGGGTCGACTTTTAAACCTTTTGTATATGCAGCCGCTATCGATCAATTACACCTTTCGCCCTGCGACACATTTCCAAAGGCTCAGATAACAATCCCCGCTCACAAGTTTGGAAATATGAAACCTTGGGCGCCAAAAAATTCCAGTAATAATTACGCTGGCTTTGAAACTTTAAAGTCCGCATTGGCCAATTCAAGAAATACCATTACAGCCCGTTTAATGAATGAAATTGGACCACAGCCCGTAATTAATTTAGCCAAGGGATTAGGGATTGAGCAAAATCTCCCCGCGGTGCCCTCTATTGCCCTAGGGACCCCAGACTTGAGCATTTATGAAATGGTGGCCGCTTACGGTAGTTTTGCCAATAAAGGGGTTTATACCAAGCCAGTTATGGTGACAAGGATTGAAGATAAAAACGGCACATTGCTCTATCAATTTTCACCCGAAACACGTGATGTTCTAAGTGAAGAAATTGCTTATGTTGTTGTCAATTTAATGGAAGGCGTTACAAAGTTTGGTTCTGGTCAGCGACTTAGGCACAATTTTGGTAAAGACTTGGCCGTTTATAAAGAAATAGTGACCGGTTATCCCTATGAGTTTGACAATCCTATTGCAGGGAAGACTGGGACTACACAAAATCAGAGTGATGGTTGGTTTATGGGGATGGTTCCCAATTTAGTTACAGGCGTATGGGTTGGTGGAGAGGACCGTGCTACACACTTTAAAACCATCACTTATGGACAAGGTGCTTCTATGGCACTGCCCATATGGGCCAACTATATGAAGGGCTGCTACGCTATTGAAGGCTTGGGAATTTCGAAAGAAGAATTTGAAAAACCCGACATTATAAGCATTACAACAGAATGCAAGCAATATAGCTCTGAGGATGAAAAAATACTCACCAACGAAGTAATCACACCAGAAATTGACTTTTAATATAAAGAAAAGTTGTAATTATGATTAACAAAACAGTAGATAACAGACAAAAAGCATTAGAGGGTGTACAAAGCGGCATGACCTTACTTTTAGGGGGCTTTGGACTTTGTGGCATTCCAGAAAATGCCATCTCTGAATTGGTTGCCTTGAATGTCAAAGATCTTATATGTATTTCTAACAATGCTGGAGTTGATGATTTCGGTTTGGGTTTATTATTGCAAAAAAAACAAATTAGAAAAATGATTTCTTCTTATGTTGGAGAAAATGACGAATTCGAACGTCAAATGCTTTCTGGTGAATTGGAGGTTGAGCTGATTCCTCAAGGGACTTTGGCAGAGCGCTGTAGAGCTGCTCAAGCGGGCTTTCCTGCCATTTACACCCCTGCAGGTTTTGGCACTGAAGTGGCCGAAGGCAAAGAAACCCGTGAATTTGATGGCAAGATGCATATCTTAGAATACGCTTTTAAAGCCGACTTCTCTTTTGTCAAAGCCTGGAAGGGCGATACGGCAGGGAATCTGATTTTTAAAGGTACCGCCAGAAATTTCAACCCTAATATGTGCGGGGCTGCAAAAATCACGGTGGCTGAGGTTGAAGAATTGCTGCCTGCTGGGGCTTTAGACCCCAATCAAGTTCACATCCCAGGAATTTTTGTACAACGTATTTTTCAAGGCTCAGATTACGAAAAGCGCATTGAACAACGCACCCTTACACCCACCCCGTAATTTATAGACTATGTTAGATAAAAATGGAATTGCAAAACGGATAGCAAAGGAAGTAAAGGATGGCTATTATGTCAATTTAGGGATTGGTATTCCCACGCTTGTTGCCAATTTTGTAAGAGACGATATAGAAGTTGATTTTCAAAGTGAAAATGGCATTCTAGGCATGGGACCCTTCCCTTATGCAAGTGAGGAAGACCCAGACTTAATCAATGCAGGAAAACAAACCATCACTGCTTTAGACGGTGCCAGTTATTTCGATTCAGCAATGAGTTTTTCAATGATTCGAGGGCAACATGTAGACTTGACTATTTTAGGTGCCATGGAAGTGTCTGAAAATGGAGATATTGCCAATTGGAAAATCCCAAACCATTTGGTCAAGGGGATGGGGGGAGCCATGGACTTAGTGGCTAGCGCCAAAAACATCATAGTGGCAATGATGCACACTAATAAACGCGGCGAGTCCAAGCTTTTAAAACGCTGTAGTTTACCACTTACAGGCGTCAAATGTGTCAAAAAGATTGTGACCAACCTAGCAGTTCTTGAAGTTATAGACCATGGGTTTAAATTATTGGAACGGGCTCCTGGAGTCAGCCTTGAAGCCATTCAGCAAGCCACAGAAGGGGCGCTTATTTTTAAAGATCAGATTCCCGAAATGGTCTTATAGACCTTTTGGAATTGAATTTATAAGCCGTTTGGTATAGGCTTTTTTTGGATTTGAATAGAGCTCATCCGCCTCCCCTTTTTCTTCAATTTTTCCACGATTCATAACGAGCAATTGGTCAGACATATGCCTGACGACTGCCAAATCGTGAGAGATGAAGATGTAGGTAAAGCTGAATTCTTTTTTTAAGGAATTCAAAAGGTTTAAAACTTGGGCTTGCACCGAAATATCTAGAGCAGAGACAGATTCGTCACAGACGATTAGCTTTGGCTCTACAGCAATTGTTCTTGCAATTCCGATTCTTTGTCTCTGTCCACCTGAGAATTCGTGCGGATAGCGCTCAAAACACGTTTCGTCCAATCCTACTTTTTCTAAAAGTAAAAGCGCTTTGAGTTTTCGGTTTTCTCCGTTGCCATTTAATTTATGTACTATCATGGGTTCCATGATGGCCTCGCCCACAGTCATTCTTGGATTTAATGAAGACAACGGGTCTTGAAATATAATTTGAATTTCTTTCCTTAGAAATCTCATGGCCTTATTTGATAATTTTTGAAGGTCCTTACCCTTGTAAATAATGGTTCCTGCCGTTGCCTTATTAAGTTGTAAAATGGCATTTCCTAAGCTCGATTTTCCACAGCCTGATTCTCCAACCAAGCCCAAAGTC
>Ga0160422_10001406_pt1 | contig 15083 bp, 7 predicted proteins | sample Fk160mmetaG_FD_108192 | JGI IMG/M metagenome (GOLD analysis project Ga0160422, IMG submission 108192) | Marine microbial communities from the Central Pacific Ocean - Fk160115 60m metaG | ecosystem: Environmental > Aquatic > Marine > Oceanic > Photic zone | place: The Central Pacific Ocean...
AAACACAAGAAAAAAAAAATAAACTAAACATGATAATCCTAGAATTTTTCATTCATTATCTTGTAATCTCTCCAGCTTAGTTGTTTATGTTCTCTTTTCGGAGCAGGAAGAGTATCATTCTTTTCTAGCTTTGAACCTTTTCTTACTGCAGAATCTATATATATTTCACGTAATATTTTACCTACCTCAAATGAAGCCTCGTGCTGATCTGATGTACCGTTCTCTATTTTTTCTAATATATCAATAAAGTTATTAAATAATTTTACATCTATTTCATCTAATACTAATTTATTAAATATATCTGTATAATTTGCAAATAAAAATGGACAATTTTCTCGACATACTTTTATTAATTTTTTTTCTTGTGTTTTAGCTTTAAGTTTTTGAATTTTAACTACATCTTTTCTAATATTAGAACTATGCTTTAAAGATCTTATTTTATCTGTTTGGTCTGATACATTATTCGCTTTAATCATTTCTTGCAATTTTAATCTTTCATTTGCATTCATATTTTATATAATTAACTATTTTTTTTTAATATATTTTAATCTAGATATATTTTAATGAAAAAGAAAACGAACAAGCCGTCGGCAAACGGTCCTAATTTTAAATGTCCTACTATTGCAGGAGAATCTGCAGAGAATAATATGATTGGATGTAAAATGGCAGCGTTATCTAATGAAACTTCTAATCTAAATTCAGAAACACAACAAGGGTTTCGCTGCTACAAGGAGAAGCCAGACCCGACCATCATGCTCATTTTATTCTCACTATTAATCGGTGTTATCAGCATTGGAATGGTTAGTAGCTCAAGTTTTTGGCGTCGTATGCGAAAACTACTCAATGACCGTTTAAAGAATTGGTTGTAGAAAAACATAAATATTAAATAAAATATAAAAATTAATAATATGATTATATTTTATTATGCTTACTAATGATTTTTATCTTTCCATATTAATTGTAGTGATATTTTTTATACTTTCTATAAATGGTATTTTAATAACACATTATGAATTAATTAAAAAACATTGGTCTAAAATGAAATGTAATCCTTTGGTTATGCCTTTTGCAGGATTTTTCGGTGAAGACCCTCTGAGAAATTTTGAAAATTGTATTAAAGATATTCAAATTGGTTATATGGATATCGCATTAAGGCCTTTAAATATTAATATTGGATTTTTAAGTGATATAGGAACTCATCTTTTAGATGCTATTGTAAATGTAAGACAAATGTTAAATTTTTTAAGAAATAGTTTAATGGCGATAACGGCTTCTATATTTTCTATATTTAGTAATGTTCTTGTGGAATTTCAAAAATTATCTATTGGAATAAGAGATTCTATTTCTAAAATGGTAGCTGTTATGTTTGTTATGACCCATACTCTTAATGGAACTACAAAAACAATGAGAAGTGCATGGAGAGGACCTCCAGGTAAAATGTTAAGAGGCATCGCTGGTATGGGCGACTTCATCAGAACACTAGAAATAGACCCTTTCGCTGACGCGGAAAAAGACTTCAAAAATGCGGGTAAGGGCATTAAAAAAGCCTTCAACTGGTGTTTTCATCCAGAGACATTATTATTACTAGATACAGGTGATTATGTAAAAATGAAACATGTTAAAATAGGAAGTAAACTAAAAAATGGTAGTATAGTTAACGGAGTACTTAAATTAAATAATTTAGATAATAAAGGAAACATCAATGAACAATTATACGCATTACCTAATGGTGAAAATGAACGACCGGTCCTTGTAACTGGAAAACATCTTATATATTATAACAATAAAATAGACTTTGTTAAAAATCACCCTCATGCTAAAATTACTAATATAAATACTAAAAAACTTTCTTGCTTAATTACAAGCGACCATCACATAAATATAGGAAATTATGTTTTCTGGGATTGGGAAGATACTGAAGAAATGCGAAAAGATTTAAAATAAATTAATTTAATATCATATAATATTAATATGAATCCTAATGAATCCTATAATAATTTAAGTGATTTATTAAATAATCAATTTTCAAAAAATGATAGTAAGATTTTTTCCGCTGTACCATCTATGTTTAAAGCTATCGCAATCTTAATTGTATTTATTATTTTGTTTTATGCATTATATGTTTATACTTCATATGATAGATTAAAATTAATATGGCCTGAAAAAAAATGTTCTCCTGATATGACATTTTTAGCTGGATTATTTAAACCAGAAGGTGATAATAGAAGCAATTTTAGATACACATATGACATTTTTGTTGATTGCAATAAAAAAATATTATTTAAAATGGTATTATGGTTTTTTGCACCTTTTTATAAATTATTCAACACTTTAAATATATTTTATTCTTTAGTATTAGAATTAGGATTATCTCTTAGAAATTCTACAATAAAAGTAACTCAAGGATTAACAAACGTTTTCACGGACCTTTTAAACAAAATACGTAATATGATTGTCCCTTTCCAGAAAATGTTTCCTGTTATAAAAGATACTTTAAATAAAGGTAATGTTTTTTTGATGATTGGTGTACATACCGTAAGAGGCATTTTAATGGCCTTAAAATCTTCTATGGACCTTCTTTATCACGGTGCTATCGATTTAATGATTCTTCTCATCTTCTCCGTCATTATTGCGTTTGTATGGCCTATATATTTACCCGTTGGTCTAGTAGCAGCAGCTCTTGAAAGAATTTTTGGATTAAAATATATAGCAGCTATACCTAAATTCCCGGGCTTTTGTTTTGATGAAAATACAACTATTTTAACTAAACAAGGCAAAGTAAAAATTAAAGATATATCTCTTGGGACTATATTACATGACAATTCAAAAGTAACCGCTAAGTTAGAACTCGATAGTAATAAACAAGATATGTATAATTTAAACAATATTATAGTAAGTGGTTCACATAAAATATTATTTGAAGATAAATGGATTGAAGTATTTAACCACCCTAATGCAAAGTTAATAGAAAATTATGATAAGCCTTATATTTATTGTTTAAATACTAATAGTAAAAAGATAATTATAGATTCCATGATTTTCTCGGATTGGGATGATATAGATGATAAAGATATCAGCGAATTAAATGAAAAATATTCAAATGTTTTTAATAATACTATATGTGAATCTAATATTCAAACATATTTTGAAAGTGGATTTGTTAAAAATACACCCATAGAAATAGAAGACGGTAGAACTGTTCATATACAAGACCTAGAAGTAAATGATATTCTTATTAACGGAACTATTGTTAAGGGAATTGTAGAAATAGATGCTACTAATATTGACATATACGAATATTATATAGAAAATGATAAAGTTATTGGTGGACCAAATCTACAAATATACAATCATTCTACTAGTATATTAGATACATTTGAATTATGTAAAATGAAATCCTTAACAAAAGAAAAAAAATTATATCATGTTATAACTGATTCTTTAACTATTAAAATAAAAGATAAATTATTCTTAGACTACAATGGAGCTATCGAAACTTTACTACTTGAAGATCGAAATCGTATATTAGGATTAATTTAATTTTATATAAATAAAATAATAATTTTATAAATAATTAAATTATTATTTAAAGATACATCCTACTTTGAAAGTCGTTATTTCTTTCAGGTGCTTTCAAAAGTTTGTCTACTATTTCCTTTGTTAATTCCAGGGGAAACGATATATCCAGTGTTTCCTTTTCATTAAATAATTTTGTACCTGGTTTCATCAAACGATATAAATTAAGCTTTGTACAAATAATCTCAAGACATCTTTTTAGATTACGAACACCACTTTCATTTCCGCCGAATTTTTCAATAATATATTCCATGCATGAGGTAGGTATATTTATCTGGTCTTCGTCAAAATTAACTTGTTCCTTTATTTTCGGAAGCAAATGTTTTTCTGCAATAATTACCTTTTCCTTTTTATCATACCCTTTTGTATTAATCTTATACATTCTATCTTTCAAAATTGGATTTACTTTGTCATCGTCATTATAACTAAAGATAAACAAACATTTATTTAAATCAAAATCTAATTCCGCAAAATATTTATCGTGAAATCTATCATTTTGTGTTGTATCTGTCAAATGCGTAAGTACTCCTGCTATCTCCTCGCCTTTTGGGGTATCACTTATCTTATCTACTTCATCAAAGTAAATAACTGGATTCATACAACGACTTTTAATTAATATATCTACTATCTTACCAGGCATACTACCTTCATATGTATACCCATGACCCTCTAGAAAACTACTGTCGGTTGCACCACCCAACGCTATAAATGCAAATGGGCGATTCAAAATTTTACTTATACCTTCTTTTACTAACGTAGTTTTTCCTGTACCAGGTGGACCTTTTATAGCTATAGCCGTACCGGTTGCACTAGGGTTAGAAATCCATGTGCCTACCATTTGCATAATTTGCAACTTTGCATCATCCATTCCATACACAGATTCATTTAATATTCTCATGGAATTTTCCATAAATTCACTACATTTTTCAGGTCCTTCTGTTATTGACATTGGAATTTTTTCATAAGTATTAAATGGTATTCTCATAAAAGTATCAACCCAGTTTTTCATCTTGTAATATTCACCTCCACCTGGCTCGATATATCTTAAAGCGCTAATCTTTTTAAGAGCACATGCCTTGAAATGGTCTGGGATATCCGATTCTAATAGCTGGATTCTATAAGGTTTCTCCATTTTAATTAATTTATTCAATGATTCCATTTGACCTATTATAACTTCTTGCTCGGATACTTTCAACTTTTTAAAGAATGAATAATCATTCATATCACCCTTCTCTTTTACTACTTTCTTAAACTTAGTCATATTTTTATTTCTTTTCTTTTTCTCAGATTTTTCTTGAGCGACCTTTAAATATTCTTTCTGATCCTTACTCATGTCTAAAATTTCTTGCAATGACTCAGAATCCTTATTTTCTTTAATTAATTCTTTTGCCATTTTAGAGAAATTATCAATTAATTCCATCTCAGATTTATAATATTCTTCGTCCTTTTTTACTTTAGATTTTTTTGATTTTTCCTTTTTTTTATCTTCACCCTCTTCTTCGTCTTCAACCTCTTCCTCTTCTTCACTTTCATCATCGCTCTCTTCTTCTTCTTCTTCTTCTTCTTCTTCTTCATTTGGACTACCAATTGTAAATACTATATTAAATTGTTTCCCATCTAATTCATCTTCCTCTTCGTCCTCATCCTCATCCTCATCCTCCTCATCCTCCTCATCCTCCTCATCCTCCTCATCCTCTTCTGTTTCATAATCACTATCATCCTCTTCTGCATATTCTTCATCATAGGCTTCTAAGATTTTAATTAATTCTTTTTTACTGGATGTTTTTACTCCCTTTATACCTCTATCTTTACATTCAGTTTTTAGTTCACTAACACTACATTTATTATATGGAACAATTTCTTCTTCTAAATAAAGAGTTTCAGTTTTTTCTTTTTTAGAAGTATTTTTTTTCATTTTATCAAATGATTTTTGTTTTTCTTCATGTTTTATTTGTTCATCTAAATGTTTTGATGGAAATATTTTTTGCAATAATTTTTTGTAATCCATATTGTTAAATTCTTCGTCGTCATCATCATCTGGACTTTTATCTCCATTGTCAGAATGATTTTTACGTTCTTTTTCCTTATCTTTTTTATTTTTGTTTCGAAGATTGTATCTTTTCTTTTTTGAATCGGATGGCATACTGTATATTGATATATATATTTTATATATATTTACAAATCAATTTTATAAATATAGAATTAAAAATTGAAAACAAATTAAAATTAATTCTATATTTATAATAAGATGGATACAAGAAATAAATATAAATCAAGAACATCAGATATTATAGGTATACAATTTAGCATTCTATCTCCGGATGAAATACGAAAAGGTTCAGTAGCAGAAATAACCACTAGAGATACTTATATCAATAACAAACCTGTTATTGGAGGGCTTTTTGATCCGCGTATGGGAGTATTAGAACCTGGATTAATATGTCCAACGGATGGATTTGATTATATGAAAACACCTGGATATTTTGGTCATATTGAATTAGCTAGACCTGTATTTTATATACAATATTTAAATACGGTAATTAAAATATTGCGATGTATATGTTTTAAATGTAGTAAATTATTAATATCAAAAGAAAAATATGAAAATATATTAAGAAATTATACTTATGAAGAAAGATGGAATGCTATTTTCCAATTATCTAGTAAAGTAAAACGATGTGGTGATGAATCAGAGGATGGTTGTGGATGTAAACAACCCTGTAAAATTAAAAAAGAAGGATTAGCAAGTCTTTTTGCAGAATGGGATAATTTAAATAGCAGCGAAGCAAGTGAAGAAAATAAAGATGAAAAACTTAATATAAAATTACAACCTGAAATGGTGATAAGAATGTTTCGACGAATAAGCGATGAAGATGTTAGTTTTATGGGTTTTAGTCCTATATTTTCAAGACCTGATTGGATGATATGTCAGGTTTTAGCGGTTCCTCCTCCATCCGTTAGACCTTCTGTAAAACACGATGCTCAACAACGAAGTGAAGACGATATTAGTCATATATTAGTAAATATTATTAAAGCAAATAAAACGCTTCAAGATAAAATGTCTATAAATGCGCCATCAAATATAATCGATGATTGGACTACTTTGCTTCAATATTATATTGCTACTATGGTAGATAATAAAATACCAGGAGTAGCTTCTGTAGCACAGCGTTCTGGTAGACCACTAAAATCAATAAAAGAAAGATTGAATGGAAAAACTGGTCGAGTAAGAGGTAATCTTATGGGAAAAAGAGTAGATTATTCTGCACGTTCTGTTATTACCCCTGACCCTAATCTATCTATTGAAGAACTTGGTGTTCCCCTGAAAATCGCAAAAAATTTAACTAAACCTGATATAGTTAATGATAGAAATAAACAATTCCTTTTAAAGTTGCTTCAAAATGGACCAGATGAGTATCCTGGCGCAAAAATACTCGAAAAAAAAAATGGAGAAAATATATCTTTAAGATATGTTGACAGAAATTCTTTAAGACTAGAAAATGGAGATATTCTACATAGACATCTTATGAACGGAGACGGTGTTCTTTTTAACAGACAACCTACACTGCATCGGATGAGTATGATGTGTCATATAGCTAGAATTATGCCAAAAGCGGATACTTTTAGATTGAATGTTGCTGTCACAAAACCTTACAATGCAGATTTTGATGGTGATGAAATGAATCTTCATGCACCTCAATCTATAGAAGCGGAAATAGAATTGAAAACATTGGCTGCAGTGCCTTATCAGTTTATTAGTCCAGCTAACAATAAATCTATTATTGGTGTTTTTCAAGATTCACTATTAGGTATATTTAGATTTACAAGAGAAAGTAGCAAAGTTACCTTTACAAAGAGAGATATTATGAATTTACTTATGTGTATAAAAAATATAGATATTGAATTTCTTAAATCTTCGTCTACCGCATTTGATATTTTAACGCAAATTTTCCCTCCTTTATCACTTAAATATAAAACAAAAGGATTTGGAGACGAAGATGATTATGAAACATCTAACTCTGTAGTAGAAATAATTAATGGTGTAATTAAAAGAGGACAAATAGAAAAAGCTGTTATTGGTAGTGGAGGAAAAGGATTAATTCAAAGAATTTGCAACGATTTTAGTTATGTAAAAGCTAAAGAATTTATTGATAATTTGCAAAATATTGTAAATGAATATATGAAAACAAGTGGATATAGTGTAGGAATCAGCGATTTAATTGCAAATGATATTACGAACGAATCTATCAATAGTACCATTAATACAAAAAAAGAAGATGTACAAAAATTAATAGATGAAACAAGACTCGGTATTTTTGATAATAAAACTGGTAAATCAAATGTAGATGAGTTTGAAACACAAGTGAATGATATATTAAATGAAGCCGCAAATATTACTGGAAAAATAGGAAGAAAAAGTTTATCAAAAGACAATCGTTTTGTAGCAATGGCTGTATGTGGTTCAAAAGGTTCTGACCTAAATATTTCTCAAATGATATCTTGTTTAGGGCAACAAAATGTGGATGGAAAAAGAATTCCATATGGATTTGATAGTAGAACATTACCACATTATTCAAAATATGATGACTCGCCTGGAGCTCGTGGCTTTGTTGAAAATAGTTTTATTAGTGGATTGACTCCTCAAGAGTTATTCTTTCATGCCATGGGTGGCAGAACAGGTCTTATTGATACCGCTGTAAAAACTTCCACTACAGGATATGTACAACGTAGATTAATTAAAGGACTTGAAGACCTTATAGTCGCATACGATATGACTGTAAGAAATAACAAAGGAAAAATAGTGCAATTTCTATACGGACACGATGGTTTTGATGCTATCAAAATAGAAAATCAAAAATTTAAAATCGCAAGCATGAAAACAGAAGATATATATGCACATTTTCAAATGCCTAGCGATAACTTAAAAGACAAAATATTTACAACCTCATATACAAAACCTACTCTTAAAAGAATGAAAAAACAAGAACAAGAACTTAATACCCGATGCAAATCCATTATTGATGAATTTACAAATATTCAGGCAGTTATCATAAAAAATGTATTTAAAGATAAAGAAAATGACGATATACAATCCCCAGTTGCATTTTCATACATCATTAATAATGTGAAAAATCAACATCATATTCAAAGCAATTCTATGGTCGACCTTACGCCATTAGAAGCATTTCAACTTATTGATAACACTATGCAAGGCTTTGAAAGTAATTATTATATTAAACCTAATTTGCTTTTTAAATATTTATATTATTACTATTTATCTCCTACGGAATTACTTATGATTAAACGATTTAATAGAAAGTCATTGATACATCTATTAGGACAAATAGAATATTATTATAAAAAAGCTATTATTTCTCCTGGTGAAATGGTAGGCATGATTGCAGCTCAATCTATAGGAGAACCTACTACACAAATGACTTTAAATACATTTCACTTTGCAGGGGTTGCTAGTAAATCCACTGCTACACGAGGTGTTCCAAGAGTAGAAGAAATTCTTTCTCTTTCAGAAAATATAAAAAAACCTTCCGTAACTATTTATTTAAAAGAATTTGACCAACAAGATAGAGATAGAGCTAATACTATTAGTAAAACAATAGAAGATACAAAATTAAGAGATGTTGTTAATAGTATAGAAATATGCTTTGACCCTAAAGATGATAGTAGTAATATTGGTCCAGATAAATCTTTCTTAAAGTTATTTAATGAATTTGAAAAAATTATTTATGAATCTAAAGAAGAAACTAAGGTAAATAAAGAAAAGTCAAAATGGATTCTAAGAATTATTCTAGATAAAGAATCTATGTTAGATAAGAATATCACTATGGATGATATTAATTTTGCAATTAAAAATAGTTATAAAGAAGAATTAACATGCATATTTAGTGATTTTAATTCTGACGAACTTGTAATTAGAATTAGAATAAATAAAATATTGCAAAAAAAGAAAGGCGCTACAAATTCAACATTGGACCAATCTGATGAAATTTACTATTTGCAAAATTTTCAACAACAGCTTATGGACAATATTATATTACGTGGTATTAAAAATATTAAAAAAGTTCTTTTAAGAAAAAATCCTGGAGTTTTAAAATTTTCAGAAGGAAAATATGTAGCAAAAGATACATGGGTATTAGATACCGTAGGCACTAATTTGACAGACATATTGGCTATTCCATACATTGATACCACAAAAACATATAGTAATAACATTCCAGAAATATATAAAGTATTAGGTATTGAAGCCGCTAGACAATCTATTTATAGAGAATTTATAGAAGTTCTGGAAGATAGTGGTACTTATATCAATGAACATCATTTATCTATATTGTGTGATAGAATGACATATAATAGTAAAATGATTTCTATTTTTAGACACGGGATTAACAATGATAATATTGGTCCGCTTGCTAAGGCTTCTTTTGAAGAAACTCCAGAAATGTTTATTAAAGCTGCGAAACATGCTGAAATTGATATCATGAAAGGAGTATCTGCTAATGTCATGTGTGGTCAAAAAGGATACTACGGTACAAATCTATGCGATCTTTATTTAGATATACAAGAATTCAAGAAACTTTCCGCTGAAATAGAAAATGATAAAACAGAAGATGATGAAATTAAATCATTATTCGCTAATATTGATGACCCTAAAGACCCTTGCTCTAAATCAAATATGATTATGAATAATAATATATCTAACATAACTGCGATAGACGTACCCGATGACGATGATGATTTTACTATTAATATATAAATAACATAAATAATATACATATATTATATCAATTGTAAATGCAGCATTTAAAAGAAAATGACTTATATATTAGTATTTTAAAAACTTTAAACCCCGATGTAAAAATTTCTGACCCATTTAAATTAACTCTTTATGACACGAATAAAGAACGGACGACTTATTCATTTATAGAAAGATTTTTTTTATCTTCATTTTATTATAAAAAAAAATTTCAAGCTTTTAAAGAAATGAGAGATAACATTTTTATTAGTGATAAAGAAAAAAATGTACTAACTAATTCCTTTAACAAATCACAATTCTTATTTCACTTTTTTAAAAAATTTTATATTAGAAAAACATATTGTAAATATAAAATACACAACAACGACCGAGATTTTAATTTATTACCGTTAAGTAATTATAATAAAAAATTTATTGTTTCTATTATTGAAGATAATATTATTTATAAATATACTATATTTGATTTACTTAAAATTATAAAAAATAGTTTATGCTATTCTTATGCAATGTTTGTTGAACCTAAAGAACCAAAAAATCCTTATACAAATATTAATTTCTCGTTATATAACCTATATAATATTTACTTTATAACAAAAAATTTAGATATAACTTTTCCAGTATTATTAAATGTATATTTTAAAAGTAATTTTGATTTAGATTTATTAATAATAGATTATGAATCTATTTTAAGAGATGAAATTATAAAAAATTACTATAGTGATGCTAGTAATACTAAAAAATATAATGATATTATCCAAATACTTGACAAATATAAAAAATATGCACCAACTCTTATAATACATCGGAGATTTTCAAAAAATGAAGTTATTGAAAAATTAGGGTTTTTATTGCCAATTAATTTATATATAAACTATTCTTATAATCCATCCAAACGTATTTATTATAAAAAATTAATTAAAAAACATTTAATAGAATTTAATGAAAAAAATCCACTATTTGGAAGAATTATTTTTACTAGAAATAGAAGAAGTTCTTCTATATTTAGTAATGATATATACAACTCATCCTATGATTATAGCGAAAATATATTATCGCCGACGGGAGCTAGAACATATTCGTTTGCCTCACCATCATCTTCTTCCCCGATTAGAAATTGGTACCCGTTAAGTCTTGAAACAGATACAAATACAGTTGTTTCAAATATTTCAAGCATTAATCTTGATAACGATATTAGCGAAACTACTGAGGATAACGTATCGGAACCTATTATAGAAGAACCCGATAGTGATGATGAATTGGTATCCGATATTGAAGTTGAATAAATAATTAAAAAATGTAATTAATTATTTATTATTTAACTAATAATATTTTCTTTTTTTTAATTCTATAATTATCAAGATACCCTCGTAAATCTAGCTTTAAACTATCGTCCACAACATCTTTTAAAGATTCTGTTATATCGCTTTCTTTATCTTTAAACAATACTTCTTCTGTATTTATATTTTTACTTCCTTTACTATCAACTATCAATCTGTATTCTGGATATAATTTTTTTTCGCTAGATATTATTATTTTTAATATAAAATATTTATTTTCTATATTATTATTCATTACAAAATATTTTTCTCCTGTGTATGTTATTTTTCCAGAAGATATAACAATAATTGGCAAATTTAATGTATTAGATAATATCCATATATCCATTAGTGATAAAAAGTAATTTTCTGACATAATGTAATCACTTAAGGATAGTTTTTTACTGAATACTTGATATATATAAAATTTTTTACCTTCATTTGATAAAATATCTTTTATTTTATTTAAATAATCTTTATAATTTACAGTATATTCTTTTATTAATAGATTTTTTATTTTATTTATATCCCATTCACCTTTATTAATATCATTTAAAATATTTAATATTATCTCAAAACTACATTTAATATTATTTAAATAAACCATTTCATAATATTTATTACTAGAATCTTCTAGTATTTTTTTTGAAAGTATTTTTTTAATTCTTAATTTATTTTTATAACAGGTTATTAATTTTTTAGATTGTTTAAGTTGCTCTACGTCTTTTGTAGAATAACTATAATATAAAGGATTCACATTTTCAAATGTAGCAGAGTCTACATATTTATTAGAACCTGCTGGTATCATATCTTCAAAATATTCCTTTGTCAATTCATTTTGAAATAGTAATATTTCATTGTCCTTTAAATTATAACTATCATTTTCTAGAGTTAAATACAACTTTTCATCAAATATATATTTATTAATTCTATTAAATCTTATTAATTCATCTGTTAATCTTTGATAATATAATTCTTCATTATCTATTTTCGGATTAAGTAAATGAGTTCTTGGTATTAATAATACACAACCATTATCCTTTCTTAAACAATAAGGTTTATCACAGTTATCGTCTAAATCACATAAACTTATCCTCTGTATCTCTTTTAATACATCCTCTTCATATTCTACAAATTCTATATAAGAAATTAAAATACTTTTTAAGATTTTTAATATTTTTTCAAATTTATTGAAATATAAAAAATCGTTTGATTTTATTATTTCTATAAATTGATTTTTGAAAGGTTTATTTTCTGGTTTATTTAAAACAATTCTCAACGTATTTCTAAAAACATTATAATAATTTTCTTGTAATTTTAACTTATGTATAAAATCTTCACGTTCTACATCTATAGTTTCGTTATTTAATGTTTCTTTATCTGCAACAATATAATTTGAACTTTTTATTACAGGTAAATCCGGCTCTTTATTTTCTTCAGGTGGATCTATCTGTATAAATTGATTTGTTTCTGTTAATATACCTACAATTAATCCTTGTTCTTCTATTTTATTTAACGGACTGCATTTTATACTTTTATTTTTTTCTTTTAATGATGTTAAAAAATCTATTGTATTACGATAATTGTTCCATTCTATCTCATCTATAAATATTATATTTATATCTTCCATTATACTTGATGGTAAACATGGAACATAACCATCTATTCCGTTAAAATTAACAATTAATGCTATTATTTTATTATTATAATTTATTACTTGATTTATTATTCTTGCATCCTTTATTTTTTCAATGTTGTTCTTTAAATCAGATAGTGATATATTTGCTTCGTATTCATATACATTTAATTTATCACCCGTTATTCCACAATAATTATTCATATATTCTTTAATTTTGTTAAACATTATTTTAATATTTGACATCGTAGATGTATTTAATAATAAATGCGTCTTCTTTATTTCAATCGTTGTTTGTATATCTTTATATGTATAAATAGGTTCAAAATAATTATTTTTTTTCATTAGCAATAATGTTGGCTTTCTTATATCAAAAATAGTATTAGAATAATAATTTGTTGGACAAATTAATTCCACATTATTTGTAATATCATTTTCTGGTATTTCTATAATAACTAAATTTAAACCTTTTGGAAAAAGCTTCTCATTTTTACTACATATTATATCCCATAAATATCTATGGTCTATTTCAACTCTATCGTCATCTAAATAATTATTAAAATTTATGTATGCATTTATTATATTTTTTAAATACTTTAATTGTGATTCATTTTCTTTATTTATCCTTTTATAAATATCAGTATCATTGTATTCTTCGATATCAATATTATTATTATCTATTTTACTGAAAGATGAAACTAAATTACCATTATGATAACCTATAAATAAGTCTAGATTAACTGCTTCTTTTATATATTTTTTCATTTCTTTTATAGACGGTATTTCTTTTCCTTTTATGACATCTATGTAAACGTCTGCTATACAAGCAACAAAAGACTGAGATGGATGATTTTCTACTCCGTGTCGCAATGAACATTCTGTGAAAGCTGGAGGGTTTTTACTTGAATCAATATTACATTTATCTTTATCTATTTGTAAAAAAACCTGCATTACAAGAGGTAAATATCCCCATCTATTCGCCTCTAATGGAAATTTTTCACTACTTTTAACATAATTATCTACTTCATATGCTAGTTCTTTTTTTGCAACACTCTTTGCTTTTTTATCTTCTTCTCCCGTATCATCCATACATTCTCTCATTCTTTGTATCTGAGCAGGACTGTCCCATTTTTTAAAACAACAAGGTAAACACGCTTTCTTTAAAAATCCTGGTCCATGTTCTATATAATATTCTTTACCGTCTTTGGTTCTACCCACATGCTCCTTTGGAAAATTAAATTCATAAATAAATTTACCTTTTGGAACAACCTTTGCATCTCGAGGAATAATTGCATCCTTACCGCCGCAAACACCCTCCTCTACATCTTTATCCGATAAAGGCATATTAGTTTTCAAACACCAATATCTTGGACAAATATAATTAAATTTTTTATTTGTGCTACCAAACCTGAGAGAATGTGTATATGAACCTGGATGTTTGGCATCTATTATTTTTTTTTCTTCATCTGTTAGTATAATAGGCTGTCTACCCATATTTAACGCACAAGTTCTAGAATAAGTATTAAAATTTCCATCTTTTTTATATGAAAATAATGTAGGCTCGTATTTAGTTAATCTTTCATATATAAAATTTGGATACTTTAAACTCATTCCTTCTATATTTCTTATTTCTTTTATGGGACTTGTTTTTTTTTTATCCACTTCTGGCTTTGATTCTAATTCTGGCTCATCCTTTTTATCTATTGAATCTCCTACCTCTATTGAATCTCCTACCTCTATTGAATCTCCTACCTCTATTGAATCTCCTACCTCTATTGAATCT
>Ga0160422_10001407_pt1 | contig 15078 bp, 16 predicted proteins | sample Fk160mmetaG_FD_108192 | JGI IMG/M metagenome (GOLD analysis project Ga0160422, IMG submission 108192) | Marine microbial communities from the Central Pacific Ocean - Fk160115 60m metaG | ecosystem: Environmental > Aquatic > Marine > Oceanic > Photic zone | place: The Central Pacific Ocean...
GAGCAACCGCCGCGAGACTCCCCCCGATCCGGTCGCTGGGGTTCGGGGCATCGGTCAGATGGTGGATAAAACTCTTCCGGGATGCGCCGATCAATACGGGGAACGGGGAATCGACAAATGATGAGATGTGTGCCAACAGGAGGAGACTCTGTTTCGCCGTTTTTGCAAAGCCGATTCCCGGGTCAATCCATACCGTCTCGGACCTCGCCAACGTCGCCTGAGTCGTCAGCCACTCGAGCACTTCCGAGACCGGGTCCCGGTATTCGGTCATCGACTGCATGGTGCTCGGAGTACCCCTCATGTGCATGACAATCGTTGCATCGGCATCGGCTGTTACTGGAATCATGTCGGGGTTCTGCAAGCCAGTGACATCGTTAATGATGCGCGCGCCAGCCCTCAATGCACGGGCGGCGACGGTGGGTTTGGAGGTGTCGATGCTGACGATGGCGTCCTTGCTGAAGGCCTCGATTACAGGGCGAACCCGTCGCCATTCCTCCTCGCCATCAACGGGAACCGCTCCGGGACGTGTTGATTCTCCACCCACATCGATCCAGTCGGCGCCGGCTTCGATCAACGAGGCTGCATGCGCAACTCCATCACCATACAACCCGCCGTCCGAGAAGGAATCCGGCGTCGCGTTGACGATGCCCATCACCACTGGGCGGGAGCGCATCAGGCGGTCTCGGGAACCGGGTAGACGGGCTTGAGTTCATCAACAATGGTTTCGAACTCTTCACCCTCCACCGTTTCCTTCTCCAGCAGCACAGTGGCGAGGCGTTCGAGGATGTGGTGATTGGTCTCGAGGATGGTCACCGCGAGTGCTTCACCTTCGCGGGTAATGCGGTCGATTTCCTCGTCGGCCAGCTTGCCAGTGGCCTCGGAGTAGTTGTTAACCTTTCCGTAGTCGCGCCCGAGAAAGACCTCCCCGTCGCTTGCAAGGGTGCGCGGTCCGATCACCTCAGACATTCCAAAGCGTGTCACTGCACTGTTGGCGAGTTTTGTGGCGCGCTCGAGGTCGTTTTGAGCACCGGTGCTGAAGTCGGCAAAGATGATGCGCTCGGCGACCCGGCCACCCATGAGGATGGCAATCTGGGTGCGAATCTGCGTGTAGGTGAGTCCGAACTGGTCTTCTTCGGGAAGCATTTGCGTGAGGCCAAGGGCGCGCCCACGCGGAACGATGGTGACCTTGTGGACCGAGTCGGCGCCTTGGTCGACGAGTATGCGTGCCACAATTGCGTGCCCTGCTTCATGGTAGGCAGTGCGTCGCCGTTCCTTGTCTGGAATCACCATCGACCGGCGTTCTGGTCCCATGGAGACCTTGTCTTTAGCGTGCTCAAAGGAGCTCATGTCGACGGTTTCAAGGTCGTTTCGTGCGGCGATGAGAGCTGCCTCGTTGACAAGGTTCTCAAGGTCAGCACCGGAAAAACCCGGAGTACCCTTCGCCAATACATCGAGGTTGACGTCGTCGTTCGTGGGGATGCGGCGGGTGTGGACGTCAAGAATGCCTCTCCGCCCCTTCACATCTGGGTTGCCCACGACAACGCGTCGGTCAAAACGCCCCGGTCTGAGGAGAGCTGGGTCCAAGACATCGGGCCGGTTTGTGGCTGCCATCAAGATGACGCCATCGTTCGATTCGAAGCCGTCCATCTCCACCAACAACGCATTGAGGGTCTGTTCTCGTTCGTCGTGGCCGCCGCCCATTCCGGCGCCGCGGTGGCGCCCAACGGCGTCGATCTCGTCGACGAATATGATGCAGGGCGCGTTCTTCTTGCCTTGGTCGAACAGGTCGCGAACGCGGCTGGCTCCGACCCCCACAAACATTTCGACGAAGTCGGACCCAGATATCGAGAAAAACGGGACGGCGGCTTCGCCGGCCACGGCTCGTGCGAGCAGCGTCTTGCCGGTCCCAGGCGGCCCCATGAGCAAGACTCCCTTCGGTATGCGCCCGCCCAAGCGCGTAAACTTCTGCGGCTCGCGAAGAAACTGTATGATTTCGGCCAGTTCGGCTTTGGCTTCATCGCAGCCTGCCACGTCCTCAAACGTTACCTTGCGCGTCGATTCGTTGAGCATTTTGGCGCGGCTTTTTCCAAAGCTCATCGCCTTGCCACCCCCCGATTGAAGTTGTCGCATGAACAACAAGAATAGAATGAAAATCAGCACCAAGGGCAAGGCGGTGCCGATGACCGTCATCATGCCTCCCTCGGGCTCCTTTTCGTAGTTGGGAACAATGTCGTTGTCGGCCAGTTGCTGCAGCAAAAAGTCCGAATCCGTGGGGCCTACGGCGCGAAAAGCAGTCCCGTCCTCCAAGGTTCCAGTGAGGTCTTGACCTTTGACGGTGATTTCCTTGATTTGCTGCTGCCGCGCATGTTGTACCACTTGTGAGTAGCTTAGTTCGGCTTGGCGCCGGCGATTGTCTTGGCCAACCATCGTAAACGCCAGCATGACGACCAACGCCAAGAATACCCAAAGAAAAAGACCGCGACTGTAACTCTTCATAGAAACCTCAACACCGAGCGCACTCGGATGCTTCCAAGGTATCGCGGCCCACCCAAAGCGTCACCGTGATACACGCTCGAAGTTGGTCAGGAGTTCAGCAATGAGCAAGACGGTTGTTTTGGCGGGCGGGGGCACAGGCGGTCACGTCTATCCGGCACTCGCGATGGGCGCCGCGCTCCAGGAAGCTGGATTTACGTTGAAATATATGGGTGATGCCCGCCGACTCGAAGGGCGTGTCGTGCCCACAACGGACATTGAGTTCATTGCGATTCCAGCCGTGCAGTATCCGCGCGGGGGGGTGGTCGGGAAGGTGCATTTCGCGTTCGGATTGCTCAGAGCGATCCTTCAAAGCCGCGCCCAACTAAAAAAATTGAAGGCGGACTTTGTGCTTGGCGTAGGCGGATACATCTCCGCGCCTCCGGTTCTCGCGGCGTGGACACTCGGAATCCCACGCGCGATTCATGAAGCGAATGTCACTCCTGGTTTGGCCAACCGTCTGTGTGCACGGGTCGCGAACCTCGTCTTGCTGACCTACGCTGCCACAGCGACCAAACTCCCCGGAACGGCTCCTCGCGAGACTGTGGGGTGCCCCGTCAATCCAAAGGTGCTCAACAGCTCTCGAGAGTCAGCTGCCGAGCGGTATGGCCTGCGGCCCGATCAACCGACGTTGCTCGTGGTTGGTGGTTCCTTGGGTGCGGAAACGATCAACCGGATTGCGATGGCTGCAGCGAGAACCGCAGGTCGGGCGTACCAAGTCTTGCATGTGACGGGGCCGAAATACCATGACGCCATCGCAGCCGAGTTGGATCCGAAGCCGGAAGGGTGTGTGCTGGTGGGCTATGAAGACCGCATGGCGGACGCCTACGCTGTGTCCGATTTGGTGTTGTGTCGCGCAGGTTCGTCCACGCTGGCCGAGTTGACTGCGATTGGCAAGCCCTCTGTGCTTGTGCCATCGCCCAATGTCACGGACAATCATCAAGAGGGCAATGCCAGAGGCCTCGAAGAGGTTGGGGCTGCCATTGTGGTCGTCGAGCGCGAGTTAAATGTAGAGTCGACGGTCAGTCAAATCGGTGCGTTGTTGTCGGATCAGGACACCTTGAATGCGATGGCGTCCAGCGCCAAGGACCAAGGTCACTTAGACACCGCGGGTCAGGTTGCCAGTCTGCTCGAAGAGCGGTTTCTAAACGCATGATGCTTTTCACGGTCTTGAGTACGGGAGCCGTTGCGGGGAGCCTCCATGTGGTGGCGGGTCCCGACCATCTCGCCGCGTTGGCTCCTGTTGCGGTAGACGACCGCGCGCGCGCTGTGCGCCTCGGGGCCCTGTGGGGCTTGGGCCATGGCCTCGGGGTGATCAGCATTGGACTGATTGGATTGGGTGTGGCTGGCCTCATTGACATTGATGCGCTGAGCAGGTGGTCGGAGTTTGCTGTTGGAATCATGCTCGTCGGAGTCGGCGGGTGGTCGCTTCGTCGTGCAGCAAAGGTGGTCATTCATCGACATGAGCATGGCCACTCAAACGAAGGTGGTCACCACCACATTCACGTTCACATAGGCCATGGTCACGACGGTGCGGCCCATCAAGGTCACTCTCATGCGGCGCTTGGAATTGGTTGGCTTCATGGCGCTGCTGGCGCGGGACACGTGTTTGGGGTCGTTCCAGCGCTTGCGCTGCCCGCCTTCGAAGCTGCCGTTTACCTCGGGGCTTATTTTGTTGCTGCAGTCGTCTCCATGGCGTTGTTTGGCGGCTTCTTGGGGTTTGCGGCTGAGCGGTCGGGGCCACGCATGATTCGCGGGTTGATGGCAGCAACCGGGGTGGCCGCCGTGGGACTTGGGGTTGTCTGGTCTGTATCGAGTTGGCCCACCTAAAACCGGGCTGTCACGACACCGATTAGGTTGACCCAAGGCACCCGACCCAGTGCTCCTGAATCGGTACTCTCCGTTGGGTTGTCACCGACCAAGTGCAGCCCGTCGTCGTGCACCTTGAGCACCCTCTTGACGAGTCGTACATCGGTTCGAAATGGGTGCCGAACCACCACGATGTTGCCCGGCTGAACAGCCAATCCTTTCCGAACAAGTACATGCTGGCCATCGACGAGGGTGGGGGCCATGCTATTGCCGGCTACGCGGTACCGCTGCACCCGGCGAAGGGCCCACGCCAGTACATCGGAAATGCTGACAGCAGAAACGGGCGACCCGGTCGCCCCGGCCGCCCGTTGTGTCATTGGCGCACCTTAGGATGCTGTGTAGTAGGGCACATCACGGCCTTTCGTGGCCCAGAAGATGTTGTGAATCTTCTCGACGGCCTGCATCAGCTCCTGCGCGTGATCAAGGTTGACTTCAACCTTCACGGCACTGCAGAGCTTTGCGGCTTTCCAGAATGTATCGTGGAGGTCTGGGTACGCTTCGAGGTGATGCGGTTTGAAGTAGTCCGTCCACAGCACCAACAGTTGTTCCTTGGCGTGGTGGGTTTCTTCTTCCTTGATCGTGACGTACCGGCTCAGCGTGTTGAGATAAGCAGCCCATGCGGCTCCGTCGTTGGTTGCAGGCGGCTCAAGCGCCAAGATTTTCTTGGTCATGGACAAGCCTGCCTCTGCTGCGATGCGAGCGCTTGCGGGGTCGTAGACGCCGCAGGGACCGTCGCAGTGGGCCTCGACGGTGTCGCCGGGGAGTTTTTGATTGAGGATCTTAAGGGCTGTTTTGAGCATGTTCGTCTCCGATTCGGAAGGGTTGGAACTCTGTCTTACACGGTTACGACACGCCGATCAACGCGAGTCGCCAGAGAGTTCCAAGGCCCGGCCCAATACAGCATCAAATTGAGCAGGAGACAAGCGGCCAGTCGCCGTGTTTAGCGGCGAGGGATGAAAGCTGTCGACCAGGACCGTGGTGCCGATCCGGTGCTCCGCGCCATGCGCGAAGGGGTGCGCGTTGAGACGCTTGTTCAGGACCCGCAACACAGCATCGTGGGCGATCTTGCCCAGAGCCAAAATGGCTTTTGCATCACTGATCTCGTCCACCAGCCACCGGGTACCACACCGCTTAATCTCGTCAGTGGTCGGCTTATTACCGGGTGGCAAACACTTGACGGCATTCGAGATGCGGATCCCTCTGGGGTAGCCCTTGGAGTCGAGGCAAGAGCGTGCCTGCAGGCGCCGTTGCAGCCAGTCAGATGATTTGTCTCCGACAAACGGAAGTCCAGTCCTGTTCGCACCCAATCGGCCCGGTGCAAGACCCAGCACGAGGAGAGGAGCATCGCTCGGCCCGATCGGTGGAACAGGTGCGTTGTGCCAGTCAGGCTGCAGCGTGGCTTGATGCCGGAGATGACGGACCAATCGCCGGCATGATCGGCAGCTTGCGAGAGACTTCACTGCAGCGCGCCACCGCAGCTCGACCCCGCTCCCGCCGTGCAGCCAAGGCAGTGGGTCCCTGTAGCAATTGGATTGCCGTCCACGCTATCGAAACTGTCGATGTCCCAGATTGTCTGCGGTGTACCAGTGGACGTCAAGGTCAGCATCTGGTTGAAGTCGCAATCATACAGGCTCCCGTCATAGCTGATGCTGATCGAGTCCTTGCACATAAGCGCTTCGACTGCCGATGGGTTGAAGTTGGTGCGGAGCAGTTCGATGTAGGTGCCAAATGCACCCGAACGGGAGAGGTCCGCCTTGAACCGTGCGATCGGCATGTTGGTAATGGTGTACAGGTGATTGAATTCGATGCCAAAGTCGCGAGACAGTTGTTCTTTGTAAGCTTTTTCCAGCGTGCCTTGGTCGGGTGGAAGAAACGCCCCGAGTGGATTGTAAACGAGGTTGAGTATGAGCCCTGTGCCGGTCCTCCCGTAGCCCAGTGCATTCAGTTGATGGAGCCCTTCAATGCTTTGCTCAAAGGTTCCTTTTCCGCGCTGTTTATCGACATTTTCGGACCCGTAACAAGGCAATGAAGCCACAACTTCCACAGTGTTCTCTGCCAAAAAAGCCGCAGTGTCCTGCTGCGTCGCAAGACTCAGCACGGTCAGATTGCAGCGGTCGATGACGTGGTGGCCGAGCTGACGTGCGGAAACCACCAATCGACGAAAGGCTGGATGAAGCTCGGGTGCCCCCCCAGTGATATCCACCGTTCGGATACTAGAACTCGCCCGGAGGACCGTGAGCAATCGGTCCATCGTCCGTTCATCCATGGCTTCGGTCCGATGGGGCCCCGCACCCACATGGCAATGCCGGCACACCTGATTGCAGCGCTTGCCAAGGTTGAGTTGTAAGGTCTGGGGGGCTGGGCGGGCTAACGGGTGAATCGAGTGGGCCGCCAATGTTCGCTCAAACTCATTGGTGATCGGAGGGGCCATGGGAGAGGATTCTTCTGGTGGTTCGGTGTGGTTCGGCATCGGGGTCTTGAACAACCGCTTGGTGAAAAGTAACCGCCTCCCACTCGCAGGAAAAAGCCCTACCCGCCAAATACAATGTTTCCGCCCAGTCCTCGCCCCGTCCGACACGCTCGGTTGGCACGCTCCAGCATGGTATTTAGGTCTTCGCCTTTGGCGTTGGATGCACAACCCACTCGTGCAGTGAGGCGAAAGCGGCCCTTGGAGGATTGGAAGCACATCTTTTCAATGATGCTGCGGATGCGTTCTCCCACGGCATGGGCGTCTTCCTCAACTGCGAGAGGAAGCAACGCAACAAATCGGTCGGCACCCTCTCTTGCCGCGACATCGTCCCACCGTAAAGCCCGCTCGATCGCCGTGTGAACCGCGGACAGCACAGCATCGCCGCAGTCGCGGCCAAGGGCTTCGTTGACCTTGTGAAATCCGTCAATGTCGATGAACAACAGGCTGACTGGGTCGTTGTCTTCCACCCAGTCAAAGGCCATCCCAAGGCATCGCATATTCGCACCCCCGGTCACTTCGTCGCGCAAGGAAGCCTGCCGAAGACGACTGAGTTCTTGATCTTGAAATGCGATCTGATCCCGAAGCTTTTGTTCGACTGTGGTGGTTTCGTTGGTGGTTTCGGACCGAGACTGGACGATTCTAAAGTTGAGCGCACTCATGCTGTTCTCCGACGTACCTACGGGAATCGGATCAGGAAATCAAAACCATGAGGGCGGCTGTTGAAATGAGATCGTGACCGCGCCTCTCGGCCTATGCATCGTCGTGTCAAGCGAGCGCGGCTTTGATGGCCTCATAGTCTGGCTCGGCGCCGAGGTGAGGCCCAAACCATTCATACGTGATGGTGCCGTCCTCGCTCACGATGTACACGCAGCGGTTGGCGGCCACATAGCCATCCATTCCTGCAAAGTTGTCGAATGCAATGCCGTATGCCTCAACAGCCACACGGTTGTAGTCACTGAGGACGGGAAAGTTGAGTCCGTTGGCTTCGGTGAACACTCCGTTTGCATATGGTGAATCAACGCAGACGGCCAAAACGGTCGCTCCGAGTTCATTGAAGGCACTCAAGGAGTCCCGCAGTGCGCACATTTCCGCCGTACAAACGCCCGTGAAGGCACCCGGGAAGAAGGCAAGAACGACTTTTTGCCCTCGAAATGACTCGAGGGATACCGGTGACCGGTCTGGATTCAACAGTGTGAAGTTCGGCGCAATCGTTCCGACAAGGCTCATGGCATCTCCAAGGATTGGGTGTGTGAACCCTTTAACGGCGTGGGTAAAAGTCAGGCACCCACGGTGTCGAATCAATCCGTAAGTGCCGTCTTGCGCTGGCGAGCCAACACAATGAGAGCAAGCAAAATGGGGACATTGAGCGTGCGCGTCGGCGCTGTGGTGCACCCTGTTTCGGTTGGAGATCGATTGTCTAGGATCCTCAGCGTAGCGCCCCTGAGGATCCGCGCGCCCGTATCAACAAAGACATCGCGTTCGCCGATTGGTGCCGCGCCGTCAACCTCAATGTCCACGTCGAATCCGGTTGCACGAGGGCGCACATCCTGCACAAATACGCCCGTGCCGAGATCGACAAAATCGATGCCTTCAGCGTCTATCGACTCCCCGAGGTCAACGAACAGTGTAAGGGAAGCACCCTGCCTTGCAGTGGGTGGCCGAATGGCGACGACCCGAGGCCGTTCTCCCGCCGAGAGAACAGTCAGGGGGCCAGCCAATGGAATGGACCCCCTGTCCGTTTCGAGGTCGAGGCTTAGTTGTCCAGGCTCAGCGTCTGCGTCAATGGCGAGCAGGACAATGGCTTCATGGGCGTTGATAATGTCCATGGTGCTTTCGGATACACCGCGACTGGCCACCAAGCGGTCCTCTGCGGTCAAGTAGAGGTGTTCCCCGCGGACGGTCACGCGCACGAGATCCCCAGGCCAAACCCGATCGGGTTGGGGTGGGTAGGCGATGGGGAAGGCTACGTTGATGTCGAGCGGCGCCGAGGTGTCGCCGAAGGCGGGACCGCGGTCTGTTGTGAACACGCCGCGTACGGCAATGGATTGCCATCCATCGGTGAGTGGAACAACCGCAGATGTACCGTCCGCAGTGGCCACCAGTTCGGAGTCTCGGAGCACTTCGTAAGCATCAGGTGCCTCGCTGCCTTGTGGCGGAGACCACGAAACAGCGAGCGTGCGGGCGGCGATGCGGCGGGTATCGCCGATCGATTCTGCTTGGAGGTTCTCTGGAGGGGGGAGCGCGACCCGGAACCTGTGAGTTCCGCTTGCGGGATACTGCGTGGTGTTGAAGCCATCGCTGGCCGTGACCCACCACATGATGTCGGTGCCGCTTTGTTGACCGTCGATGCGCCCTTCGAAGCGCCGGTCATCGAGCTGAGTGAGCGCTCGTGCTACGGCAGGAGACCCATTTTCAGACCACCATAACGTGACATCGGTAACGTTCTGGTCATCGATGACCTCTACGGTAACGGGAAAGGCCGTGTCCAGCGCTGTGGTGTCTGGAAGCAGACTGCCACCAATAAAACGGGGTGGCACCGCATCGCCGTCATGAAGTTCGATCGAATCGATAAACCAGCCCGGCAGGCTCACCGCAAGGTCAGCCGAGAATACAAATCGCAGATTGGCGGGGTGGTCGACTCCGCTCAGGTCAAACCAAGACGTTTCAAGCTCATCGCTAAAGCCGCTGAAACCGATCGAGCTCGGATACCCGTATACCGGCTCAAGACGCACCCATGCACCATCTGTCTGGGCTTCAACCCATCCCGCGTCGCCGAGTGAACTTCCTTCGATTGCGTACCAGTGACGCAGAGATATGGTCGGCCGCAACAGGTCAACGAGGTCGATGCCGTTGAGTTGCAGGCTATCTGTTGCATCATTTCGATAGTGAGCGGATAGTTGAGTTGCCCATCCGTATCGACCCGAGGCTTCAGGGCGCTCGGTGAGTGCAAATTCTCCCCACTCCCATTGGAGCGCGGAGGTCACAGTGACCCCGTCGAACCCCTCTTCAAAGTCCCATGTTGCGATGGGCAGCCCAAAGGCGCTTGCGAGCAACGAAACGAGTATCACGAGTCAATCACCGTGTAGCGAATCCGAATCACTGCGCCGATGGGCGGTGAGGTCTCGAGCACGAGAGCGGGACCTCCCGCATCGACAAACCAACCGGAAAGCAACCTGTCGCCATCCATCCAGACGGCAAGACTGTTTTCGACGGGTACGCCTTCGAGGGCGTACCGGAGTTGGGGTTCTGAACTGGTCTCAGCGATGCGCTCGGCGATCGCAGTAAGGTCCGGGCTGCAGATGGGTTCAACATGCCCGCCGCTGCTTTCTGCGATGGCGATGTACCTGTCTGCAGGCAAGGCGACACCGCTCTGACCGATGCATCCGTTGGGAATCGGCCCCACGATGGCAGACAGGACGGCTGGAAGGCTCGTTCGTTCGACTTCTGACATGAGCGTTTCGGTGAAGGATTCGACGGGGGTGCCGTTCGTGCGTCGATCGCTCCCATCGTCTTCGTCCGATATCGCTACGACGTGCAGGGCCGCATTTTCTCGTCGGAAACCACGGTTTTCGACCAACAGGCGGCCCGGAGCCAGCGCAGCCATCGCTGCGGACAAGCCCGCACCCTCGGAACTGCTCACCAGTTCGACGTCAAAGAGCGCTGCGAAATCGATTTCGGGGTCGTTGGTCGAGGGTGTGACCACCCAGGGGTTCCCCGTCAGTACACCAAAGGAATCACTCTCCGTTTCCGTCACGATCAGACCCATTTGCCACGACACTTCGAGTTCATCGAGGGTCGTGACCACCACTCCAGAGTGTTCAATCAGATGTTGGAGTTCACCATCCATGGATGCGGTATTGTCGAGAACCCATAAGACATCGACTCTAGGACGAGGGTTGGGAACGAATGTCGACTCCACGGCAACCGTACTCGACACCGTGCGGTCTTGGTCATCGACCGAGAACTCGGAACAGCCCGAGAGCGCGAGAGCGAACCCTACGGCTATTGACGTTCTCGGGGTAGCCACCGCCATGCCTCCACGTGATTGACGAATTCCGAGTCGCGCTCAACGCGAGTCATGCGAATCCGGCGAAAGTCCCATTCGTTGTTCATTCGGTATTCGCCGCTGAGTTGGATGGCTGACCCAGAGAATGCAGGGAAGCCAGTTCGCTCAAATGCAACGCGTCGGTACATGGGTTCATTTAACGGAATGGACATCATGTACACCACCCCATTGAGCACGCGAACACGGCCTCGCTCGTATTGAATCTCACGCCCGCGGACGGCGTCGAGTTCCCGGATACGGAGTTGCGGTCCAAGTTGGTCCAGCAAGTCAGCGCGGACGGCTGTGAGTGGTTGTCCGCACAGGTAACGAATGTCGACCCACACCTCTGGAGGCTTGGTGTACGGCTCGGGGAGCGGCTCTGCTGCTTGTGAGACCCGATCGGGAGCGGTGAGGAGCGGATCCTCTGGAATCCCGCTCAAAACCGGGGCAGGGGACTCGCACGCTCCGAAAAGCAACGCCATCAACAACACGTTCATGCATGGATTGTATTCGGCGACTGGTTAGTTCGCTCGCATGCAAGTCAACGTATTGTTCTTCGCCGCCCTTCGAGAGCAGACAGGTTGCTCAGAGCGTGTGGTTGATCTTCCGGCCGGCTCAACGGTTGCGGACGTGGTGAAACGGAGTGGCTTCAGTGATGCAATGCCCTCCATATTGGTTGCGGTCAACGAGACCTATGTCGAGCGTACACAACCGCTGATGGATGGCGACACAGTGGCGCTTATTCCCCCATTGGGAGGTGGATGATGTTCAGTCTCATTGATGGTGTCATCGACCCGACTGTGGTGCGTCACGCGGTGCAACGGCCGGAGGCTGGGGCAGTGGTCGTCTTTGAAGGGGTGACACGGAACCACCACGAGGGCCGCGAAGTGATCCACCTCGAATACGAAGCCTATGCATCCATGGCGGAGTCCGAGATGGCTGACATTGGGCGCCGTGCAAAGCGGCGGTGGCCCGAGGTTCGGGTAGCCATGCAGCATCGTGTTGGGGTGGTGGCAATCGGCGAAACCAGTGTCGCGATTGCAGTCAGTGCGCCGCATCGAGGGGCAGCATACGAGGCCAGTCGATTTGCCATCGACGAGTTGAAGTGTCGGGTGCCGATATGGAAACGGGAGGTCTACGCGGACGGATCGATATGGAAAGCCAACACAGAGGTGCTTGAATGAAACGCCCGGTCGACGGTCCGTTCCGATTCCGAGGAAAGCGGCCCGATGAGTATCCATTGCCTGACTTGAACCCGCACATGAAGCTGCACTACGAGTTGGTGCCCCCCGTCGTGGTAGCCGAGGAAGCGCCAAACTTTCGCGGTCGATGGGGAGACGCATTTCCAGAGCCCGATTTGCCCATCCATTTGGAGATCGGACCGGGCAATGGTTTCTACCTCGCTGGGATGGCCGACAGGCACCCTGAGTTCAACTGGGTTGGTGTAGAAATTCGGTACAAGCGCGTCGTGCTGGTCGCCAAGAAAATCATCGCAGCGGATGTCTCCAATGCTCGTGTCGCACGGTACGACGCATGGCAGCTGGATGACCTGTTTGCGCCCGGAGAGCTATCGGGCCTTCACATCAATTTTCCGGACCCTTGGAAACGTGAAATCAACGCCAAGCATCGGCTGGTGAACGCAGAACTGGTCTCTTGGGCTGCGTCAGTCCTGCGACCGGGTGGTGTTGTTCGCATTAAGTCGGACCATCGGCCCAATGTGGCACGGTTTGTAGATGCGGCGACGGACCACCCCTTTTCTACGGTCAATTTTATGGATGACATCGGTCGCAACGGTGCGCCTTGGCCAGATGACCTTGTGACAAACTATCAATCGAAGTTCATTGCTCGCGGCGAACCAATTTTTGCGGCCATGTTGACCCGCGACGACGACTGAACGCCACAATCATTGGAACCAACAGTGCCCACCCAGTGAGTGCGGTTGTCGCGGTGGCACAGCCGAATCGTCGCACGATGACCCAGTATCCTTCTTGGCGAAGGGGATCCGACTTCATGCGGTACTCCGTGAGATTGTTGAGACCGTCGCCATCCGGGTCTTCCAGTGCATCGTTGCGTTGAAGGTCGAGGCCATATTTTCGCTCCCACCGGTCTCCCATTCCGTCATGATCGCGGTCGTCCGGCATGGTGAACAGCACCTCAGTGATGGCGGCGTCAGCAGACTCGATGAATAGCCGGTCGGCCATCAACGGGTCGACGGTGTTGGGCAGATACACCGCAACGTGGCCGGGATCCGCAGGGCAAACCGGGTCGGCCTGTACCCGTATGTTCCACGTGCCGTCCGGGATTCCAGACGCGATGAACTCGCCGTCCGCGTCGGTGGACTCCACGAACAGACCACCGGGTTGGGCGTCATCAATGCCTGCGACGCGATGTTCGCTGATCACGACATCCACCCCCTGGATGGACTGACCCCACTCATCCACCACTCGGCCATGGATGGAGTGGGCTATTCCGAGTGGAACATCGAAGTCATTGTCGACGCTTTCCGGGGCAACCCGAACGGTTGCGAGTTGCCCGCTTTGGTCGCGTGCCCAATCATCGGCATGACCGGCACGTGAGCCGTAGACATAGACCTCATAGTCACCGCCGTGCAAGCCGCTGAAATGGGCGACACCATTGGAGTCAGTTTGTTCGCCGCGCCCGACGGTCCGCTCATCGTTGTAGAGGACCACACTTATGTTTTCCAGCGATCCATCTGTGAGCGGTGCCGACCCGGTCAGTTGGACACGGAGAGTCGATTCGCTCGGCATGGTGATGTCGACTCCAGTTTCAGACTCACCATCTACGGTGAGGTCGACAAATCGGTCAGGACGGTCTGAATCACCAAGGTACGTCACCGCAAAACCATCGGCCGTGGCCCAAGCCGTCATTGATCCTACGGGGACACCCTTGGCGGCATACCTGCCCGCATCGTCCGTATTGGTTATTGTGACTTGGCTGTTGGAGTAGACCCTGACCGTTGCGTTCTGAACTGCACCGCTGGGTCCCGTCACACTACCGGACACTGTGACCCCGCTCAGCAGTGACCAAGGTTCCGAAAGTGCAGGTTCGGTGACGGCGATTAGCGGTGCATCCGATTGCCGGAGACTGCCGCCCCACCATTGAACAGGAAATCCCGTTTTCGCCGCTTGCAATCTCCACTCTTGGTGGGGTTCGAGGCCCCGGATCGTGAATGCACCATCGGCGTCCGACCAGCCCTCTCGCATTGCGCTCGATGCCGCGGCGGACGCTCGCACACGCACGCCATTGATGGGGGTGCCTTCGGCGTCGGTGATCCGACCGGACACGCTCTCTCCCTCGGGTAGCTGAATGGTGACTGTGGTCGTGGACTCGAGCGCGACGAGCTCGGCGTCGCAGTATTCGACCTCATTCGGGTGATAACGAGCGACGTGGACGTCACCGGTCGGTGGAATCGCCCGCAGCCGGTAGCGAGCAGGGGGTAGGTATTCAAATTGCGCATCACCACGGCTGTTTGTAAACGCTGAAGTCGCCTCGAGCTCAGGGTTTATTGCCAGTACTTCAGCATGAGGAACCGCATCGCCATTGGTTGTTTGGACCGAAACCGTCAGCGAAGCGGCGACACCGATGCGGGACCACCCGATGAGCAGAGGGCCTACCATGTGGAGTCCCGGTGGGACGTGGTGGCTGCTTCAATGATGCGTTGGACCGCCATTCGAGCCCGGTGCTGTTGGTCTGAGGCAATGCACAATGTAGCTGCACGCCATCCCAATCGTATCGCGGTCAGTGCAGCACTTGTGCCTTGGCAAACTGGGATGCGAAGGTCCCTCGCGGCATCGTGAAACCACGGGTCAGTGCGACGAGGCCGAATCCATCCTTCTTGGGTCATGATCGAAAGCGCCTCGGTGCTTGGGCTCAAGCACAACACACGGGTATGGTCTTTCGAGATCCGATGCCCATGGTTTAACAACAGCGTCGTCAGTCCATCATTGTGGCCTTCGCTGCCCCCCACCAGACTCCAGACCACCCGAATTGCACCGGTGTCGGTGTGTCGGTTCAGTTCATGCTCCCATACCGCCCGGGCAGGGTTGTCCTCTACGGACTGGCTAATCCACGCGCGCCGGGCGACAAGGATGATGCCAGCGGCCAAGAGTATGAATCCCGCTGCGATGTTCGGTGTCGGCCC
>Ga0160422_10001408_pt1 | contig 15062 bp, 15 predicted proteins | sample Fk160mmetaG_FD_108192 | JGI IMG/M metagenome (GOLD analysis project Ga0160422, IMG submission 108192) | Marine microbial communities from the Central Pacific Ocean - Fk160115 60m metaG | ecosystem: Environmental > Aquatic > Marine > Oceanic > Photic zone | place: The Central Pacific Ocean...
ATCTCGAGTTCACGAGGGTCAAGCAAAACCGCGTTCATCTGGTCTTGCTGCTCGACACCGGTGGCTCAATGGATCATCACGCACGACTTGTTTCGCGTTTATTTACAGCAGCAAAAGAAATGAAGGGGTTCAAATCCATCACGACCCTTCATTTCCACAATGTGCCATACGGGTACTTGTACAAAGATTTTGCGACGTACCAGCGGGTCGCCATCGAGGAGGTCCTTTCGGGCATGTCGCCTCATCATCGGCTGGTGTGGGTGGGCGATGCTTCGATGGCTCCATGGGAGTTGTTTGGCCGGTACCACGGCAATCCATGGGGGGAGCCGGACAGTGACGATGCAGGGATGAATGGGCTGGGGTGGCTCAAACGCATTCGCGAGGTTTGTCCCGCATCAGTATGGCTGAATCCGGATCCTCAGCGGTTTTGGGACCACCCCACGGTGTCCGCAATTGGCGGACTTTACCCTATGTTTCCGCTTACGCTCGATGGTCTGCGGGATGCAGTTTCTCAGCTTCGGGCATCGGTGTAATCAGCGACCCGTCAGCGGCGGCTCGAAGCTGCCCGTGTGCGCCACCCGCCAACGCGGTTAGTCCTCGTACTCAATCTCATTGATGGAGGCCTCAATGGACATCAGCGGCAACAAATTTCTCGTGACCGGTGGCGCAAGCGGCATGGGTCGTAACTTCACCCTCAACCTCGCAAAACTCGGTGGCGATGTCGCATTTTGCGACCTCAATCAGGACGCCATCGCTGAGGTTGAAGCCGAGGGTCAGGCGCTTCCGGGAAAGGTTGTCGGATTCACCGCGAATGTGGCTGTTGAAGACGAGGTGGTTGGATTGATCCGCGATGTGCGGGAAGCCTTGGGCGGTCTCGATGGGGTCATCAACAACGCAGGGATCTTCCGCGACGGTCTGTTGGTCAAGTCCGATCGAGAGACCGGTGAAATCAAAAAGATGAGCCTTAAGAAGTGGCAACAAGTTCTGGATGTGGACTTGACGGGACCGTTTCTCGTATCGAGAGAGTTCGCTGCTGCGGCGGTGGAGAACGGTCACGGCGGTGTCATCGTGAACATCTCGTCGATTTCAAGGCACGGGAACATGGGGCAGTCCAACTACTCAGCTGCGAAGGCCGGTCTCGTGGCGGATACTAAACTCTGGGGAAACGAGTTGGCCCGCTACGGTATCCGGACCGGCGCGATCGCACCGGGCTTTGTCGACACCCCAATTCTCCAAGGAATGCGCCCCGAGGTGCTTGAAAAGCTGCTCAAGTTGATTCCGTTGCGTCGTCCCGCTTCGCCCGATGAAATATTTCTTGCAGTAAAGTTTGTTATCGAGTGCGACTTTTTCACGGGTCGTTGCATCGATGTTGATGGCGGACAGGTACTCTGAGTCATGGGTTGAAGAAGTCCTCGGCGAGTGTTCCTAGCGCCTCCGGGGCGTCGTAGGGGAGCATGTGGCCACCCGATAGGGTCGCAACACGAACCGATGGAATTGTCATCGCGCGCAGCGTACGGATCTCATCCGGGTACCAACTCTGAGTGCCCCACACCACGAGCGTGGGGCACTGGATTTGGGCAAGGACCTTGAGGTACGCGCTTTCGCGGAACGGGTAAGGGCCTCGGACCATATGCAGCGGGTCGAACGACCATCGAACGCCGCGCTCGTCTCGCACCGTACCGTGTTTGGCCAGATCCTCAGCGAAGCCGGCATCGAGGCCGGGATGGCGCTTTGCGAGCCGGCTGGCCGCATCCGCGACGGAATCGATTCGAATGGGGCCTGGCGGGCTCCGCAACTGGTCGAGGTGTTCCCGGATGCGGGTCACCATGTCTGGCTCCCCCCATTCGATCGCGCCGAGGCCCTCTGCCACGACGAGTCGACGGACCGAATCGGGTCGGACGGCAGCAAAGATGCTTGCGACGGTGCCGCCCATGGAGTGACCGAGAAGGTTTATGGGCGTACCCAGCTTTCGCACCAGAGCATCGACGTCCGGGATTAAGTCGGCGAAATGATAGTAGCCGCCAGCGCCGACGTGGTCTGATTGTCCAAATCCACGTTGGTCCAATGCTATCCATCGACCGCGCCGTCCCGCAGCCACTCGGCTGAAGGCTGCTCCGTGGTCGAGCCAGCCATGCAGACACACAACTGGGATACCATCTCGGTCTTGGGAAAGTTCTCGCACGTGCAAGTTCAGGCCGCGCGTGTGGAGGGTCCAGTCGTTCATCAACAATCCATTAGCTTGCCTAAACTGGGCAGGCATGGGATACCACAGGTAGAGAGGGTCCCTTCATGCAACCGATGCTCATTATTGACTGCTATGTCGACGGCGACGGAGCGGTCAACTACCGCCGGCTGATGCCCGATCGAGAAATCGTGTCGTGGCGTCCCGATGAGGGGCCGGCCACGCAGCCAGCCGATGCGTACTCCGCCATCATGATCACGGGGTCAGCCGCCTGTGTCACCGCTCCAGAGCCGTGGATGGACTACGTGATCGATATGCTCCAAGATGCCAAGGCCGCAAGAATCCCCGTTCTCGGGATTTGCTTCGGCCATCAAATCTTGGCGGCAGCGGTGTTTGGTATGGATGCGGTGCGGAAGTCAAAGACGCCTGAGATAGGGTGGTTTAACGTTCGTGCACTCGACGTGAATCACCCAATGTTTGCGGGCATCGATGAAGAGTTTACGGCGTTCCTCTCGCATTTTGACGAGGTTCGCCGGTGTGAAGGCATGACGGTGCTCGCACAGACCAACCGGTGCGGTGTGGCCGGGTACCACGTCGATGGATTTCCCATGTGGGGTGTGCAGTTTCACCCCGAGATGGAACAGACCGAGGCGGAAGAGTTGGCCGTACTGCGAATCACCGGCCGGCCGGACCTTGGCTTCAACGTGGACGAAACCCTTGCGGCTAGCATGGACTCCACAGCACTCGCCACGCAGCTGTTCACCAACTTTTTTGCGGCGTCATGATTGCAACGCTGCTGCTGGCGGCACAGGTCGCTGCGGCAGGATGCGATGTAACGAGAACTGAGTCGTGGGCTGGGGACGAGTATAGGTTGCGCATCGACGGGGCGGTGGGCCTCGGTCCGCTGCCGTGCCGAACCATCGTGATTGCCCAAATGAACGACATTGACGTCAGCAGCCTGAAGGCCACAATCAGGCATTGGGACGGTGCAAGGACCGTGTTTCGTGAGGCGCGACTGAGCCGTTCAGCAGGCGAGTGGGTGGCGTCTCTCCCGGAACTAAGGGCAGATGACCGCTTTTCGATTCGAGTCCGAGGCAAGGCGGGGCCGGGGTGGAGGCCCGAGCGAGAGCCCGCGCAGGTAATCGAACGAACCTTGCGGTGGGAGGGCTCCCGAAACCAGACATTCGGGCCGGGAGGTACGGTGCGCCTGATTACCAAGCAAGTGGTTCGGCTGATTGGACCTTCTGCCGTCGCACATGTCTGGTTTCCTGAGGGGTCCCAAGAGCCTCATTGCGATGGTTCGGGAACGTTTCGGGTCCACGCTCTTGGATGCGAACTCAGCGGGGGCGAGCAAGGAGAAGAGTCCCTCTTCACAGTCGGATGGGTAGCCCCTTCACCGAGCAGCAGCTTCGAGTTTGAGCTGGCTGATGGCGAGCAACTCACACTTGAAAATGTCGACGTCGAGGCCGTCGGCGGTTCCCTTGAGTCTGTTGAAGGGAAGTTGCGTCTCAGGGGGCCGGGATCGGGATCGGTTCGGATTACATCCGTTGGGGGCATCGCGGTACCCGACAACGCCCTTGAGGAGGTCAATCGTGGCAGCCGGGTACAAAGCATGCCGGAGCCGAGCATAGGGCTTGACTTCAAGGGCGTTGAGGCGGATTCTCGCGACCTTGGGGCAGTGCTTGACTTAGTGCAGAGTCAGGTGCACCGTGGACGCCTGATAGGGTCACACCCGTTGAAACCGCGGTCGCTCATGAAGGTCAGAAAATCGGGGTGGGCAACGCCCTACGAATCGGCCTTGCTCCTCACTCGGTACCTTGAGCAGTTGGGGTTCGAGGCGGATGCAATTCCTGTCCGACCCAGCGGGGCTGGCGCAGTTGTCGATGGTGCGCCCTTGGGTTTTACGGGCGCGGTGGTTCGCGTTGCGACGGAGAACGGTTTCGTTTGGATGGATCCTTCTTGTGCAGCGTGCGCAGTTGGCGAGATCGACCCCCCGTTATGGTCTGGCATGACCTTTAGTGCTCTTCTGAGCCAACTGCCGGAAGCTCCCGAGTCTAAAGTGGAACAGGTGCTGGCCGGTCGTATCCTTGATGTCCGTCTGGTGGGGCCCGCCGCGACACGCTTGCGGCAAACCATCATGTCCATGCCGCGTGATGCGACACGAGGTCGTCGGATTGCCGAACTGTTTGGTGGTCTGGGTGCGGAATTGACCAGCATTGAGGGGACGGATCGCCTTGGGGAGCCCATCGTGATCCGTGTTGAGACTCAGTCGCGCAAGTAAGGATAGCCCTGCGGTTTCACGACGAACACAGAGCAAGCGGCGCGACGAACCAACTGTTCCGACATGCTGCCCAGGAGAAGGCCTTTGATGCCTTTACCACCGTGGGTTCCCGTCACGATCAGATCGAGATCGTGTTCGTCAATGAGACCGATGCTGACTTCCAGCCAGTCACCACCGGTGACAATCATCTTCAGAGGCGAGTTTTTCAGTTGCTTGCCCGCATCTCTCGCGCGACTGCGCTCGAGTTCAACAGCATCGAGAATGGCGGTCTCACCTCGGCGGATGAGATTCTCCACGACGTCATCGTTCGGAGCGCTGACCAGACGTTTCTTCAACTCGCGGTCAAGGTCATCAACAACATGCAGAACGAAAAGTTGCGCATCGTAGTCGCTGGCCAGTTGAAGGGCCATCGAGAGGGCCGCGTGAGATACTTCTGAGAAATCAGTGGGAACGAGAATACGTTTGATGGCCTGCATGGCGCCTCCAAGGGTCAACGGAAGAGAATGTACACCATGGATTAAGAATTGGCCGGTCCCGCAATGTGAAACTTCTGCTTGGGACCACGTGTCCCGAGTGCATAAACGGACAGCGAGCCGTCAAATGTAGCGATGCCCACCGTCGGGGTGTCGCCGGGAGTCTGACTCGCAAAGTGAATCGTGTACGCGTCCTCCTCGCCTTGATGCAGAAGTTCAGGAGTGCCGTGGGGCAATGAGACGACCCAGGCCGGTGAGGGGTCAGCAGCGCTTTCGGACTCTCGCGTGAACACAACCCATGCATCGTCCTCCTTGCTGATCATGTCGAGCGTGCCGATCTCGACTTTCGGCAGGATTACATGCTCCTCGGGAGCATGTCCCGGGCGCGCAATGCAAAACCGGAATCCCTTTCCGCTGCTTGGGATCCATGCGAGAGCCAGTCCCTCACCCAAAGGTGCAGCGACCTGTGCTCGGCCGGGAAACGTGGGTGGAACACGCATGGGCTCGCCCATACCCCGATCAGTAATCGGTACGATAACGCCGCCTTTGGACAACACATGCGGGATGGGGCCGGGCACAAATCCGCGAGCCGTCGGCATGGCTTTTCCGAATGTCGGCACAAGGCCTTCATCCGTAAGTTTGTCCACGCGAATCGTTGGTCCATGCCGCGAGATGCCGTAAAGCAGGATTTCTCCGTTCACCACGCGGACTTCCGGACGTACAATGGGGGCATAGCCGAGCTTGACGGACCGCGATTCGGTGACCTTTCCGCCACGTCCGAGAGTTGAAAACTGCATGATTGCGCCGCCGGGCCGGTCCAACAAGGTGGCGCCCATGAATCCGTCACCAACCGCGACCAAGGCATTGGCAACAGCAAGGTCTGCAGGGACTGGAAGACGGTCAGTCTTGCCGGACCAGCCCTTTCCGGCTGCACCCGAGGCGATGCGAAGACTTGGCTTGCCTTGCCGGTCAGGGTTTTCCCATGTAATCGCGATTTTGGTGCCGTTAATCGCGATTTGCGGGTCTTCAACGTGGACCGAGGCGACACCGATGTCTTCGGTGTGGGTTTGGCCACCTGCGACACCGTCATCGACTTGGGCATCGGTCATCTTTGCCTTGCCGAAATCAATGTTCTCGAGATCTGCCCCGGTGAGGTCTGCCCGTGTAAAGTCAGTGCCTTCAACAATGGCGCCGGACCACTCAGACTCGGTCAGGTCAGCGGAGTTGAGGCATGCGCCCGAGAGGTCGGTGGCTGTGAGCGAGGCGCCAGCGAGTTTGGCTTGGGTCAGGTCCGAGGCTGCAAATTTTGCGCCGCTCAGGTCCGCGCCGGACAGGTTTGCCTCCCGCATCTGAGCTCCTGTGAAATCGGCACGCGAGAGGTCGGACTCCACCATGTAGGCTTCGGCGAGGTCAGCAGCAGATGCATCGGTTCCCACTAAGATTGCTCGTTTGAGTCGAGCGCCCGTCAGCATTGCCCGAGCGAGGCTACCATCGGAAACGTCGGCGTCAGTAAGGTCGGCCCCCGCGAGGTCTGCATCCGAAAGGTCCGCCTCACCGAGGTAGGCATCCCGCCAACGTGATCGCATCGCCGAGACATTTTTGAGCACCGCACCGGTCAAGTCTGCACCACTGAGATCGGTTTGGCTCAGCTCTGCATCGGTGAGGTCACACCCCGAAAGGTCTGCCTTCTGGAGATTGACTCCGGTGAGATTTGCGCCGCGCAGATTTTTATCTGCGAGGTCGGCGGCGAACAAATCAATCCGAGTGCTCAAGCCGCGGCTTGCGTTGAACTCTTCAACCTTCTCTTGCTCAAGCAATTCGAGCAGCTCCATGAGGTCCTCCAAAAGTGGTCGCTTCAGTGGTTATCGCGCGCGCGGCTGAAAGCCATAGATAAAGCTTGAACGTCACACGGTCGATGCACAGCCATCAATGCGGCTCGCATCTGGTAGGCTGGGGCCGTGTTGAACTGGACGCCAAAGACGCGCGCATGGGGAGCCAGCCGCAAGGGAGACCAGCATTCTCGGAATGAGGATGCCTTTGTCTTGCTTGATCACCCGGTCCGCACCCGTGGTGTAGCCGATCGAGGGTGTGTGTTTGCCGTAGCGGATGGTGTGAGCACCGTCTCCGATGGCCACTGGGCGAGTCAGCTCACCATTAGTCGCCTGAGTCAGTTTTTCGATTCCTACATTGAACCAACGCCAACCTCGATGGTTTCCTTGATTTCCGAGATCGATTGGGAGATTCGAGGGGAACGTCAGGGAAAGGCGGCCTGTACAGTGGCTGCGGCGTGGGTATACAACGGTCGAGTTCACGTGTTTCAGGTCGGCGATTCACACGTCTTTCGAATTCGGGGAAACGCCGTCCAGCGTCTCACGGTTGGTGACGAAGACTCGAGCAGGAAACTCAACAACTTCCTTGGGATGGGTCCGGAAGTCAGCGAGGTCATCGAGCTGGTTGACCATGAAGTGATGGCTGGCGATGCGGTAATCTTGGTCACGGATGGAGTGACGGCTTTCGTGTCTGCTGATGAACTGGGGTCCTTCTGGGCCCATGCTAACGGAGACCCAGCAGCGGCGACGCAGGCCATTTTGGGTGCAGTGTCACGCAACAAGGGTCCGGATGATGCGACGGTGGTCGCGGCCTTGGTTCTTTAGGGCAACGACGGTCGGTTGAGACCGATCATCTGCGCCATCAATCGAATGCACTGGGCGCTATAGCCGTACTCGTTGTCGTACCAAGCGTAGACCACGGCCTTAGTGCCGTCTGTTTGTGTTGCCGTGGCGTCAATGATGCTTGCATGATCATTTCCGACAAGATCAATGCTCACCACGTCGGGCGCAGCAGTCCAGTCGATTTGGTCCTGCATTTCTCCCTCCATGGCGGTCCCGCGAAGGAACTCATTGATCTCTTCCCGAGTGGTAGGCCGAGCCAAGTTTAGGTTCAGAATTGCGAGCGACACGTTGGGTGTTGGGACACGGATCGCGGAAGCAGTGAGCTTGCCGGCAAGGTCGGGCAATGCCTTGGCCGCCGCCGTGGCGGCGCCGGTGGACGTAATCACCATATTCATCGATGCACTTCGGTTTCGGCGAGCTTTAGGGTGGTAATTGTCGGTCAGGTTCTGATCGTTGGTGAATGCGTGCACGGATTCGATGTGACCGGACTCAATGCCGTATTTTGCATGGATTTGGGCCAGCGGAGGCACCACGGCGTTGGTGGTGCAGCTGGCAGCGGAAACGATGGTCTCGTCTGCAGAAAGGCTTGCACTGTTTACGCCGAAAACAATATTCGGAATATCACCTTTGCCGGGTGCGGTGAGCAATACTCTGGACGCGCCGGGTGCCTTGAGGTGCTCACTCAGTCCTGCACGATCCCTCCATTTGCCTGTGTTGTCGATGATCACTGCATTGCGGATCCCGTGCGCGGTGTAGTCGATCTCGCTCGGAGAGTTCGCGTACAACAGCTTCACACGATTGCCATTAATGATGAACTCGTTGTTCTCTCGATCGAGATCGATGCTCCCTTGAAAGGGTCCGTGAACAGAGTCGCGGCGCAAAAGGCTTGCCCGTCGAGCCAAGTCTTCGCCGCCTTTTGGACGCACCACTACAGCCCTAAGTCGGGCTTTTTGGCCACCGCCAACTTTGTTGATCAGCATGCGGGCCAATAGTCGTCCGATTCGTCCGAATCCGTAGAGAACAACGTCTGTGGGGTCGGCGTCCGCGGTGTCGGAGAGCGAAAGAGTAGCCAATGATTGGTCGACAAATTCCACTAGACCAAGCGGCGACGATCGTGCCGTGCTGACCAGTTTGCCCACATCGATGCGGGCTGGACCGAGTTGAAGCTCCGTCATCCGCTGAAGCACCACCTCGGATTCTGCCATGTTGATGGCCGTTTCTCCGTCGAACTTTCGGGCATACTTGTGGGCTTTTATGATCTGTATTGGGTTTTTGTGGTGAAGCGGTTTCCCGTAGATTGTCGTTATGACACTGCGTTCTCGGTACAGCATGCCGATGAGTGCAACCATTCGCTCGGCATGTTCTTCTCGTTTGGTCCAGTCCAGAAAATGCGAATCCGAAGTCATTGCCTCATTCTCCTCTGCGCAGCGGCGATTTTAACGCCTTGCTGGCCTGATGGGTCGGTCTTTTCTAAATCCATTTGAGCGGCCACGGCGGCGATGCAGTCGGCGTCAGTCGGGAAGTGGGTGTCCGATTTGGAGGCCACAGTCACCCCCTGAAACCGTACGGTGAACTCGCCACGATCCCCTTCAACACAAATAGATTGCACGCCAAGCGCCTTGCTGATTGCGGCCGCTGCCCGAGCGGCCCGGGGGCCGTAGTTTCAGACTCGGCAGTAGTGAACCTCTACCGGAATCACGATTGCTCCCACGGCTCTGAAGCGATGGTGCACTCCTGCATGGGTTCAGGGTTGGGAATGGGCCAGGTGTCACCCCAATGACTCCGGCCACCATCGACGGCCATGACTTGCCCCGTGATGTAGGCTCCTGCGGGTGAGGCGAGGAACGCGACCAGCCAAGCGACTTCATCCACCGTTCCTAAGCGCTTTGCCGGTATTTGCTGTTGAGCCTGTTCGATCATTGTCGCGGCATCGGGGTAGGTGTTCAGGCCTGAAGAGGCGATGACCCCAGGCTGGATTGCGTTGACTTGGATTCCCGCGAACGCCCATTCGACTGCGAGGGTTTTTGTGAGTCCTTCAACGCCGGAACGAGCAGCAACAGAGTGCGCCATTCCAGGAAAGCCGCGGTTTGTATTCATGGTGATGTTGATGACACGACCGCCACCGTGTTCAATCATCCACGAGTTGGCGACTGACTGCGTCATGTTCCAGGTACCGGTGAGGTTTGTGGCGACGACCGCATCGAAACCATTGGGTGTAATGAACTGTGCTGGGCTGAAGAACTGGCCGCCTCCATTGTTCACCAGAATATCGATACGGCCAAATCTGCGGAGGGTCTGGTCAGTGAGTGCGGCTACTTGGTCTCGATTACGGATGTCGGTCGCAATGCCGTGAACGGGTGACTGGAGTTCATCGGTGAGACCCGCCGCTGCGCGTGCAATGCGATCCTCATCGCGGGAGGCAATGACGACGGTGGCACCCAGCCGTGCCAGCTCGCGACTGCAAGCTGCGCCGATTCCAGAACCCCCACCCGTGACAATGGCGACCTTATTCTGGAGCAGGTTTTCTCGAAATATCGCGGATGGCATAAGGGTTCGTAGCGCACCGTGTTCTCACGTGCCTTGCTCGATGTTGCTGTTTTTATGTCAGGATGAAGCATGCGCTTATTGGTTACAGGGGCTTCAAGCTTTGTGGGAGCACATTTTTGTGTGCGCGCATCGGCGGTTCATGAGGTGGTGGCCTTGCATCACACTACAGCGTTGCGCCTGAACAATGTTACGCCGATCAAGGCCGACCTTCGTCATCGGCGTGATGTGAATAAGGTCGGTGGCCAATCCTTCGATGCTGTGGTCCATTTGGCCACGAAGGTAAAGGGAAAGGGCGCACGTGAAACGAATCAGGCGCTTATGGATGCGGTGCTGAGCTTTCAGCGTCCAGTCGTCTACGCCTCGAGCACAGTCGTTCATTGGGAGCAGGCGAGTCCGTACAGGGAGAGTCGGCGTCAGGACGAGCAGCGATTGAAAGATTCGGGCTTGCCCTACGCTGTGCTTCGCCCCAGTGCGCCCTATGGACCAGCATTGGTCAATCATCGACCGCGGCACAAAGAGAGCTTTCATACGCTCGCGGGGTGGGTTCGGAACTCACCCGTAGTTCCCGTGATCGGAAACGGGGAATACCGCAGGCAACCGATTCACGTGGATGACTTCTCGGATGCGATGTTGTCGCTGTTGGACAAGGGCCTACCAAGCCGATCGTTTGATGCGGGGGGAGCCGAGGCGCTCACCATGAACGAGATTGTGGAGACGATTGCCTCGGCCATGAATCGCACCGTTCGCCCTCTTCACCTTCCCAAGGCTCTTTTTGTGCAGCTGGCACGAGTTGCTCCCGACTTCGACCCCGATCTCATCGCTGCGGTGGACGAAGATGAGATTACCAATAACCGTGCGTTGGAACGAGCGACCGGAGTGAAGTGCAGGAGCTTTAGTGAAGGTGTTCGGTGTCTGCTTTGAATTCACGTGCTCGAACGGCGAGGCTCACGCATCGGTTCCGCGTTCTACGGCACTGTTGTCGGGAGGTCGATGGATTGAGGTGCTTTTGTTGCGCTGCAATCGCCATGCCTCGCGAGTCGTTAAGCACATCGAGCCCACCGTTTTTCAGATTGCCGTCGCGCTTACAGGCGACACTGGTCAGCAGGAGTAATGGATGCGCATTGTTGTTTTAGCGACGCTCTCGTACATGGCTTGTGATTCGGGTAAAGATGAGACTGGGCCAGCACCTAACTCACCTCCGGGCCCGCTGGCTGTTGAACTCCATCCCGACAATCCAACCGCAGCCGATGATCTAACGGTGGACATCGTGATTCCTTCGGAGGATCCAGAAGGCAAGACCGTGGAGTACCTGATCGAGTGGTTCGTTGATGGCGACCGGATCAACGGAGTGGATGCTTTGACTTTGGAGAGCATGTTTACTGCTCGCGGAGAGCGTTGGACCGTGCAAGTCACCGCCTTCGACGGTGTTCTCGAAGGCGGTGCCGCCACAGCGTCCGTCGACATCGCAAACAGCGAGCCAACCGTGGAAAGCATAGTCATTTCCCCAGACGTCGTTCAAGAAAAGTCAGAGGTCACCTGTGACTACTCCGAACCTGTGGATTTAGACAACGACGTCATTCAGCAGATGCAGGTGTGGGCCGTTAACGATGCGGAACTCGATGTGCGCGGGTCCTTGTTTGGCATCGACTTCAACAAGGGTGATGAAATCGCGTGCATCGTCTACGCAGATGACGGTGTTGGCGAGCTGACACCTCACATCAGCGCTCCTGTAGTGGTGCAAAACACTGAACCGCATGTGATCGGTTGTTCGCTTCATGACAATGAGCCCGCATCGAATGAGCCCATTGAAGTCATCAGCGAAGGGTTTATTGACGAAGACAACGATCCGGAGGGGTATCTCTATCAGTGGTACGTGAATGGCGTCCCGACGTCGACAGACGCATCACTCCAGCCGGAACGTTTTGAGGCGGGCGACAATGTCTATGTTGAATGCACAGCGTGGGATGGGGAGCAAGCTGGGAACACGGTGGTGAGTGGCCACGGTACCGTTCAGGGGTCAGGGTGATGTCGCATCATTATGCGACAATGCGACACTTGCACGACCCCAACGGTCCCAGCCGATTAGTTTTTCTGGCTTTTCAGAAAAGTATAGCTTCGGACTGACTTTTGTAGTTCCCCCGACAAACTGCAAGTGAACCCGATTCGGGTCAGGTGTCGGAGTCCAACTCCCATTCTCAGTTTGAAGTTCTGGCGGATTTGGCCACGCTTCGTTGACGGTTACCGCGGAGCGCTGAATGGCCTGAGCCCATCGCTCGGCGGCAGCCGTGTGTCGGCACATCGCAGCCATATTTTTTTGATGAAAGATCAGCAGTCCGGTTCCGTCTCCCCACGCCCCGTCGACACCCGTGGCATTCCTAAAGTCTGGGTTTTCCTTGGGCGCATATACCTTCATTGCTTCAATCTTGGATTCAACCCATGCAAGCGCCTCTGCATCGCTCTTTCCCGTATACACGGCGACAAACCCTCCATCGACCAGGGCGGTCCACCCGGTTGCGACGCTCTGGAAGTGGGGTTCACTGAGTCCTTCGACGCCTTCGACCGGGACCGCCAAGTACGGCGGCGTTGCGACGGCAGTGTGAAGGTAAAGCAGGAATCCCAACATTGGGAAGATCATACCAATTAAGAGACACAGAAGGTGAGGTAACCATGATTGTGAGTGTTCTTCTGATGGCCCTGTCCTCGTTTCCTGTCTGGGCCCACGATTCGACTGCATCGCTGCCAGCCGACGGTCCGAATCCAGCCGTTGTGGGACGTCTGGCGGACCCGAGTTCAGACCCCGATGTTCAGCGAATCATTGAGGCGGCCAAGGCCAGTGGGAATGACTTTTTGATGCTGCGGGAATTGTGCGATTCCATCGGTGCGCGGCTGGCGGGTTCGGAAGCACTGGAACGATCCGTTGAGTGGGCCGAGCAAAAGTTGATCGAGGCGGGTGCGGACAAGGTTTGGCTCGAATCGGTCAATGTGCCGCATTGGGAACGAGGTGTCGAGTCTGCGCACATGCTGGCTCCAAGGGAGCAGGAGTTAAACATCCTCGGCCTCGGTGGTACCCCGGCCGGGGTGGTGGAAGGTGACGTGATCGTCCTTGATTCTTTGGACGATGTTGATGATCGAGTCGCCGACAAAGTGGTGCTGTTTAATCGACCGATGGGAGAATCCATCCCGGCCGTAGTTGAATACGGATCTGCGGTATCATTTCGTGTCCGAGGGCCCGCCAAAGCGGCAGAGTTTGGTGCCCTCGCAGCCATGGTTCGGAGCGTCACCACCCGCTCGTTGGCATCCCCCCACACAGGTGTGACGCGGTTTCCCGAGGGTGGTCCAACGATACCGGCGGTCGCGGTTTCAACCGAGGCAGCGGACTCGATGGCCAGAATCGTTGAGGACGGGTCCTCGGTTCGGGTTCGAATTCGTACGGGAGGTGAGTGGTTTGACGACGCGCCAAGCCACAACGTGATCGGCGAACTGCGCGGTACCAAGAAGCCGAGGGAGATTGTGCTCATTGGTGCTCACTTGGATTCATGGGATGTGGGTCAGGGTGCCCATGATGATGGCGCAGGAGTGGTGCAAGTTATCGAGTCGCTGCGCATCATCCGAGCGTTGGGACTGAAACCAACACGCACCATTCGGGTCGTTCTCTTTACCAATGAGGAGAACGGTCTTGCCGGCGGTAAAGATTACGCTGCGCGCCACCCTCCTCGGCGGTCAGAGCGCCATATTGCAGCCATGGAGAGCGACCTCGGCGGCGGCGCGCCACGGTTCTGGTCTGCCGGTGGTACGCCCGATCAGCTGAAGTGGTTTCGGGCTGCTGCGGCTCCGCTCGGAATGCCCGTTGTTGAAGGCGGAGGTGGCGCTGACATTCGTCCGCTCGCAGACCAAGGAGTGCTCCGCATCGGATTTCGTCCCGACGATACCGGTTACTTCGACATCCACCACACTGCAGCCGACACGCTCGACAAAATCGATCCGAAAGCGTTGGCCGAGTCAACGGCGGCCATTGCGGCCTTGGCATGGCGAATGGCGAATCAGTAGCTGATTTCGGCTTCCAAATCAGATAAAAATGCCACCATGCGGTCGTGTCGAACCTGGCCCTCGCGTCGACCCGTTGGGGTGTGCATTGTGTCGGCCAACCTCAGCAGTTTGATGAAGAAGTGGTCGACCGGTTGCCGTTTGTCATCGAGGGGCCTTCCCGTTGTGCCCATGGGGTCATGCGGGTCATAAAACCGAGACGTTTGTCCGCGACTCGACATGGCTTGAGCCGTGGCAAAGGTTCGGGCTACACCCACCGCGCCCAAGGCATCGATTCGGTCGGCATCTTGCAGAGCAGCCCCGATGGCATTGCTGGGCGGCAGTCCACGAGACCAACTGCAGGTTCTTATCGCCTCGATGATGTCGATGACTTCATCCGAGTCGTAGCCGCTGGCCTCGAGCAAGCCCCTTGATGCTTGCGCAGAACGTTCCGAACCGAGAGGTCGGTCTCGGTGCTCCTTTGGAATGTTGACGAGGTCATGGACCAACGCAGCGGCTCCGGTAAGGTCTGCGCTCGCGCCGGCTTCGGGGGCCAAGCGGAGTGCCCAGTCGTATACGCGGAGCACATGCAGCCTGTCATGAGCAATGTCGGAATCATCCGTTTGTTGGAGGACGAGGTCCCACAGCATCGAGTGACGAGGGTGGTCTTGGCTTGGTTCCGTACGCATGTCCGCGTTGTATCGCGTCTGCTCAGATCAAGGGGCATGGAGACGGTCGATTAGGCGCTGCGCAGACTTTGCGAAGTCTTCGGGTGCCAATCCAGTGAGGCACACCACGCCGTTGGCCTCAGTGGAGTCGAAAGCCTTCGGTCGGTAGGCAAGTGCGAAGACTGGACATGGCGCCGATACGCCGAGGCGTGAGTG
>Ga0160422_10001409_pt1 | contig 15053 bp, 11 predicted proteins | sample Fk160mmetaG_FD_108192 | JGI IMG/M metagenome (GOLD analysis project Ga0160422, IMG submission 108192) | Marine microbial communities from the Central Pacific Ocean - Fk160115 60m metaG | ecosystem: Environmental > Aquatic > Marine > Oceanic > Photic zone | place: The Central Pacific Ocean...
AGTTTTTGGTTTTGGTGGTGGCTTTAGTGCAAATTCTGATGCGGATATCCAGTGATATGCTTCCTCGCCATGTTTTAAAACTTCCAATTTTTTAGCTTGAGATACAACAACATTTTGCCCTGCAATGCAAACGGTGTGTACTTTTGGCTTCGGTGGAGCCATAGATTGCAATGCTTTAAGTAGTTCTGACATTCAACTCCTTCTCAAAATAATGCCATACACGAGATAGGCGTCTTTCACCAAGATAAACTGCATCTCCTGTTTTATTGGGGTATAGATATTGGTTATGATCTTTAACATTGGTTAAGTTATGTATTGCTGGTTTGTGATGTATGAATTTAAACCACTCATAATCGATCAATTTTTTGTTTGTGGGATCCAGCATACGATATGCCAATGCAAACACAACATCGGTGCTTGGATATTTGTCATGACAATTAATCAACATTGTTGTTTTCACTTTTGTCCAATTTTTCGTAATATATTCCGCAAATTTAAAAAACTTTTGTGCCTGTTTTGATTTACGGAAATACATCAAGCCATTGTAAATGTTTGGCAACTGATTTTTTATGAAAATTTGTCTATACGTAGTGTCTTTAATTGTTTGATCTCGATAATTTTTACAATCAACACTGAAAACAAGATCGTTTTGCCATAAGTGATACCACCACCAGTCAGTGTTGGTTGTCCAGAGCATGTCGGCCTCCAGTTTGATTGTGTGCGTAAAAGGGGTCATGTCAAACGCTTTCCATTCATTTGCCCATTTGGTTTTGTGTTCAGCACAATCGTCTTGTTTTAACACTTTGACCATATCAATTGCTTTGTGTTCGAATTTACTTTTTGCATCTGTGATCACACACACATGATTTTGTTTGTTAAATCTTTTAATGCTATTGGCAAGTTTTATGGACAATTCCACGTAATCGGTTTTGTCATTATTCTGTGCTAACCATAAAAATCCTTTAGACATTTGCAATCTCCTTATTCAAGATATGCACATCTTGATTTTCAATCCAGTCAATTTTATCTTGGTACCGCCATGCTATTCCTTTGTCTGACATTTTTAAAACTTTGCAATCAGGTGGCAGTGTTGATAACGCAAAAGGGAATGTGTTGTAATTTACAAATCCATTCAATTGCTGTAATGCAATTGCAAACACATAATCGTTGCGAAAATTTTTCGCATAAATCCTGTACATTTCATTGAAATAATGATAATATTTTTTAACATATTTTATCATGTCAAAAATTCTCTTTGCTTTATTTGTTTTCTTAAAAACAAATATAGTAGCCCATACCATTGGTATCATGGACCACACTCTTTGATGAAAAGTATTGCGTTGTGTTAGGTCATGTGCTTGGGTAGGAATTAAAAAATCGTACTTTGTGTTCATAAATTGAAGCAGATTATCTGTATAGCAGAAATAATCTATGTCCATAACCAATGTTGTGTCATAGGGCGACAGTTCATATGCCATATGTCTGTCGACATTGTTCCATTCTTTGCCTATTTTTGTGTTGCCTAATTCTGGCTCAATAAATTTGTAATTGATGAATCCTAACGGCCTCAAATTTTTGTATGTTTCAAAATTTGTTACTACCGTGATTTCTAATTTTAGGTTTTTCCTAATCAGTGCAACACACTTCTCCAATATTTTATGATATTGTGTGTGTTCTGTGTCAAAACAAAATAATAATATGCCTTTGGTCACTAGTCATCTTTCCGTTCAAATGTTTTGTACATCTGATGGTATGAACTGAGGCTTTCTTGATTTCTTTGTATTAGTTTTGATAGAAAATCCTGAGGATCTTTTATTTCAACAGGATTGTGGTTTGTGTCTAGTATGAAAAACGTGTCTTCTAACTCACTCAACGTTTTTACCAAACAGATAGTTTGTGGATCTGCACGGAAGATGTGTTCGTTGTAAACGATAATCTGCCGTGTGTTTGCTTTCTCGATAGCATTACGTTTTGCAATTGCAACATCGTAAGAAAGATCTGATTGTTTTTTTAGTTCGCCAATGTCCATACCACAATTATACAATAATTATGGCTGTTTTTCAACCGGTGAAAATTATTATGATGTACTGTTGCTTACTGTTGCAGTGGCACTTGGCGCTATTGTGTCTGACAAGCCCTGTGTGTCGTTAGGATTTAACGTTTTTAAAGTTGTCACAATCTTTGGTGTGTCTTTGATGTCTGCCGCAACTCCTGAAGTGTTAGGAGAAGTGAATTGTGTATCATTTGCACCATCTGTCGCTACCACTTTTACAGTCATTACGGTAGCTGATCCTACCGATGCATTTAATTTAGCAGAAATCTCAACTGTGTTTGATGTGTAATTTGAATTGTCCGATGTTAGTTTAATCAAAGTTGTGTATCCTGTTCCCAAGTCATGGAATCCGTTTGCAAGACCGTCTGTTGTAAGGGTCTCACCTGATCCTGATCTGGTTGTTGCCTGGGCCGCAATATCTAAGTTTCCGATCGCAGTTCCCATATCAATATATGACTGATCTTTTGGACTTGTACTAGCTTGAGTGGTACCTTGTGTGATTCTGACTTTGCCGCCTGCATTGAAAAAGTGTCTCATTGCATCAGCACTGGCATAAGTGATTGAAACTTCCTGTGTGGCTGATGAGTCCCAGCCTTCCGATGATGATGTAACTGTCTGCAGAGCCGATGAAGTGGTTAATGCTGTCGCAGATGTTGATCCTGCCGCTACAGAAGCCGCCAATGTTGCAAGGTCTGCCTCTAAGTTAGACTTAATTGCGATTTCGTCACCTGCCGCTACCGAAGTTCTTGCAGTCATGGTATCGTTGGTGTGATTTGCAATATTGTCGATTCCAGTCAAAAGTGTGTTAAATTGCGATGCCGTAATTGTAGTGGCGCTGTCATTGCCACCTGCCACTGTTGCTATGTGCGTTTGACCTAGACCGTATACTCCAGATCCAGTGCCTGCAAAGTGATTATACCCAAAAGGTGACGAGCTGTTGTTTACAAATATATTGTATTGCGCCGCTGTTATTGTATCGCCTGCCGCATATGCCATTTTATTTTACTCCAATTACGCATTCTGTCAATGCTGTGTTATCTGAGTATTTATCATTTATCAATCGTCCCAACACATTAAAGTGTGTGCATTCTGCCATGCTGGCCACACGTGCATCGCCGTTTCCGGCTGAGACAATTCTATCTCCTGCTTTTCCTGGGCCTTTAATTTTGACATAAACACGCCCTTTCAATGCTATCATAGGGTGTGATTCGTTGTTGCCCGCCTGTGCATTCATCAAAAATGCCGGTGAATCCGATACAACTCCAAAAACTGCATCGTCCAGTTCTTTGATACATTTTGTAACTTCTTCATTTCCACCAAGTATGACCACATCACCAGGTTCCATTTCTGTATCTGCGGCATATCTCTCAGCCAAATCCGCATATTGTGCCGATGTTGATGTTGCGTGAACAATGTTTGCCCGTATGTCCACCAGTGTCGCGGCTGATAGTTCGTCGTCTCCACCTCCGGATTTAAACGCTGTCCAGGCACCGCCGGCATTGCCAAATATGGTTGTTCCATCATCAGCAAATGTTTCATCCCATACCCAGTACAAGTCCTGCTCCGTGGCACTGGATGTTTCGCCTCTGTTTACTTTCAATCCAGTAAAATTAGGCATGCCACTGTTAGATGACACATTTCTGTTCAATTCTATTATGTTGTCCTCAACGGATAAAGTGGTTGTGTTGTTGATCACCTGCTCACCGTCAACAGTCAAGTTACCTTTTACCCTTAGATCCCCGACCGATGGGAGCTCCAATCTACCTGTGCTACCGTCTAGCGTCATCAGTGTTACTGTGTCACCACCATCGTTGACTGTGAATATTATGTCCTTGTTTGCAGTAGTTTGTGCTATGGTCAAATCGTCACTTGCCATTGTGAAAGTAACGTCAGATCCTGCGCCTAGTGTCAATGTCGTACCGTCAACCAGTAGGCCAAGTGTACCTGTGGATGTGTCATTTGCGTTTGATCTCAAATAGTTTGCCGCCGCAACTCCACCTAGTGCATCAGAGTCTGTCGCAGTTCCCCTAAATTTAACATCTGACACTGCACTGGATAACTGAATACCTTGTGCTACGGTTGAATATCCTGCTGTAATTAATGCCGCGGCCGCTGTTTCTGAAGAACTTGGTGTAAATGCTAAGTTTGAGACCACCCCAACAACTGCATCATTGGCAACCAATTTTAGAATTGATCTATTGACACCTGTATTGTCCTGAACCGTGTCAGGAATGACCTGTGTTACACCAGAACCTGCAACCGTTGTTGGACCAATCAAAGTCCATGCTGATCCATCATAGATGTAATATTGTTTGTTAGTAGTATCAAACCATTCATCACCTAACACAGCGTTGGTTGGTTGTGTGGTGGACGGTGTTGGCGATCCCACTGGTTTAAATTTTGATCCTGTGTAAACATTTAACTGATTGTTTGTTTTGTCATACCATAGCTGACCTTGTATCTTGTTAGACGGTGCTGATGTGTTATTGAAATTTTCCAGTAATTTTATTAGGTTTTCGTTGAGCTTCTCACCAAATCCTGCGTAACCTTTTCCTATTAGTGTTAGGTCTGTTGTAGCTGTATCGATCGTACCGTCGGCCAACGTTACAAGCAATGTTCCAAAGGTGTTGTTTATTTTATATGCCATTAACTTTTGTCCCTTATTTCTACCAATATGCTTATATCACCTAGCACGGTGATTAGTATCTCTAATAAAATATCTTTCAATGGATGATTTTCAATTGAATTTTTCAAAGTATCTATTTCCGCCGTAGTCAATTCGGTTGAGATGTTTGCATTGATCCAGTCAGCACATTCTTGTTTTGTTATCATTGGTTGTTGCTTCCGTTTTTAGCAAGTAAGTTTACTAATTCAACTTCACCTACCAGTTTCACCAAGATCTTTGACACTTCTGGATTCAGCCATTGTTGCATTGCTCCAAGTCTAGTACCATTGGCACGATTGTTTATTGGCTCTATCCAATATGCATCCTTATCAGCGTCTCTGGTCCACTGATCATTAATAAATTCTGTCACTTTCTCTTTTGTTGTCATATTTTTAAGTATATTTAACTAATTTTAATCTTTAATTTTTGTAACCTTTCAGCATAGCATCATATTTTGAACCAGCAAATGGTCTAACTACTGTACCTAACACTGCACAAAGAGGCTCGCCAACTAGTCGCACTAATTTTCCAAATAAACTTCCTTTTTTCCTACCGCCTATTTTGTATGAAATTTCAATGGCACGTTGTTTTGCGAATAATTTGGTAGTGTTAATAACAAATTTATGCCAAATATTTTTTGAATCTTTGTGTTTTTCCATGTATTCTACCAGTGGTATGGCCCATAACCAGTAGCCAATCTTCACTGCATCACTGACATTTTGTTGTGTCCACCTGTAGTCGCACTCAAGATCATTCAAGTCGATGTCTCCTTGCTGATAGAAGTATGTGCATATTACACGGGGATTAGAAGTATCCTGTTTGCCACCACATTTATATGTGTAGCCTGTATACACTTCAGTCCCTGCATCTGCTGTCGCCCATTCTTCTTTGACCGCTGGTTCAGTAATCACCCTATTATCGTCGTCGTTACCTGAGTCAATGGTGTCCACTGTTTCGTTTGGCGTACCATCCTCCCCGGGCGTTCCTGATGTTGCGTTTCCTGTAGCGTCTCCAAAAAGAGCATAATTTATGGTGAATATTATATCGCCTTGAAAAATAGTTTTCCATACTCCCGATACCTTAACATAGCCTGCCACTATATTTTTCCATGCCCCCGAAACCTTGGCATAAATCCTGTCTATTGTTTTATACTCTCCACCTGTCTTGAAATTTGTTCCTCCTTCAATGGTGAATATTAAAACAGCTAAGCCATCGCCGCCGTTCGTTTGCGATGCACCACCAACTGCTATTCCTGTCTGATAAAATCCACTTGTGGTTCCACCAGGCGTTACACCTGATCCGTCTTCGGCAGATCCACTGCTAGGAACCGTGTTTGATCCAGCCCTGCCACCAAATGCTCCTATGTCTCCTGTGTCTCCAGAACCACCCTTACCTCCGTCGGCACCTCCGCCTCCAGCACCTGCACCTGGTCCCGAGCCATTGTGATGAGCACCGTTTTCTCCCAGTGTGCCAGGGGTCCTGTCCGTTGCAACATTATTGTTTGTTCCTGTGCCTCCAGATGATAGACGTCCAGCTCCGCCGCCTCCGGCACCACCTCCTGCCACTGCAATGACCGATTGTGTGACTGCTGAGCCATCTGAAAAAATAGTGACGACCGTGGCTCCGCCACCGCCACCGCCTGAACCTGAAACATCACCGACGCCTGATGAACCTCCTTGTCCACCTGAAAATCCTGTTATACTTTTGCCATTTGTTCCGCCCTCAGCGCCGACGGCAGATGTTCCGCCTTGTCCTCCACCTCCGACCGTTACCGAAATATTTTTTACTCCAGCAAAAGAAGTCATGTCTAAATCTGTTTTGGTCACATAGTGTCCTGCTGATCCAACACCACCATCATTTCTATCTTTTCCACCTCCACCTCCGGCTCCGCCGTATAGGTGCATGGTCAAAAGTGTTGTACCCCTAGGGATCTCGGCTATTCTTACACCTCCCTCATAATTGAATGTTTTAGTGATTACTGGCATGGGAGATTACGCCTCCCTTTGGAACCAAAAGTCTCCGTTGTCACCATCACCTGATGTAGGTGCGGATGTCGAAACTGTTTTTGCGGAACCACCCCATAGGTTACCAAATGTTGCCACTTGTCCTATTGTCGGCACACTGGTATCACTTGTATCGGTCGTGGCAATAGCTGATCCGACTGCCGCCATTTCAATACCTGCTACCGTGAATATCCCTGAAGAATCTGTCTTAAGAACAACCCCTCTACTCGTGTTTCCATTTGTGGTTGCGTCAGAGTCTCTTATTATTTGTGAATAATTTCCGCCTTCTCCGGCCATCCATCTGTTAGTTCCAACTTCGTAAAATAATCTTGCATCATCTGTGTCACCGGTCTCAACAATCAAACCAGCGTCCACTTCAGAATTTCCATTGTTAACTTTAATGAATGCGTCATCGTATGTGGAAATTGCCGATGATGTAGCATTGTACTCACCCGAAATGTTTAGGTTACCAGTAATTGTTACATCACCTGTAATTGCCATGGCGCCTGAGGCACCAGTGATTGCTAATCTGCTTGTTTGTGTTCCGCCTGTGTTTGTCGAAATTGTAAAATCTTTGTTCTCAGATGTTTGAGCCAATGTTACGTTGTTGCTTGATACCGAAATGGTCAACTCTTGTGCATCACCGATAATCACTCCTGTGTCGTTGTCGACTGTTAATGCACCAACTGTGGTATCGGCCTCGTCAGATCTTAAAAAATTACCACCTGCAATAATCGAACTTGAAGTGTTACTTGTGCCTGACACATCCAATGCCGCGGAAGAAGTCGAACTACCTTCAAATACTGCACTTAGAGTGCTATTGAGAGTGATACCTGCTTTGATTGTGGCAAATCCTGTTTGTGATGCCGATGGAGTAAAAGTTTCTTTTGACAGGATTGCAACTCTCGTAGTGCCTGCATACATTGATGCAACAACTTTGTTACCACCTGAACTGGCAATTGTTTCAATTACAAAACCTGATTGTGTCTGGCCGGCAGTAAACGCTGGCCCTAATAGTTCCCATTCGTCATTGATCTGATGTGTTCGTGAATCTCCTGTGTAAACAAACACTTGATCATTTGTAGAATCCAACCATAAGTCTCCAATCGAAGGACTTGACGGTGCTGTCGCACTTGCTTGGGCTCCACCAGTTGGTTCAAATTGAGAACCGTTGTATACTTTCAATTGGCCGGTGTTGTTGTCGAACCATAATTCACCTTTCAGTGGTGAAGTTGGACTTGATGTGCTGGATGAATTTTCTAAAAGTTTTACTAGGTTTTCGTTTAGCAATTCACCAAAACCTGAATAATTTTGTCCAAATAAAGTTAAACTTGTCGATGTGTCAATAGTGCCGTCCGCAATCGTGGCAACTATTGTTCCATCTGTTTTGTTAATTGTGTACGCCATTTCGTTTTACTCCCTACTACCCTGCACTTATCTTTAATGTGCCTGAATCGTTATATAACTGTCCAGCATTGCTCGGATCACTTGTTGGTAGACTACTCATCATTACAACCGCACCATTTATAGTCAATCCATCATTGACCGTAACCTGCGCCGAGTCAGGAGAAGCTATGTTTGTAACTCTCAACTCATCACTAATTGTGACTCCTGTTGAATCATCCGAACTTATACTTGATCCCGAAAGTCTGATTGCTCCGGCGACCACTGCACCTGTTCCGGAAGGCGTGATGTTTATGTCGTCGTTTGATCTTCTACCTGAAATGTTGTTTGCACTAATCTGTATACCTGTCGTTAGCATTGTGGTCAAGGTTGCCGTGTCAATGAATGCTCCAGCATACGTGGTTCCTGATGCCCCTAAATTATATGTACTACCTGTGTCACCTTGGATGCTTTGTGAAGTTATCGTGCCACTAAAAGTAGTTGCACCCATTGTGCTGGTACCCGAACTTGTAATGTTTCCTGTCAAATCCCCTGTCACATCACCTGTAACATCGCCGATGACATCTCCTGTGATTGGACCAGTAAATGCTGTTGCGTTGATTGTGCCTGAGACATCTAGTTTTGTGGTAGGAGTAAGTGTTCCTATTCCAACCCTTGACGATGAACCGTCAATGGTCATAACTGTTGTAGTGACTCCACCATCGTTAACTTTAAATGTGATATCTGTGTCTGAAGTAACATTTGAAATAATTGCTCCAGTACTATCAACGGTCAGTGCAAGATCACTGTCTGCACCAACAACAACACCTCCGTCATTGGCTACCGTTATCACACCAGATGTTGTATCATTTGCGTTAGATCTCAGATAATTGGCCGCAGTCACTCCACCTAATTTGTCGGAGTCTGTGGCAGTGCCTTGGAATTTGACGTCTGATATATCTGTGTTTAGAGTAATACCTTTTTTGATCGTAGCGAAACCTGTAATTGCAGTTTTTGGGGTAAATTCATCTTCCGATATAATTGCAATACGGTTCCCGTCATTGAATATGCTTGTGATAACTTGCGAAGCATCTGCAGAATCGAGAATTGTATCAAAAGCAAAACCGTTTGTGGTACCAGTCGAGCTTGGCGGACCTACTAATACCGAAGTGGCACCATCATAAAAATATAATTGCTTAGTGTCTGAATCAATCCACATGTCACCAGCAACCAACGTGTTAGGTGCCGAGGACTGATAAGGAGCGTTTGCTCCAGCTGGTACAAAATTACTACCGTTGTAAATTTTTAGTATGCTGTTTGTGGTGTCATACCAAAGCTGTCCTGATATTGGTTTGCTTGGCGCGGAAGGATTACTGAAATTTTCAAGCAAGGCTAAAAAATTTTCTGCGATTATTTCTCCATAACCTGCATACCCTTTACCAATAAAACTTAAATCAGTTTGGGTGTTCAATACTCCATCGCTGACCGTGTATGAACTTGGTGTTGCTGAACTATTTGTTTTGTTTACTGTATACGCCATCTATTAGTATCCTGTGTTACTTCCTGATGTTGTTCCGCTGACTGTATTTGAAGTTGTCAATGCTGTGGAACTTGTTTCAGTAAATGTTGTTAAACTTTGTATTCGAAGTGTGTAGTCAATCTGTATTAATCTGTTCAGAGATTTTTGTACTGGGTGGAATATTACATGCGTCAACAATTTGTTTGTTGAGCCGTTTTCTGTGCCTTCCCAACTCTTCAATCCTAATTCATCAAAAACAAAATCACCGTTGAAATTGGTTGTGTTGTCAAAAGCTGATTGGCCCGTTGGTTCTCCGTAATCCAAAGTACATGTACAAACTATGTCAGTGAATTTGTTTCCTGCTGTATGCCTCACTTCCATTTTGTTTCTTGTTGTGTCTTTGTTAGTTGTTGAATTATCATCTATTACTTTGTAAAAAGTTTGATTGTACAGAGTGGCGTTTGAACCTGTGGAGTTTGGTGTTAGGTATGTGATGATACCTGTTGGATCGACTGATGTTCCACCATTTCCAAATGCCATTTCATGTATAAAACCTGTTGATTTATTTGCTAATGAATTTGCCAAAGCCTGTGACATGTTTTCGTAGTGGATTGCATTTCTTTTGTCCACCAACACTTCGCCAGATTCGGGATCCCAGATTTTGATGTGTCCTTCCATCATTACTCCGGAATGATCTTGAGGCTTCTTGGTCTCTTCTTTTTGTTCTGTTTGCTTATTTTCTTCAGTCATCCTAGTGTATTTATTCAGGTGCATTTGTTGGATCATCTGCTATGAAACGAGCCTGTTGCGTTGTACTTGCCTGTAAGCCTTTACCATTCGAAGGATTACCATCTTGGCCAGTGTACCACACCTGTCCTTTCTTATGTAGTATTTTAATTTGTGTCCCGGATGCTGGAGCAGTGCTTAAAGTCACCGCAGTTGTCGATCCATCCACCGAGTAGTTGATTGTAGATCCGTCCTCGCTAGTAAGTTCCAATCGTTCTGTATCTTTACGATTGCCGACTAATCGTTGGCCACCAATGAATATGTCTAACTCACTAGCGGAGGCTGGTGCTTGTGATAGAGCGAACACTGTTGTACTGCCATCACCGGTAAAGGTGTTAGTGTATATCGTGTCCGCGTAAGGGATGGTTTGAGTACCAGACGCATCTACCACTTCCGTGCCTGATCCATGCTCCTTAATTCCTGTACCAAGTGTTCCACGTCTTAATTGTCCCAACGTGTTACCTGATTTTGTAAAGTATTCGATTCTTTCTTTGTCAATAAAGACCACACCAGGCACGTTCGCTGAAGCGTTCGGCTCTGGTAATACTGTTCCGTCTTTCACTGTGATTGTTTTAATGCCTGCTGTCATATCTTGTGTTAGTGTTGTTGTTGAAGTTTTTGAAATACGTTTGTAGAAATTTCTGTTCAACATGTCTTTGAATATTCTAAATCCAGTGGCACTAACCGCAGAATCAACTGCAAAATATAATACATCCAACCTGTCTGAAGATGTTATAGTTTTTCCATTTATTGTAATTGTGTTACCGCTGACTGTGTAGTCACTAGACTGTAATAATTGTTCGCCGTTAAGCCAAACAAATGTGTATCCAGCGTTCAATGTGTCAAACCTTAGTTTAAATACTCCACTTGGTCTGCCTTCTAAAACTTCTCTTCTCTGTTTCATGCCTAAAGCGTTATTGAAAGTGGTCACTGTCAGTACATCACTTGCACTTAAAGAATAAGGAGTTGTAATTGCACTCGGCACTAGAACTAGATCAGCATCTGCGCCACCGTCAACAAAATATTGATGATCAACCAAAGTTGATATACAAATCACATCTGTTGCAGATGGAACATTGGCAGTGTTAAAATTGACATTTTGATTCCCTATATCAACTGTGTAATCTGCATTAAGAATTTTTTGGACACCATTTACAAAAACTTCTACCTGTGATGCTGAAGTAATTGTTTTGGCAGGGTCAACTGTAGAATCATCCTCTAATCCTGATACAACACCATAAGTGTATGTGCTACCATCCCCTAAGTAGTATGTGTTGTCTGGACCACGTAACATTCTGCCGTTCAATTCGACCAATGTCAAACCAGAGAAAGGTCCAATTGCTCCTGGAGGATAGGTCAAACTATATCTATTTGTTGATCCGTCGTACGTTACTGCTTCACTTCTTATACTTGCAAAACTTCTACTAGATGTTGCGGATTTATTAAATCCAGCTATCTGCACAAAAGCGTCGGCTTCTGGCGCTGTGTTGAAAGTCACCGTGATAGTATTAGCTGTAATTGATGTTGCATACGCTGTGGTCGGAACGCCATCAATAGTTACATATATGTCTGAAGACGTGGAGTCAAGGTTAAATTCTCCCCTAGTTGATGTTCCGAACGCAGTGGTACTTCCGTCCCCTGTGAAAGTGTTAAGTACTCTGTAATTTTCCCCAGATATAGCAAAGACCTTTGTTGATATCTCACTGTTATCTGCAGGAGCTGTGTCAAAGGTTATTGTCTTGTTGCCCACGTCAATGGTGTAATGTGATATTGTAGAATCCAAAGCACTGCCCTTTTGTATCACGCCATCCACTGTGACGGTTACCGACCCTAATGATCCTGGGAAATCACCTATGCTGAAAACTTTAGTTGTCCCGTCTCCCCGGTAATTCTTTTCACTAATAAACGGTACTCCAGATTCTGGAGATGTATAAACTTTAATGTCCACAGTGTCAAACATTTGACCAGGAACAACTTCTTCAGGGGCGTAGCTTGTATCAGGTGTGACAAATCCGTCGCCCTCTAACACAATGTCACTTGGTGCGTGTCCTAATGCAGATGTGAACAGTCCACCCTTGACAATGGAATCCAGTGTTCTATCATCTGCTGGTGTCAGCACACCATCATCATCGAAAGGAATAAATTCAACCAAGGCGTTAGCTTCTGGAGTTTCACTGATACCAAATGTGACTGTTGAGCCATCACCCCTAATTACATCGGGTAATTTTTTCCTTGTGCTGTCGTCCTGTGTTATGTAAACTTGAAATACTTCGGTGGATGCCGGTGCAGTGTCAAATGTATAATCGTTGTTGGTGCCATCTGCTCTGAATGCCTTGATTCTCGATCCACCAAATGTGTCGAATGGAAAATCATACCAGCCCGATTTGTCCCAGCCTGCCTCCTGAGAGAACAGCAATCCTGTCACTATTGTGCCTCCGTAGTCGACGCCCAACATCACTTGGTCTAATTCATTTCCAGGCATTCCTGAGCCAGGTGTGTAGAAACCTTTAGTTCTATCTGCCGCAGTAAGTCCTGTTTCGTTACCGTACACTTTGTATACGCTACCTATGTTGTCATCAAAATCTGTTGATGATGTGAAAGCATTTGTTACTTTGTACAGTTGATTTTTGTATCTCAGTAAATCATTGTAGGCATAACTTGTAGATGCCGCCCAGTCTATCACCCGTGACGTGCTTGATACCCTGTCAAATTTAATTGTGGTGTCGAAATCTCTTACTAGATCATTTTTAAGATTGGCATATGCTTTGGCCTTATCTGTTGGCGATGAGCCATCGTCAGTGCCACCTGATATCACAACCATAGGAGTGGCTGTGTAGTTTGATCCTACACCCGTTACCGTAATTTTTGTTACTTTGCCATCCTGTATTGTAGCAGTTGCAGTTGCCGATGTGCCAGATGGCGTTTCATACAATTTGTATGCTCCTGATTTTGTTGACGTTGGAGTAATTGTTGTGCTTGGTCCATAGAACAATCCACTAAATCCATCAAAGCTATATGTATTTGTTGTTCCGGATCCACCATTTTGACTATCCCAAATTTGTGCCTGTTTCTCGCTAGAAAATAAAGGATAATAATAACCGTTTGTACCTGATGTGCTTCCCCGGTTACTTGTTGCTTGTAACTGAAAAGGCCCAGTCGACGCCACCGTACCTCCAACTAAAGTCACTGTTGGCACCTTGGTATAACCTGATCCACTTTTTGTCACAGTAATCGACGCCACATATTTTTTATGATAGTCATTCCACATCTGCCATGGATATTCTGTAAGTTTGGCCGTATCTAAATTTACATTTAGTGGCCTAATTTTCCCAGTCGTCTCATCATAGAACACTGGATTATCAAAATCAGTAAATATACCATCTTGTGTTTCTAATTTGTCGTAACCAATCTTATACTCTCTTAATTTTGTGTGGAAAGGTTTAACTTCATTGATGTAATCTTCGATCCAATCATCAGTGCCAACTGTGTATGTTTTTCTTTGGTCTAACTGCCTTACTGAATTCTTAGCATTTATAAATGAAGTTTTAAACAACCAATTGACGTAGGTCTGTTCTGATAAAACCTTTCGAAGTCCTGTGAAGAATAAAGTGTTATACTCTATTGCCAGGTCATTTATGAAAAGGTCGTCCCTAATTGCAGTCAATATGTTTCTTGTTTCTATGCTTGGTTGCTGATCGAAGAAATTGTCATCAAAATTGTCAGCACCAGCGTACCCTGTTGCGTCCTGCGAATAGTCATAAAGTTTAGTGCTTAACCTAATTGTGCCGTTTTCAGTTCCAACATTTTTAAATCCTGTGGCAGTCTTCATAAACAATTTCCATCCACCTGTGTCGGCATTTGTTACCTTGACGTGTTTACCTATTTCAAGATCAAGTGAGTCAAGCTCATATTGGAAAGTTACTTGCTTGTCAATTGGTGTATTTTCGTCATGTACCATTTCATGGACAGCTGGATCTGTGCCATACCAATCTGTATAACTCCAGTATGCGGATGTGTTGTATGTTTGTAGTTTAGTTCTCGTAAATTCTGTGCCGTCCCAAGTATAGATTGCCCAAAAGTTATTAGCAGTTTCGTCTGCCTTGACCAAATACTTTACATTGCCTGAAAGTTCTTCAGTATTAAGATATGTTAATTCGGCATATGTGTCTACAGTTGCGTCCCACTCCAAGCTAGAAGCAGTAGGTTCAGGCTCCTTCGCATCAAGATTTGTTAAGTTGATCTGTCCCACTAGTTGATTTTTCTTAAGAACGCTATTAGCATAATCTATTATTTCTTTCAACGCGGCATATCTGTCCACATACCAGCTTTGTCTTGGCCTTACGTTGTTTCCGTATCTTTCATTTATTGGAGACTGAGGATCTGGCACAAGATCTCCTGTTGAGTTTGCACCAATCAGTGAGTCCCACCAACGAGTTTCAATCTTGTGTCCTGGTCTGTAGTCGGGGTCTCCCTCTCTGGCAAGTTTCCAAACACTGTGAGAATCTGCGTCAAATGTATTTGTTCTGATATCAACATTAAGGACGATGTCGTCGCCAACCAGATCATTAACATTGTAAATTTGTAATTTATTTGTATCAGTAATCGCATAATATTTGAAGTCAAAGGCACTAGGATTTCTGATTA
>Ga0160422_10001410_pt1 | contig 15043 bp, 12 predicted proteins | sample Fk160mmetaG_FD_108192 | JGI IMG/M metagenome (GOLD analysis project Ga0160422, IMG submission 108192) | Marine microbial communities from the Central Pacific Ocean - Fk160115 60m metaG | ecosystem: Environmental > Aquatic > Marine > Oceanic > Photic zone | place: The Central Pacific Ocean...
GCCCACCATGCGCTGGAACTGCGCCGGTGCCGTGTGACCCGTTAACCCGACAAAGCGAACCTTGCCCGCCGCGCGGTATGTCTCAATAACACGCAGCGCGCCATCATGACCCAACACCTCGTCTAAATTTTCCTCTTCATCAATGGCGTGTACCTGCATCAAGTCGATAACGTCAATGCCCAACCGCTCAAAGCTGTCCTCAATTTCTCGCTTGAGCTCATCGCCCGAGCGCTTGATGCACTTGGACGCAATAAACAGACCGCTGCGGTCGCGTTCCTTGAGCGCAACGCCTAACCGGCGCTCGCTTTCCTTGTAAGAGGACGCCGTATCGAGATAGGTAATGCCGCGATCAATCGCCCGATGCACAACCTCCACGGCCGCGCTATCGCTGTCGGCTAGGTTCCAGCACACGCCACCCAGACCCAGCGCGGTCACCTCAACGCCCGTCTTGCCCAATATTCTTCGAGGAATTGTCATGCTATGCTCTCCGTTTGCAGATGGGCGTACAACAAAACCCTATTCGCGTCCCCCTGTCAAGCGAACCGCCTGCGCCTAGCGCGATCGCGGCTGAGGACCCATTCAAGGCATGTAACACCTGCTGCCGCCAAGTATCTATCCCCGTCCGGCCAGCGTCTGACTAAACGCTGCGCTCGACGTCTCGGGATGCCATTTCTCATTGGGGTTTTGACCCGCCTCGTCATACAGATACTGCTCGTAGCGGCACAAGCGGCCGTTATGGCGCAGACCGCCGTGCGAAAAGTTGATGCCAAACGTCAGCTCGGGCGCGTCGACCCGGTGCGGGGTCAGCAAGTGATTCCAGAGCAGGACGTCGTCGCCAACCTCGTACGAGAGCACGTCACCCCCCGACATACCTTCCGGCATGATCTGCTCTTTTCTACTCTGGGTCGCCCGCTCCAGCGGCACCCAGCGATCGGGGTCGGAAAATCCGTGAAACACCTTGCGCCCGCGCACGTTCCAAAAGAGCACGTTGGAACGGTCCATATGATAGCCCGTACTGGTATTGGGACCGGAAACCCGAGCCAGCGCATAGCATCGATCCCAGGTGAAGCCATTATCGAGTAAGAAGCACTTCCACAGGTTCAGCACCTCTTCGGTAAAGCCGGCAAAGAGATCGCCCGGCCTATCGAGCAGTGTCACATCGGGAAAGCGAAACTGAAACGAGGTCTCCATCAGCTCGTCAGACGACATGCCACGAAACTGCTCCATGGCATTTCCTCCGTCTCCGGTCTTGCGCATCTGGCCGGTGATTCCCGTTGTGCGCTCTTCGGCAACCAATCGCTCGACAATGTAGCGCGTAGAGGGAAATGTGAACGAGAAGGGCACGCACGCCCCGGCCATTAGAAAGTTGACGCGCGCGTCCCACTTATGCTGGAATTCCGTCGCCGTCGACACGGTCTTATGCATTGCTATAGTCCTTTTCTTACTGGAAAAACGACCATCGCGCATAGGCCTACCCTTCGCCCGTCCATCCTACAGCTCCCGTTCAATATCCGACCGCGTTAATCCAACAGCTCCAATGCACGCCGCTCTTCTGTCTTTATCTTCCCCCAGGATAAGGGGTCAACCAGAGAAGGCGGGCCTGTCATCTCCCAGTAGCGGTAGTTGACGCGCTGCTCTACTTGGGCTTCTACGTGATCTTCCAGAACTGCGAAGAAGTCAATACCCGTCAGCTGCTCTACGTAATCGATGGAGGTGACATACTCGTCAACCGACCTGCCAGGATCCTCACTGGGAACGACGAAAGCCATGCCTTCAACGTTGGGCTCGCGAATGTTTAAGATAATTTTAAAATAGGTGTCTGAAACGCTGAGAGACGAGTCATCCCTTGGCACCAAACCCGCAACCACGATCAGCGACTTATTCTGGCGGGCATATTCCCGGGTCAAGTTCTCCAGCTCCATTCCAATCCGCACATTGAAACCTGCGACTTGTCGACTGAATTGGGATAGAAAAAAAGATTGGGATACCATCAAACTAGACCCAAAAGCCGAGGATTTGTGCTCACGACCCAAAACCCGGACTACCTTGCTGACTTTGAAGATAATCCATTCAACCTCTTCGTTTTCTTCGCTGTAAGAAAGGGAGTATCCCACGTCGTTAACAACTTGACTACCGGAGTCCCCGATCGGAAAAAAATCGCTCAGCGCTCTGTCATCTAAAGGCACCTCTCGATTGGGATCTGCGGCTGCCGCTTTAAAGGCGCTTTCAAAAGCGGCGTTCGCAAGTTCGGGAGACAAGAAAGACTGACCAGCTAACAGGCCTTCATGGAAGTGGTATCCTCCATATCGATCGCTGTGATGGTCATGCCCTCCTTGGGCGTCCAAGGCACCATTGTGTGACCAGGCAGTGCGAAAACACATCAACAACAGCGCACTGACAAAGAGCCCCAAGTGAACCCGAACGCTTCGTAGGAAAAGATACATACGAATATCCTCATTATTCAGATCGACCTTATCTTCAGTCAGTGGCGGCAAAACCTGCCGCACGAATGATGGTGCAATTAGGTCAAAAATATCTCGCTAACCGGCTGAGAGAAAGTGAAAATCTCGCTAAATTATCCAGTAATGAAGAAAATTCCCAATCGTTCCAAGTTTAGTACAATCCCACGCAGACAGAGCCTATACAGACGCGCCATCTACCTACAGATCAACCGGACGATCAATCGGACGCGATAACCCCCCGTGCAGGTAGGGATCCTCTTCGCGCGGCCAGCGCATTTTGTAGTGTGGACTGCGCGCACGCCGGTAGCCAGCATTGTAGTAGGTGCTCGTGGCTAGCCACGAAAGCAATCGGTCTTTCAAATCGGCGCGCAGTGCGCCGCATTCGGGCCGGTCCCACAGATTGTGGAGCTCGTGCGGATCCTCCTGCAGATCGTACAGTTCGCCGGCTTCTTGGCCGATATAATAGACCATCTTGTGGCGCTGCCCCCGCATCATGATCTGATAGTTGTCCTCGCAAAAGACCCACTCGCGCGGAACAAAATCGTCGTCCTTGCCTTCCCAGTACGGCTGAAGCGGACGTCCTTCCAAGTAGGTCGGCACGTCGAGGCCGGCCGCCCTTAACACGGTCGGTCCCAGGTCCATCAGCGAGGCCAGATCCTCCGTGTGCTGACCGCCCAACTCGGCTACACGCCGGCCGTCGCGCACGATCATCGGCACGTGCACGATGGGATCGTACATAAGCCACTTGTAGGCCATCCAGTGGTCGCCGAGCAGTTCGCCATGATCGGAGCAAAAGACCAGCAAACTGTTTTTGAGATAGCCCATTTCTTCCAGCCCGTCCAGTATCTGACCCAGCTTTTCGTCGACCGTCGTGATCTTGGCGTAGTAGTGTCGCCGCATGCGATCGATATCCTCTTCCGTCGGCGAGTACATGTCGATCACCGACTCGTGCCCTGTCGTCGCGTGCATCTGACGGTGGGCCTTGTGCTGCGGCGGTTTTTCCTCGAGCTCGCCTTCGCGCATTACCCGCTCCGGCAGCGTGCGCTCCTCGTATTGATCTAGGTGATGCTGCAGCGGATCCCACGGCTCGTGAGGGCCAGTAAAGCCCACCTGTAAAAAGAAGGGCTGTTGGCCCTGGTAGTCGCGAATCCAGGCCAGCGCCGAGTCGCCTATAAACACGTCGCTGTGAAACTTCTCGTCCAAGTGCCACGGCACGCCCTGATATTTGGACAGCCAATTGGGGTCGGTCTTGTTGCGGTCGTTAGGACGCCGCACGCCGTGTATGCGCATAAAACGCCCCCAATCGTCGTCGGCCCCGCCGTTGTCGAGCGTCTTACTAGTCGGGTTTTCAACGATGACGCGCTCGTGAAAACCGCCCGCTACGTCGCGCGGCTCAAAGTGCATCTTGCCGATGTTGACGCAGTGATAGCCGCCTTCGTTGAGATCCTGCACCCAATTACGATGTGCGCCCCACGCGTCAAATGAGTAAGCGCCCGTATTGTGCGGATACATACCGGTAAACGTAGCCGCACGCGAAGCCACACAGGTCGCCCCCGGACAGTAGGCGTTGCGAAAGGAGAGTCCCTCGGCGGCAAGTCGATCCATCGCCGGCGTTATCATGTGATCGTAGCCCCAGGCGCCAATGGTATCAAAGCGCTGCTGGTCGGTCATGATGAGAATTATATTGGGCTTAGACACGGGTATAGCACCAACCTGTTATGGGTGATTGAATTTGTTGCGAAAGAGACGGCCTTCGGGCGGTGAACGCACGTCTAAATAAAAGAAAATTTCACCGCGTCGTAGCGCAGTCTCTGCTGCGGATCTCGCGCTCGGCAATGTCCAGCGCGGCGGGCGTGTCCGCAGCCAAGCAGTAGCTGTTAATTGGATAGCCGCGCAGCACGGACCCCTTTTGAAGCAGCGCCGGGAAGAGATCCTTGCCAAAGTCGAAAAACGCGGCGGGCGGAATATCGTCCAAAACCACTGGATCTACGACATAAACGCCCGCATTCACCCACGGAGAAACAAAGCTATCCGCCACGGCGCTCTCCGTAAATTTTGCGACGCGCATCTCCTCGTCGCACTCGACTCTTCCGCCTGCAATTTGTGAGTGAAGATCTATTTCCCAATGGAACAGAGCCATCGTCAAGGCAGCTCCCGAAGCCCGATGGGAGGCGACCATATCTGCGATATCGAAACCTAGCAGATTATCGCCGTAGACCAACAAGAAGGGCTCCGTCCACTCGGCTTCTAAGTTTTTAACCGCGCCGGCCGTGCCCAAGAGTTCACGCTCGTGCGAAAAGCGAATATCGAGATCCGCATACTGCGAGCCCTTAACTGCGTCGCGAATAGACTCGGGCTTGTAGTGAAGGTTGATCCAGACCGGAGATATATCGTGTGCTACGAGCCACTCGAGCGTGCGCAGCAGAATGGGCCTGCCGTTGATGGCAATGAGCGGCTTGGGCAAACCGCTCACCCGCGCGGCAATCCTCGTGCTCTTACCAGCGGCAAGAACTAACGCCTTCACGAGTCGAAAACCCTTTCGCGTATAAAGGCTTCCATGGTCTTGAGGCCCTCGACCAACGAGACTCGCGGTTCCCACCCCACGCTTTTAGCCAGCGTAATATCGGCCAAGGTCTCTTGGGCCTCTTCGGGAAAATCGGGTTCGTGATGAGGAAGAATATCGACGCCCAACAGGTGGGATATGTGCTGGTAGATGTCCCGAATTGAGTAGTTGACCCCGCTGCCCACGTTAAATACATTGCCGTCGGTGGGGCCCCGTTGCATGCACATCTCGTGAAAGTCGTTGACGTCGTCAACGTGAATAAAGTCCCGGCGCTTCTCCCCCGTTCCGTAGATGATCGGCGCCTCGCCTTGTAAGAGCTTCATGATAAAGGCGCTCATAACTGGCGGAATCGTGCGCCGATAGTCCTGGCGCGGCCCGTAGACACAGAAGTAGCGAAGCGCCGTCATGGGCAGCCCGTGTGCCTGCTCAAAACCAAGTGCAAAAAGCCGTTCCGCCTGCTTGCTGAGCGCGTAAAAACTCTCTGGCGCCTCTTCTGACTCCGGCGTCGGCAGCGCGGTGCTGCCCTCATACAACGCGGAAGACTCGGCGTAGACCACCTTGCCAACACCCGTTTCATGCGCAGCCTGAAATACGTTCGCACTGCCGGTAACATTGATATCAGCCGTTTCGACCGGATTCTGCTGGCAGTCCGTTATGCAGTTTTTAGCAGCTAGGTGAAACACGACATCGACGCCGGAACATATCGAGCGTAGCGCGCGATCGCGAATGTCCATTGCATAGAATTCAACCCCATCGGGAATTTGCGACTCCAGACCGTAAGCTAGGTTGTCGACGCCAACTATGGTATGTCCCTTGCTCAGCAGGCGGTCTGCCAGATTGCTGCCTATAAAGCCGGCACAGCCGGTGATGAGAACGCGCATCGGTTACTCACTCCGTTGTGTTGAGATTGCACTCAGTCTGCCGATAGAAAAAACAAAGACTCGGCAAAGACGGATCTATCCCGCTTCGCTGTCTTCTGCCGCATCGTCGTCACCCTCTGCTTTGTGATCTCCCTCTTCCACTTCAGCATCCTCATCCTCAGAGGCGGCATACTCATCGCCATCAGCCACATCCTGTAGCAGCTGAGCAATGCGCTGGTTTGAAGCAATCAGCTTACTTCGCTCCATAAAAAGCACGTTGCGATAGATCAGACTGGCCAAGACGGGATCTTCGCTGAACTTCGGCATCAGAGTGCTACGACTAATCGCAAGGGTCTTCACATCTGTTTGGGCGGTCACCGTAGCCAAACGCCGTTCGCCCGTCAGCATGCCCGCTTCACCGATAATAGTTACGGCTGTTTCCGACAGCAGGGGCGAGCCATCGGCAGCATCAATTTGCACGCGCCCAGAGAGAACAATGAACATCTCCTCGCTTTTTTCGCCATGCTTACAAAGCGACTCACCCTCCTCAAACGTGCGCGACGAACAAATTCTTAACACCTCACGTATATGAGCCGCTCGACAGTCGCGGAAAATAAAAAGCTTCTGTAGTATCGTTTGTAGAGAATCCAAGATCTGCCTCTCAGACCGCGTTGCGGGGACGGTCGTTTAATGGAATTCCTGCTGCCAACTCATTAAGATAGAAACGATATCATTTCACAAGCAAACAGGAGGCAGCATGGCCAAGCCTAATGACACAGCATATAAAAACGCTGAAGCGCGCAGAACTCGCCACGCTTTTTCCGCCGGCCGCGGCCGCGCGCTAGCCTACGATGCGCTGGCGGATTGGACGGTGCTACACAAAGGGGAAAAACCGATTGCACGCCTTTTCCACGTCGCTTATTTAGCCAAAACGCGCAGACAAAAGCCGCGACCTGTCACTTTCGTCTTTAACGGCGGACCCGGAGCCGCTTCGGCTTATCTCCACGTAGGTGCTTTAGGTCCGCGGCGGGTGGTCTTCAACCGCGACGGCTCGCTGCCGCCCCCTCCAGCACAGCTGAGCGACAACCGCGAAAGCTGGCTGCCCTTTACCGATTTAGTCTTTATCGATCCCGTCGGCACCGGCTTCAGTCGAACGATCCCCGAAGAGAGCAACAGCGAAGACGGGGTCAAAGCAGATGAGAAAAAGAGAAATACAGAGTTCTGGGAGGTCGAACGCGACCTGGAATCGCTGGGCGAATTTATGCAGCAGTTTCTCTCGCGGCACCAACGTTGGACGGCCCCCGTCTTTATCGCCGGCGAAAGCTACGGCGGCTTCCGCGTGGCCAAGCTGGCACGCCTCGCGCAGGAGCGCTACGGGATTGGTCTCAACGGAGCCATTCTTATCTCGCCAGCGATTGAGTTCGCCTCAATTCTCGGATCTGACTACGATTTGATGCATTGGGTTGAGCTCCTGCCGACAATGGCAGGATCCGCCTTCCATCACGGGCGCGGCACTGGAGAAAACGCACAAGCCGCGCGGGGTTTGGCCGAAGAATTTGCCCAGGGAGACTACCTGCAGCTGCTCGCCCGAGGCACTTCCATGCCCGAGGCCCAACGCCAGCGCACCATCAGCCATATGGCGCACTTAGTCGGGCTCGACGAGGCACTAATCGATCGCGCCGGGGGCCGCATCCACAGGGTCGTATTTGCGCGCGAGCTGCTGCGCAACAAGCGCCGCTACTGCGGAATCTACGATGCGTCGCTAACTGCGGTAGATCCCTTCCCCGATCGCATTTCCTACGAGGGACCCGACCCCACGCTAGCCGCCATTGACCGGCTGTTCCGCGCCGGTATTAACGCACAGCTGCGACAGCATCTCGGCGTTGACACGCCGCTGGAGTACGAGCTGCTCAGCGGCGAGGTCAACCGCCATTGGAAGACAAAAGACGCGCGCTTTATCCGACAGCAAATTGGCTCGATGGACGATCTGCGCTACGGCATGGTACTCAACCCACACATGCAGGTGGCCATTAGCCATGGTCACTTTGATATGGTGACCCCCTACTTCTCATCCAATAGAATCATTCAACACATGAAGCTCGACGAATCGCTGCAGTCAAACCTACACGTCAGACATTACGACGGCGGACACATGTTCTACTCGTGGGACCGCTCACGCAAAGCCTTCGCTCGCGACATGCAGAGCTTTTACGCGCGGTCAGTGGGATAGGCTATAGCTCAGCGCTCGAACATAGCGCGCGCAAATGTCTCCCCGTCAAAGGGCTGCAGGTCATCGACGCCTTCGCCGACGCCGATCAACTTAACAGGCAGATCCATCTCTTTCCTCAGCGCCACGACTATGCCGCCTTTAGCCGTACCGTCCAGCTTGGTCAGAGCGAGACCGCTCAACTCGGTGGCGTCGTTAAACTCGCGCGCTTGGGATAGGGCATTTTGACCGTTAGTCGCGTCTAAGACGAGCAGCGTCTCGTGCGGAGCCTGCGGATCCTGCTTGGCCAGCGAACGGCGAATTTTCTTTAACTCTTCCATCAAGTTGGTCTTATTCTGCAGTCGACCAGCTGTATCCACCAGTAGCACATCGACCTTGCGATTGCGAGCCGCGGCCAGCGCATCAAAGGCCACGGCGGCCGGATCGGCCCCCTGCTGTGCGCGAACGATGTCGACACCCGCACGCTCGGCCCACACGTCTAGCTGAGCCACCGCCCCGGCGCGAAACGTATCGCAGGCGGCGACCAGAACCTTCTTGCCTGCGTCGGCATACTGCTTGGCTAGCTTGCCCACCGTCGTCGTCTTCCCAGCTCCGTTGACGCCCACCACAAGTATGACAAAAGGCGCGACGGGTAGCGAATCGGCGCCTAGCGGCAGCGCGCCATCCGAGCCCAACGCTACAACTTCGGCCAACTGCTCTTGTAACATCCGCATAACGCCTTCCCCATCACTGACTTTTTCCGAGCGCACGGCGTTGCGCAGTTCTTCAATAACCTCGACGGCTGTATCGAGTCCGATGTCGGACTGTATCAGAATGGCCTCAATCTCGTCTAACATCTCTTCATCGACGCGGCCCCCAATGGGCACGACCGCTGCGATCTTATCGTGCATCGCATCGCGCGTCTTGCCCAGTCCCTCTTTTATTTTATTTAAAAAACCACCTAACATAGACCGACTCTCTGGTGTGATACTGCGTGACGTTCGTAGCAAATCCACGCGACGGAGCTTACTGTAAGGCTCACACGGCAAACCCGTTGACCGACTCACCAACGCGAACCACTATAGTACCTGAGTTGCGCATCTTGTCAAGAAGTACACGCACGGCAAATCATTTATAGACATAGCTTTACACCGTTTTCAAAAGTGGCGTCAACCTTGACTTCTGGCCTGTTACTGCCTAGGTTCTTGCCTCTCGTAATAGGAGGTATTTCCGTTGCAAATACCCATTTCTCGTGCCTTACGGTGCCTCTGCACAAGCATCCTGCTGTGCGCGCTGTGTGCGTTGCCCACTGCCAGCGCTGGTGAAGACGCATTTATGCCGGTCGACCAGATAAAGCGCGGCATGAGCGGCTATGGCCTGAGTGTTTTTCAAGGCGTGAAAATCGATACATTCGGCGTGAAAATACTGGGAGTTATGCAGGATGCGATCGGCCCGGGACACGATCTCATACTGGCTCGCCTGTCCGGAGTCGGCTTGGATCACACGGGCGTTATTAGCGGCATGAGCGGTAGTCCTGTTTATGTAGAGGGTCGTCTCGTCGGCGCTATTGCTTACGGCTGGACTTATTCTAAAGATCCGATTGGCGGCATCACCCCCATCGCGCCCATGCTCGATGTCGTCCAGCGCAAACCTATCCCAAAGTCGCCCGATACTGCGCACCAATCCATCGACTTTTCTCCTTCGGGTTTGTCTGGCGATGCGCGCCTGCCCCAGCAGGCCACGCTCAAGCGGCTGTCCACGCCTGTGGCACTCACCGGTTTTTCCGGTTCAGCCAGCAGCGTTTTGCAGCAGGCGCTTGCTCCGTTTGGGATGGATGCCGTCTCAAGCTTGGGAGGCCACGCAGAAACAGTGGACGTTCCCTTTAAAGCTGGAGCAGGGTTGGGCGTGCAGCTGATCAGCGGTGACCGCAGCGCCACCGCCGTGGGCACTTTGACCTGGACCGACGGGGAGCGCTTTGTCGGCTTTGGCCATCCCATGATGCACATTGGATCCACCGAGATGCCCGCCACCAGCGTCTACGTGCACCAGATTATTCCCAGCCAGATCAACTCGTTTAAATTGGGCAGCGCCGTGCGCGCCTTAGGTACCGTATATCAGGATCGACAAGCCGGCATCGGAGGACGCATGGGGACAACCTCAGCTATGCTGCCAGTCACCGTAGATATCACTTCGGGGAGCGAAACTAATCGCACCGAATTTTCCGTTATTCGCCACCGCGACATGACGCCTATTCTGGTGCGGTCCGTCCTTATTTCTGCCATGGAGTCAGCTGAAAAAATTACCGGCGACGCCGCGCTGAGCCTGCGGGCTACCATAGCACTGCGCAACGGACAAAGCGTAGAATACGAGCAGTTTTACAGCGGCTCTTCCGCTGCGCTGGTCGCCTCTGCAGAAGCCGTGCAGCCCATGGTCGCGATTGCACGGAGTCCGTTCACCGGTATTGAAGTAGACTCGGTCCACTTTGCCGCCGACGTGCGTGAGCAACTTAGCCAAGCGCGCATCACGGGTGTTCGCCTGTCCAACGCACAGCTGCGAGCTGGACAGCAATACGAGGTGAGCGTAACACTGCAGCCCTACCGAGCAGCTGCGTTTGAACAGCGCATCGCATTCGCAATGCCCCCAGACACACCGCCCGGCCCACTCTCGATCGTAGCCAGCAGCGGTGACTTGGCGCGGCAGCTCGACCGAGCGCGCCGTCCCGATGCATCTGTTCCACGCAGCGCAAGCGAACTCCTCGAACAGATGCAAGAGCCCGGGCGCGCAGACAATCTAGTCGTCGAGGTGATCCAGCCACAGTCCGGTCTGACCGTCCACGGTCGCGAGTTTCCCTCGCTGCCTCCATCGGCACTCAGCGTGTTGGGCAGCGAGTCTTCGGCTGGTCATCTCGGACCGGTCAGCGCACGCGTCCTAGTCCGCGTGCACCAGCCCATGCGCTATGCTCTGACCGGACAACACGTGATCCAGGCGACGATTACACGCCAATGAACGGAGAGAACACACACATGAAACAGGCAATCCTAGTGCGCGCGCTACTCGCGTTGCTCCTGGCGGCACCCGTCAGCGGTGAGCGCCACAGGGTTTGGACTCAGTTTGGCTACGACGCACTGATCGACGGCCGAGCACACGGCGTCTCTATCACAGCAAACGGCACGCTGCGGCCGGCAGCTGCTCTAGACAGCTTTTCCACCTTTAACGCTGAGCGCGTCTGGAGCTTGGCGGAAGACGAGACCGGCACGCTGTATGCAGCTACCGGAGACAACGGTCGCCTTTACGCCATCGATGCGCAGGGAAACAGCACCCTGCTCTTTGATTCACCGGAGATCTCCCTGCACAGCTTGGCTTTAGACGAAGAGGGCACACTGTACGCTGGCAGCGCACCAGATGGGATTATCTACGCGATTCCTGCAGGAGGCCAACCCACCGTCTTAGCACATACCGGTAGTCACTACGTATGGGACTTAGCCCTAGACGATCGAGGCCATCTGCACGCAGTTACTGGTGAACCAGCGAGCGTGCTGCGCGTCGCAGACGGTGGCGCGATTGAAAAGCTTTTTGAGCCAACCGACCGCCACCTGATGACAATGCTCTTTACCGACGGCGCGCTGTATGCTAGTAGCGCACAAAAAGGCCGCATTTATCACATAGAAAGAGACCGCGGTCGCCTGCTTTTTGAAGCGGTTGAGGAGGAGATAAACGGGCTCGTACTCGGCGATGATGGTGCGCTTTACGCCAGCGCCATCGGCCACAGGAATGGGGATGAAAGCGACCCCGTCCCATCGGCCATATACCGCATCACGCCCAACGGCGCAGCGCAACGCTGGTGGAGCGACAGCCACGTCCTCCTGCGCGATATAGCGCCAGCCGACGAAGGTTTGTTGGTAGCTACCGACGAAGGGCGCGTGCTGCACTTGGACGCACAGGGGCACCCGGGATTACTAACGCAGGACGAAAACTTCCGTATCAGCCGCATGCTGCAAACGGCCGATGGAGCGATCTACTTAGCAGATGCCCATTCAGGTCAGCTCAGGCGACTCGGCACAGACTCTGCAGAGGGACATTATGAATCGCGAGTTGAAGACTTTGCTAGTCATACGAGATGGGGGCGCGTAACTTGGCGCGGCAGCGGCGTCCAGCTGGCAACGCGCAGCGGCAACAGCCCCGAGCCGGACGCCACGTGGAGCGCCTGGTCCGCGACGCAGCGGGAGAGCGGACTTATTATTCGGAGTCCAGCCGCGCGCTACTTGCAGTACCGTGTTGAACTGGAAGGAAACGATGCCTACCTCGAGCATATCGCGCTGCACGGACTGCGCGCCAATTTGCCGCCGCAAATTGCTTCGCTGGAAATCCAACCCTATCGCACACAGCAGAGAAGCAGCAATCAGCAACAGCAGCAGGCCTCCCAGCAGCAGCGCAGCGGAAAGGCCACACAGACACGCAGTCTCTATCGCCTGCGCTGGCAGGCCAGTGATCCCAACGGAGAAGAGCTGCTATACGATCTCTATCTGCGCGGCGAGGGACAGACGCAATGGAAAGAGGCGCATAGAAACGAGGAGCGCACCTCCTTGCTGTGGGAAACGGCAACGATGCCCGAAGGGTGGACACAGATCAAATTAGTCGCCTCAGACCGCGGAGAAAATCCACCAGAAGAGGCGTTGTCAAGCGAGTACGTAAGCCCGCTTTTCGCCATAGACAACAGTCCGCCACGCGTCGAAATTGACGCACACGTGAAGGGTCGAGACGTACAGGTACACATCGATGTAAGTGATCGCATATCGGCTCTAAAAAAAGTGCAATATAGCGTCGACTACGGCGACGAGGAGTTCACCGTCGCCGCCGCGGACGGTGTATACGACAGTCGGGCCGAACGGGCCCAGTGCACCCTATCCAACTTGGCCGTCGGCGAGCACGTGATCGCCGTGCAGGCGTGGGATGCACTAGACAATATCGGCACCCAGCAGATCATCATTCAGATTGACTAGGCAAACGTGCAATGAGTGACCACGAAGCATATATGCAACGCGCGCTGACTCTGGCGCGACGCGCGCGTGGACGCGCCAACCCCAATCCCACCGTGGGCGCCGTCGTCGTAAACGGGGGACGCATTGTGGGCGAAGGCGTCACCAGCCCCGTTGGCGGGCCGCACGCCGAGATCAACGCCTTTGCCAAGGCGGGCAAAAAAGCGCGTGGCGCGACGCTGTACGTAACTTTGGAACCCTGCGCCTTTCAAGGGCGCACGCCTCCCTGCTGCGACGCAGTAATCGACGCGGGCATACGGGAAGTACACTGTGCCTTACGGGATCCTGATCCACGCGTTGACGGACGCGGCATCGCCCACATGAAGCGGCACGGAATCACCGTTGAAACAGGCCTGCTGAACAAACAAGCGGCCCAGCTACACGCTGCCTATATCACACATCGTACCCAGCAGCGACCGCACACCATTCTCAAACTGGCGCAAACACTGGATGGGCGCATTGCAGCGCGCGGAGGTGATGCGCGCTGGATAACTGGCGAGGCGTCGCGACGACACGCCCATCGATGGCGTTCATACGTGGACGCCATTGCAGTCGGAGCCAACACGCTCCTGTGCGACAACCCGCAGCTAAGCGTGCGCCACGTGCGCGGCCGCAGTCCGCGCCCCATAGCGATAGACGGTCGACTGCGCGCCCATCCCAACGCCCAACTCTTTGCTAGACCAGGCGCCGTGCTAGCCACCAGCCAGCGCAGTCCGGCTGCCAAGCGACAGGCTATTGCTGCAGCGGGCGCGGCCGTTTGGACCTTTCCCACGCGCGGTGGGCGTATCGACCTAAGCGACTTTGCCCGGCGCGCCGCCGAAGAGCACATTACCAGTCTAATAGTCGAAGGCGGAGGCCAGCTTGCCGCCGCCTTTCTGCAGGCCCAACTAGTAGATCAGGTACACATTTACCTCGCCCCTCGCATTATGGGCGAAGGGGTTGCAGCCATCGCCGACCTGCGCATCCAACGCATTGCAGACAGTCTGACGCTTAGGAATGTGCACACGCGCAAGCTGGGTGCGGATCTACTCTACACAGCCGAGGTAGAATACCCGTGTTCACAGGAATCGTAGAAGAAATAGGCCACGTTCGCCATATCACCCGCCAAGGGGAATTCCAGCGCATGCAGATATCGGCTCAGCGCGTCTTGGAAGACGTCAAAATGGGCGATAGCATTAACGTGGATGGCGTCTGTCAAACCGTTGTCCACTTTGACGCGCAGAGCTTCAGCGTAGAGACTGTATCCGAAACGCTCTCCCGCACCACTCTCGGGCAGTTTCAAAGCGGTCGACCCGTCAACCTAGAGCGCGCTTTATGCCCCGGAGATCGACTGGGTGGACACATCGTGCAAGGACACGTCGACGGCGTGGGACACGTCGGGTCTATGCAGGAACGACAGAACGAGTGGCGCATCCAGATTACGGCGCCCTCTACCCTACAACGCTACATTGCAGAGAAGGGATCTATCGCGATTGACGGAACTAGTTTGACCGTAGCCCATCTGAGCGACGAGGGGTTTACGATTTCCGTTATCCCCCATACATTTGACTATACTATCCTCAGCCAGCGGCGCGTCGGCGACGCGGTCAATTTAGAGGTCGACGTAATCGCCCGTTACATAGAGCGTCTGCTTGCCGGCGGCGCAGGTTCCAACGCCGGACTAAGCTTCGAATCATTGCGCAATATGGGATATTAGCATGCCAGATTTTAACAACATAGATGAAATCGTAGAAGACCTGCAAAACGGCCGCATGGTCGTCGTGGTCGACGAGCGAGTCACAAGCGGTGAAGGAGACGAGATCGTCGGCGAGGGCGAGCTGATGATGATCGCTGAACTAGCCACGGCTGAAACCATTCACTTCATGGCGCGACACGCCGGCAGCACCCCCACAGTAGCAGCCCCCAGCACGCACTTA
>Ga0160422_10001411_pt1 | contig 15041 bp, 12 predicted proteins | sample Fk160mmetaG_FD_108192 | JGI IMG/M metagenome (GOLD analysis project Ga0160422, IMG submission 108192) | Marine microbial communities from the Central Pacific Ocean - Fk160115 60m metaG | ecosystem: Environmental > Aquatic > Marine > Oceanic > Photic zone | place: The Central Pacific Ocean...
ACCATCAGCGATGCCGTCCCCGCCACATACGCCACACTCATCTAGAACATTACCATCGCAGTCACACTCGCCATCTGCGATGTAGATGCAATAAGTACCATCATCAAATGTCGCATCCGCATCGAAGTTGCAAGCGTCTGCATCCGTGCAACCTGCGCAGGAATCATACTCGCACAGGTCAATGTCGTTGACGGTGGCCTCAGCATCATAGTTGCAGGCGATTGCAACCATACAACCTACGCAATCATTAGCGCCGTTGCACTCTCCGCACAAGTCGTACTCCCCAACACAATCATCTACGTCATCACAAATGCCATCCATATCCGCATCTACACCTACTCCTCCACAAACACCGCAATCGTCGAGGACATTGCCATCGCAGTCACACTCACCATCAGCGATGTAAACACATGAGTCATCGTTTACTGTAGCTTCGATTGAGTAGTTGCATGCGTCCTCATCAAGGCAGCCTGGCACATCGCAAACACCGAAAAGAAGAAGGTCACGCCATTCTTGGTCTTGATCCGCATTCATGAAAACTTGCAATTGAGCCTGACCCGATACATCACCAGCCGTGGTGATTTGCATGATCAAAATCTTCAAATCTGGACCGGCAAAAGCCACGTGCGACCCGGCAGCATCAGCTCCGGGGAATGGCGTGTACCAAGCACCTCCGGTCACATCGTTGACTTCGACATTGAATCCAGGTCCTGGAGTGAACGCCGCAGAAGCGTCAATGTCACCCCAAACCGTTGACGGCTGTTGCGCAGCAGGCGCGGTTGCATCTTCCGCACCAATGGTCAAAAAGCTGTCATAAGCGAGGTCGGGAAACGCCCCAAGAAATGCTGGATTGATTCCCGAAGCATTCCAACCAAAATTGTATGGATCGTTGTACCAAGTTCCGTTCGAGGAATTGATCACGAGGGGATTGCTTTCATCTCCAGAACAGGCGGACAAATAATCCGTTTCATTAAGACAGTTGAGATACAGACGGTAAGTGGTTTGGCCGTCCAATTCTCCACCACTGTGGGTGGTCACCTCCTCCAAGGAAATACAGTAGCCTTCTGGTGCTGGCGCGAATACTCCGGGAGACAAAAACTGGGCTTGCAACCCTGTCACACAAAGTACCGCAAAGGCAGTTAAGAGTGTACGCATAGCGATAACAATTTGGTTTTAAAAACGAGAATTCAATTCAACAGTCAACGCGCGTGAAACGCAATTTGACAGCGTAAAAAAGCAACCACTTAATGTGTAAAACCAAACTTTTACACTCCCATTTTTGAAACAATCACCTACCGCACCATTTTACTATACATAATAATGAAAGAAGGCATTGTATTCACTTGCCTCATGCCATATAAATTCAACTTTGCGTCGCTTTTTTTTTTTTTCGTTTGATCAGATTCACAACTATTGTTTACATAATTTTATGGCGTGTTTGGGCAGAAACCAATGGCAGGCTCTTCATGCTTTTCTCAGAAGATGCACAACTTCGAGACGTATCTGAAATGTTGTGTATGTTTGCGCTCGCTTTAAAAGGTACCATAGCTCAGTTGGTAGAGCAACGGACTGAAAATCCGTGTGTCCCAGGTTCGAATCCCGGTGGTACCACAACAGAGGCTGCAGCTAAGCAGCCTTTTTTTGTGGACATTTGTTGGACGATGAATGGCGACGAATTAAACTCTCATGACTGGCAGGAGGCACTTCACCTCTCCAAACCCGACCGCGTGGCCTGGATTCACGAGAACTGCCTTGACCAAGAATTGTTGGGTCATTATCGTACCAAGCTACTCACCTCATGCACTGACCTGTGCGGGGAATTGGGACTTGAGGGTGGTGAACCGCTAAAAACTTGGCTTCAAGTTGAGAATTTGCTGCAAATTTTCAAGGATTGGGGACTTACGCGTTCATCCGTGGTGGTCACCACAGGCGGAGGTGCACTGAGTGACGCAGTCGGATTTGCTGCGTCCATTTGGAAACGTGGTATTCGGCTGATTCACATCCCAACAACCCCTCTTTCCGCTGTTGATGCCGCGTGGGGAGGCAAAACTGGCATCAATTGGGGCGGCGCCAAAAATCAATTGGGAACATTTGCTGAGCCCTTGGCTGTGCACATTGACGCGCAGTGGATGCGTACGCTGTCGCCGCGTCATTTCCGCGCAGGACTGGCTGAAGTTGCCAAGCATGCCTTCTTGAACTTAGAAGCCTTTGATGACCTCTGCGCCCACACCCTCTCGTGGCCCCCTCAAAACAAGGAGGAATTTGACCTTTGGTCTACCCTATTTGTCAAATCATCAAATGTCAAACGTCAAATCGTAGCGGACGATCCAGAAGAGCGAGGAGTGCGCTGCATCCTCAATCTTGGGCACACCCTTGGTCATGCAGTCGAAGCGTATACGTCGGGGACAGCCGAACCTTGGTTGCATGGAGAAGCCGTCGCATTGGGTCTGCATTTCGCCCTTTTCGAAATTTCCCATGGAGTTTGGACGATGGGAAATTGTCAAGAATTGTCCCATGAGCAAGCCAAAAAACTCAGTGCCATTTTACATACTCAAGTTCCACTGCCACAAAATTGGTCTTTCACGGCAGAAGAGCTTTGGAATTACATGGCACATGACAAGAAAAACGTTGGAAACGAAATTCGAGATGTGGCCTGGAGGGGCGTTGGTCACATTCTTTGGCCTGTGCATTGGAAAAAGAAGAGCTTTGAGGCAACTTGGAGCGCTTTTGTGCGTTCTTGGGAAAAATTCCCTCAAAGAGCCACTACACCATGATGCAACAAACTGCTTCCGAATTGGCTGTACTCCTCGACGGCAAGGTGAAGGGCAACCCAGACGTCCGAGTGAAGCGTCTCGCCAAAATCGAATCGGCAGGGCCGGGATCGGTATCCTTCTTGGCCAATCCAGACTATGAACGCTTCATTTACTCTACCGAGGCGAGCATTGTCATTGTATCGAATGATTTTAAGGCCAACCAGCCTTTACCTCAAGAATTGACGCTCCTCGAAGTTTCAGACCCTTATCGCGCTTTTGCCCGCCTGTTGGAAGCCTACGACGCTATCCTCAAACGCCAAGAGGGAATTCATCCATCGGCATTTGTCGACGAAGGTGCGGTCTTGGGTGAAGGATGTTTCGTAGGACCCTCGGTGGTCATTGAGCACGGGGCAGTCGTTGGGGACCGCGTCGAGCTTCACGCGCAAACCCATGTGGGACGAGACGCTCGAATCGGAAATGACACCGTGCTCTACAGTGGAGCAAGAGTACTAGATCGGTGCATTGTAGGCCAAAAGTGCACCTTGCAATCGGGAGCTGTGGTGGGATCAGATGGATTTGGCTTTGCGCCCAAGGAAGACGGCACATACGCAAAGGTCCCACAAACGGGCAATGTGGTCATCGAAGACCACTGCGAAGTTGGGGCATTGACTACGATTGATCGAGCCACGCTCGGAAGCACAATACTCAGAAAAGGTTGCAAGCTTGACAACCTCATTCAAATTGCTCATAACGTAGTTATTGGAGAGGCTACGGTCATCGCGGCTCAGACGGGAATCGCTGGTTCCACAACCGTAGGAGCTCGTTGCATGATTGGTGGACAAGTTGGCATTGGAGGACATCTCAGCGTAGCTGCAGGAAGTAAAATTGCGGCAAAGTCCGGTGTTTCCGCCAGTCTTATCGAAGAAGGTTTGACCTATCAAGGAAATCCAGCAATTCCCGTGAAGCAATTCCAAAAATTTCAAATTTCCCTGCGACGATTGGCGCGTATTCCGTTGGGCGACCGTCTCGAAGCCATCGAACAGGCCATTGAAAACCAGCGATCCGAGCAAAGTGAAATGGGTTGACCTTTCCATGAGCTAACGTAGGTTTGCAGCCATGACTAAGTCAACTCGTCAACACACTTTGGCCAAAGCCATACACTTCGAGGGCATAGGCCTTCATACAGGCAAACGAGCCAAACTCAACATCGTCCCAGGAGAATGTAACTCGGGATATGTGTTCGTTCGAAAAGACTTGCCGGGGGAACCATCCTTAGAAGCACATGTCTCCAATGTGGGTGAAACACGGAGGGGAACCATGCTGCAGGTTGGGGATGCCACCGTTCACACTACTGAACATGTCTTGGCCGCCCTATACGCTTCAGGCATTGACAACGCCATTCTCGAACTTGATGGCCCTGAAGTACCCATCTTGGACGGATCAGCATTGCCCTTCATCTCGGCAATTGAAAAGGCTGGCAGTACAGAGCAAGGCGCTGAGCGTCGTTTTTTCAGGGTTCGAAAAAACCTCAGCTTCAAAGTCGACGGAGGTGTTGAGATGATGATTTTACCTCTGGAAGAGGCTGAATTCAAAGCCACCGTCATGGTGGATTACAACAGCCCAGTTCTCGGCACTCAACATGCACGTCTCGAAAATTTAAGCGCATTCAAAAAAGAGATTGCTGGGTGTCGCACGTTTGTTTTTCTAAAAGAAGTCGCGTCTCTGGCGGAACAAGGCTTGATTCAAGGCGGAGACATTGACAATGCCGTTGTTCTTGCAGAGCGTGCTTACAGCAAAAAGGAGCTCAATGACATTGCCAAAGCCTTAGGTCGAGATGCCTTGGAGGGAACCGCAGATCAGCCCGGCGTAGTCAATCCATCAGATTTAAGATTCCCAAACGAACCTGCGCGACACAAATTGCTGGACATCATTGGTGATTTGGCCCTAACTGGGCGATTCATACAAGGGCATCTGCTTGCCGCACGGCCTGGACATACCACCAACATAGCCTTTGCAAAAGAGTTGATTGAAGCCATAGAAGCACAAGAAGAACTGCCTGATTTCCAAATCGACCGTAAATCCCTCTTGGACATCAATGACATCACAGCCATACTTCCCCACCGTTATCCATTCCTTTTGGTGGACCGAATTATGGACATGGATGAAAAAAGCATTACCGGCGTCAAAAACGTCACGATGAATGAGCCTTTTTTTCAAGGACACTTTCCAAATAATCCTGTGATGCCAGGGGTACTGCAGGTGGAAGCAATGGCACAGGTTGGTGGAATCTTTGCCTTGTCTACGGTCGAAGATCCCGAGCATTATTCAACCTACTTCATGAAAATCGATGGTGTCAAATTCAAGCAAAAAGTTTTGCCAGGAGACACCTTGATCTTTCATTTGACGCTTGTATCACCCATTCGAAGGGGGCTGGTCAACATGAAAGGGCGAGCCTACGTCCGTGAGGAACTCGTGTCCGAGGCGGAAATGCTTGCCCAAATTGTACGCGACCGCTTGCCCACAGAAGAATCATGATTCACGATACCGCTCAAGTTTCTGGTCTCGCCCATGTCGACGATTCTGCCCATATTGGGGCCGATGTTGTGGTTGAACCCTTTGCTTTCATAGGACCTGATGTCCAACTCGGAGCAGGAACATGGGTAGGTCCCAACTCCACCATCGTTGGCAACACCAAAATTGGCCGAGATTGCAAATTATTTCCCGGTTGCGCAGTAGGCGCAGCATCACAGGATTTAAAGTACAAGGGTGAGCCCACAACCGTTGAAATTGGCGATCGCACCAGCATTCGAGAATGCGTAACGATTCACCGTGCAACCGCGGATCACATGGTAACTCGCGTTGGCAGCGATTGTCTGATCATGGCGTACGTTCACGTGGCTCACGACGTGCAAATAGGAAATCATGTGATTTTGGCCAACTCCGTGAATGTTGCAGGACATGTCGTCATTGAAGACCACGTCGTCATTGAGGGTATGGTAGGGATACAGCAGTTTGTCAGGATAGGGGAACACGCATTCATTGCCGGAGGATCACTGGTGCGCAAAAATGTACCCCCGTATATCAAGGCAGCCCGAGAGCCCTTAAGCTACATTGGAATCAATGGAATTGGGCTACGTCGACGCGGATTTGACATTGATCGAATTCAAGCCATTGAGGACATTTACCGGACCCTGTACGTCCTGAACAACAACATGTCGCAAGCGGTCAAGGCTGCTGAACTTGAGCTTCCGACTTCCGAAGACAAAGACGTTGTCTTATCGTTTATCCGACATTCCGACAAGGGAATCGTCAGAGGCCCGTTCTAAGTCCATGGCTACTTCTCCTGACCTCGCGCAGTTCCGAGCAAATCAATTGACCCTCAAACGAGGTTCGAGGGTGATTTGGGAAAACGCAACATGGTCTCTCCAAGGCCCTTGTGCCATCCTCGGCGCCAATGGATCAGGGAAAAGTTCAACGCTTGCCCTTCTCGCCGGTCAGGTCTCGCCAGATGATGGCCAACTGACTTTTCAGGTTGGACAGAACACCATCGCTCCGGAGTCTTGGATGACCTCTGTGTCTCTTTCTGCTCCATGGATGGACTTTCCCAAATACCTCACGTTGAGGGAAATCGTGGACTTTCATGGAATCTTCAAGCTCGAGCGTCCCGGGCACCTAGGTTGGAATGCGCTCCTTGAATCCTCAGGTCTCGATGTTGGAATTGATGTCACCTTGGGTCAATGGAGCTCAGGGCAACGACAGCGCTTGGCCCTTGCTTTGGCTTTTGGGACTCAAACCCACGCATTGCTCCTTGATGAGCCAACAAGCAACTTGGACAATGATGGAATCTCGTGGTTTCAGCACATTTTGGAAGAGATTTCGCTGCAAACGACCACGATTGTAGTCACCAACGATGTCGCAAAAGAAGCGCCAAAAGCCGCGTCATTGCTAGAGATTTGAAAAAACACACATGAAATTGTAACCACATCGGAACGGGGGACGTAACAGGGGGAAAATCTTCAACCCTCTCATCTCTATACCGATGAACAAGTTTATTTACCCCTTCGCTGCCGCGGCAGCACTTTTTACCGGCAACCTCTTCGCTCAGGAAGCCGCTTTGTCTAGCGCTCAAAACGATGCGCCTACTTCATTGTTCGACTGCTTCGTGAAAGTGGAAGAGCACAATCGCACTCTCGGTTTTGAAGGTGCAGTTGTCACGCAAGAGTTTACGGCTTGTACAACTGGTCAGCTTCAAGAAACTCAGATCACTGTAAAAGGTGCCACTGATGGCGCGATTTACGTAGTGGAGCTCGTGGATTTCCGCGGCAACGTCGTGGACATGACGCGTTTTTCAAAGTCTGATTTGAATTCGGAAACCCTCACATTGAGCCTCAACGCCGGTGTAAAGGCAGGTAAAACCTACTCCATTCAAATCACTGCTCCAGAGGATAAGCCTCTTGCCCTTCGTTACAATCACGGTCCCATGGGTACCCTTTGGAACAATGGAGAACCCGTTCGTGGTCAATTGGCTGGATTCTTTGGCTTTGCCAGTCGCGAATTGTCTGACGTCGACGCCATGAGCCAGGGACGTGGTGAAGACACGCCGCAAGATCGTGCGTTGGAAGGTCAATGCAAGACTCAGGTTTTTGGACATGACAACCGCATCCGCTTGAACGGCAGTGGCAACTCCGCTACACAAACATTTTCAGCATGCTCAGAAGGTGTCTTAGAACACATCTCTGTCGGGATTCAGGCCTCTTTTGATGGATTGAAAGGACGCTTCTTTGTGAAAAATGCAGAAGGAGAGGACCTTTACACCCAGACCATCTACAATCGGAACATCGAAAATGGCGTGTTGAATCTTCCCCTTGAAATCCGCGTCGATCAGGGCGAGCAGCTGATGTTCGGCATCAAGACCTTGGAGAATCACCGTCTTTCTTTGCACACGAATTCTCTTGGTCGTGAAGGCGTATGCAAGCGCAATGGTGCGACAATCGAAGGGAATTTGGAATTCACAGCCTACATCGCTGAGTCAGACAATACTCCTGCCCGAGCTGAAATTCAAGCCGCAAAGGTCACGACCTTTCCCAATCCTTTCTCTGATCACATTTCCGTGCGTGTTGAAAATGCAACCGACGGCAAAGCCATCGTTCAACTCCTGGACTTTTCAGGAAACGTATTGCGCTCAGACTTGATTTACGTGAAAAACGCCGAAGGAGAAATCACCTTCGAAACTCGCAACATCGAGCGCCCAGGTTACTACGCACTTCGCGTGATCCAAGGAGACAGCGTCAAGAACGTCACCATCATGAAGCGCTAATTCCCCGCCTCAAGGAACATTGAACAGCAAACGAAACGGCTCGAACCCAATTAGGTTCGAGCCGTTTTTATTTGCAATTATTTCCGGTCGATTAAATCCAGTGCCGTCTTCACGGGTTGAGAACACGAAGAGGGAATTTCTACAAACCTCGTAAGCCAACCAGACATGCCTCCATTCCACAGACCTGGATATTCCAACACCTTGACCAAATGCCCTTGCACTGTCTTGGTGGCCATCATGAACCGCGACGAATCAACGTAAGGTCCCAACTGCTGACCTGAACGGAACATGCAGACCATATCCACAGGATTAAAGTGTGTTGCACTTTTCATGACAGATTTATGCTGTTCACCAAACTCAATGGATTCGACGATTTGTGGACGAATCAAACCGGCATCGAGACCTGAATGAATACGAACCCAATACGGGCCGCCACCCGGCTGACCTTCATTTCGTACGACACCAACCAAACGCATGGGACGATTCAACCAAGCCTGAGCATCTGACGTAGAAAGCTCTGCATTGAGATCAAGACCAGCACCGGAGGCATTTAACCATTCAACAACGGACTTGGGAGCCACTGATTTCCCTTTCAACAAAGTACAAAGGCGCTCCCGTTCCTCAGACCAAACCTGAGAAACCGATAACATCGCGCGAGTCCACTTCACGCGCAAGGATCGCAAGCTCGGAGATGGAGCGTTGTCAATGTTGCGAATGACAAGCATCGGCACGTTTAATCCCTGAATTAGGGGAAGCAGGGCGCCATGTCCACCTCGACGACGGACAATTTCACCCGCAGAATCTGTCAGCCAATCCCCACCATTTGTCAAAATGGGAACATCTGTTTTGGGGTCCTGTTGCAGCAAATGCCAGCGCACATGAACGTTGGTTCCCGACAAATGCTTTTCAATTTCATGTTGTTTGGCATCAGAAACGGTGAACCACACTTTTCCTCGTTCCGGAAAGAGCATTTCCCACATGGCAATGTGGGCGTCAAATGCATTTTCCACTTTGTCACCATCGCAGTGAAATGGGACGATTCCCTTTGGCATACGTCCCTCATCCACCTCATGCCACAACACCTCACACGCTTCTTTTGCACTTGCTGTTTTCATGGAGCCGTATCGAGCGTGAACCGCTGCCTTCCATGTTTTTCCGAAAGCGATGCGATCAACAGATTCCCACAATTTGACCTGAGCTTGCTCATCGGTTTGCAAAAAACTGAACATGCGAGTGGCTTCCCCAGAAGCCGGAACCCACAATCCACATTGATCTGCCATGTTGCCATCCCAACTTTCACTGAGCTTGGCAACTTGATCTGAGCTCCACTGTTCGACGCCATCACCAACTGTGCATGGACGGACGACATCCACTCCTTGGATTGGATGTGAAAACCGCAATCGGCACTCTTCAAGAGACAATTGAAAAAGCGATTCCTCCGATGCTTCCATGCTTCGAAGGTACGCTCAGGCTCTGCGAATATTATGCGCGACGCAGGCGTTTTGATTGAAACTCACGGCCAAGCGACGTTTCTCTCAAATCTTTTGAAAGGACCTCGCATACCACCTCCATTTCACTGGTCAATTCGGACACTAACCCTGGAAGTTTGGAAGGGTTTTTTCCAAATTTACTCGTGTGCTCAATGTCTAAAATGAGGGTAACCAGGCCTGCCATGCCCAGCATGTTCACACTTGACTTCATCTTGTGAGCGAGAGGGTGCAAATCAGACCACCTTGCCTGACGAATGCACGAAGTCATGTCGTGCCCATACTGAGGGGCTTGAATCAGAAAAAGCTGGACAATTTCATGAACCATTGACTCATTACCGTGAAACACATGGTTGAGATATGTCAGGTCGTAGTGCCGGTTCATGTGTGGGACTACGAGTATCAGCATAAAAAAGTTACATCCACAGAGGTCCGATGTAGATTCGCAGCATGAGCCAAGACAAAAAGCCCCATGTGTTGGTTACCGGCGGCGCAGGATACGTAGGCAGCCATTCGGCAGTGGCCTTGCAAAATGCTGGTTATACGCCTGTGCTCGTCGACAACTTGCAAAACTCCGACATGCAGGCGGTTAGGGGCATCCAGAAGCTTTGCAGCCAAGAGGTTCCCTTCCATGCCATTGATGTGCGAGATGCAACGCGATTGCATGCACTTTTTCAAGATTTCATTGAAGCGGGAAATCCAATTCGAGGAATCCTCCACTTTGCCGCGCAAAAATCTGTAGGAGAAAGCGTAAATCATCCCGCCATGTATGCTTCAAACAACGTGGGAGGTTTGGGTACACTCCTGCATGTGGCAAGGGAATTTGAAATCAGGCACATTGTCTTCTCCTCGAGTTGCACTGTCTACGGAGAACCAGTTCACGTCCCGGTTGATGAAGGCACTCCATTCCAAGAAGCCGAATCACCCTACGGATGGACCAAGCAAGCCTCCGAACGAGTGTTGCGAGACCACGCCGCCGCTCAAAACGAAGAACGCATTGCACTCTTGCGCTACTTCAATCCAATTGGCGCTCATCCCAGCGCCATCATCGGAGAACTCCCCCTGGGCGTACCAAACAATTTGGTTCCCTTTCTAACTCAAGCCGTCGCAGGAGTCAGAGACCGTCTAACAGTCTTCGGTGGCGACTACCCCACTCCTGACGGCACATGCATTCGCGATTATCTGCATGTGATGGATTTGGCAGAGGCGCACGTCGCAGCCTTGCAGTGGTGTTTTGCCCAAAAGACTGCGTCCTCGGTGGTACGTCCATTCAATTTGGGAACCGGAAAAGGAGCTTCCGTACTCGAAGTCATCAAGGCATTTGAGCATGCCACGGGAGAGGCTGTACCCTACGTCATGGGAGAACGACGAAGTGGAGATGTGGTATCCATATGGGCCAATGCCTCTCGGGCACGTGAAGAATTGGGGTGGACAACCAAGCGCAGTTTAGAGACTTCGCTAGCCGATGCTTGGAAATGGCAGCAGACGCTTAAAAGAGAGTGAACCACACCGAAGTGACTCCAAGGACATAGCCCAGGTACAATTCACCCGACGTATGTGCACCGAGATGCTGTCGACTCCAACCAACAAGACCCGCGCTTAGAATGAGAGCCGAAATCCAACTGAGACTCCAAATTTGGTCTGTCATCGCCACATGAAGGTACACACCCATGATGCCGCCTTGAGCGAGCATGTGCATGCTGATTTTGATTTTCCAAGTGACAATCCATGCAAAAGCAATGGCCACGACAAGCGAGAGCAATACGTTTCGATAGAACAATGGAACCTCGACCGCCGTACTTTTCACCACCAAAACGTAGGCCATCAGGTAATAGGCAAATACCAACAAAAAGGGCCAAGGCCGCTCACGTCTCATGCGGATATCCCAATCACTGATGATTCCTCTTTTTTTAAGAATAAACATCGAAATCGCTGGCGCCAAAGTGTTGATCAACAGCAAGACAAAGAGATAGGAAAACAGGGCCATGCGATGCGTGAGATACCCATCAGTCGCCAACAACAAGCCCAGAGTAAGCAAAGGCATGCAAAGCGGGTGCAACACCACACTTACCAGATTGGCGAGCCTCGTCATTGCAGTTCTTTACGAAGTCGTGCCACAGGCAGTCCAAGTTGCTCTCTGTATTTAGCCACAGTACGTCGCGCGATGTTGTAACCTTTGGCATTGAGAAGGACACCGAGTTTTTCATCCGAAAGTGGCTTGCGCTTGTCCTCCTCGTCAATCGCATCTTTCAAAATCTTCTTCACCTCGCGAGAACTGACCTCTTCCCCACTGTCGGTGCTGATTCCTTCAGAGAAAAACGACTTCAATGAGAGGGTGCCATACGGTGTCTGAACGTACTTGCTGTTTGCCACACGTGAAACTGTGCTGATATCCATATCAATGCGCTCGGCAATGTCTTTCAAGATCATGGGCTTCAAATCAACCTCATCGCCACTGAGAAAATAGGCACGCTGGTGCTCCACGATGGCTTGCATGGTCTGTGTCAAGGTTTTTTGACGCTGCGCAATGGCATCCACAAACCACTTCGCAGCATCAACTTTTTGCTTGACAAAAAGCAACGCTTCACGCGTCGATTTGTCCTGCTTTCCACCCTGCGCATACGTATCCATCATTTCGCGGTACGTGCGGCTCACTCGCAACTCAGGTGCATTGCGCCCATTCAGCTGCAAGACAATGTCATCCCCATCGACTGAGAGCAGAAAATCTGGAATCACATGGTGAACCACGCGAGTGGACTCGCTTCCTGCGTTGCCCGGCTTGGGATTCAGACGCGTGAGTTCATCCAACGCAATTTTCAGCTCTTCCTCACTGAGATTCAATGCAGTTTGAAGTTTGTCGTAGTGCTTTTTGGTAAAGGCCTCGTAGTGTTCACTGAGCAAGGCCGAGGCAAGTTGAAGGGGCTTTTGTCTGGGGTCATCCGCCGGTTTCTCCTCTCGCTTCCGCGCGACCTGAAGAGCCAAGCACTCCTGCAAATCTCGCGCACCTATTCCAGCAGGATCCAACGTTTGAACCACCGCCAACGCCTCCTCCAGCAAGGATTGAGGGACATCGACACCCTGAGTGAACGCAAGATCATTTACAATGCTTTCCAAATCTCGACGCAAATACCCAGCGTCGTCGAGGTGACCAATCACGTGTTCCGCCAGTGCGCGCAGTTCTCGAGAAACATCCAACAAACCCAACTGATCTACCAACAATTCCCTGAACGACGCGCCACTGCCTAAAGGAATGTCCTTGTCTTCGACATCTGCACCGTAATTGTGGATACTCAATTGATAATCCGGGGTTTCGTCATCGAGATATTCATCAAAGTCAAAATCTTCCAAGGATTCTGATGTCTCTTCATCTTGTGGGTCCAAGTCGTCTTGCATCTCCTCGCGATCTACACCCTCCTCCAAAGCTGGATTGGCCTCCATTTCTTGCTTAATCCGTGCCTCGAGCTCCAACGTCGGCACCTGCAACAGCTTCATCAATTGAATCTGCTGGGGAGAAAGCTTTTGGAGAAGCTTTTGCTGAAGACTCTGTTTGAGCATGTGTTAGAATTCTGCGTTCAGCGGGGTTCTTGGGAAGGGAATGACGTCGCGAATGTTCGTCATGCCGGTGACGTACATCACAAGTCTTTCAAAACCCATGCCAAAACCACAGTGTGGAGCTGAACCAAACTTCCTGGTTTCCAAATACCACCACACATGTTCTTCGGGGATGTTAAACTCAGCGCATTTCCGCTTCAGCACATCCAAGCGTTCCTCTCGCTGACTGCCCCCGATAATTTCTCCAATTCCTGGGACCAGTACGTCCATCGCGGCCACAGTCTTACCATCGTCGTTGGTTCGCATGTAAAAAGCCTTGATGCCGGCGGGATAATCAGTCACAACGACAGGTCCACCCACATGCTTCTCGACAAGCCATCGCTCGTGCTCGCTCTGCAAATCCACTCCCCACTCCACAGGGTATTTGAACTTCTTCTTTTTGAAGGGCTTTGAATTCTTCAAAACCTCGATGACCTCCGTGTAAGTCAAGTGCTCAAAAGGCGCATCCACCACTGCCTGCAAACGACTGCGAAGCGGGTGTTCATGACGCTCCGCTTGCGGCAACTGTTTCTCTGCATCCAACTCGCGTCTTTCAAGGAAAGCCAAATCTTCGGCGCAATGTTCCAAGGCATAAGTCAAAACGTACTTCAAGCAGTCTTCGGCCAAAGCCATGTCGTCTTGAAGATCAGCGAAGGCAATTTCCGGTTCAATCATCCAGAATTCAGCCAAGTGGCGAGATGTGTTGCTGTTTTCTGCTCTGAAGGTTGGGCCGAAAGTATAAACCTGTCCCAGGGCCATGGCTCCGAGCTCCGCCTCCAACTGCCCGCTTACCGTGAGATTGGCTTCCTTCCCAAAGAAATCTTGGGTCACATCTAGAGTCCCATCCTCATTTCGTGGGAGATTGTCCAAGTCCAAAGTTGTGACACGGAACATCTCCCCCGCACCTTCCGCATCGCTTCCGGTGATGATGGGTGTGTGCAATTGATAGAATCCGCCTTCATGAAAAAACGTGTGCACCGCGTATTGAAGTGCGTGACGCACTCGAAACACTGCTCCAAATGTGTTGGTTCTGAAGCGCATGTGAGCTTTTTCCCGGAGAAAATCCAAGCTGTGTCTCTTCATTTGAATTGGGAACTCATCGGGATCTGCCCCGCCGAGGATTCGCAATGTCGCCACCTTGAGTTCTGTCGCTTGCCCTCCTCCTTGACTCTCAACCAACTCACCAGTGGCTTCGATGGCTGCCCCAGTATGAAGCTGCTTCAAAATTTCAGAATGCGTGGTTTCCTTGTCCACCACCAACTGCAAGTTGTGAAGCGTGGATCCGTCATTGACAGCGAGAAAACGATCGTTACGGAAAGTTCGAACCCATCCACATACGCGAAGGTTTTGTCCAACCATGGAGTCGTTCAACAAAAGAGAGATGCGCGTGCGCTTGGGGGTCTGAGAATCCGTCATATCAATGGCTTTTCCCTACTTGTAAGGGTCCACACACAAAGTAAAGACAGAGCGCCCGGCTTCCCCTCGCCGAAAGCAGGAATTTCGCTTGTCATTCGTCTGACTCAACTCGTCCGTCTTTCAGGCAAACCGTGCGGTGAGCATAGGCGGCAATTTCTGCCTCGTGAGTCACAATAATTATCGTGTTCCCCGCCTTTTGAATGTCGCCAAACAACTCCATTACCTCTTGAGAAGTCGCAGAGTCCAAATTCCCGGTCGGTTCATCAGCCAGAATGATACTCGGCTTCATTACCAAGGCCCGCGCCAATGCCACACGCTGCCGTTGTCCGCCACTTAACTCGTTGGGTCGGTGATCCATCCGATCGCCCAAGCCCACTTGATGAAGCACCTCTTCTGCACGTGCCATTCTTGCCGATTTGCGAGTCCCAGCATACACCATTGGCAATGCGACATTTTCGCGGGCCGTGTACCTGGGCA